>Ga0080004_1119751_pt1 | contig 11908 bp, 15 predicted proteins | sample WasSprMetagenome_FD_69207 | JGI IMG/M metagenome (GOLD analysis project Ga0080004, IMG submission 69207) | Sulfidic aquatic microbial communities from Washburn Spring, Yellowstone National Park, USA - WS (SPADES assembly) (version 2) | ecosystem: Environmental > Aquatic > Thermal springs > Hot... | reverse complement strand
GAGAAAAGAATTTGATGCAATATTTGATAAAAGTGGATCGATAGGAAAAAGATATGCAAGAGCTGACGAAATCGGAATTCCATATTGCATTACTGTAGATTATCAAACGCTTGAAGACGAAAGTGTAACAATAAGAGATAGAAATACTACTAAGCAAGAAAGAGTGAAAATAGAAGAGCTATCAACCAAGTTGAAAAATCTCTTGAATCTCTGATAATATTTCATTGTAGATTTCGTTCCAGCTTTCTCTTTCTAACCAATAAACTTTGCCACAAATTTTATATTCATCTAAATAATTTCTGTGGACAACTGCTAACACTGGTTTTGCTCCGTTCATAATTTTCTTGATCACTTCTTCAAACTTTTTGCTAAAAAGCTCCATTCTCCCAATCTCATCAATGACTATAATATCGCTTTCTTTTTCTGCATTTTCCAAAGCTGGTATAGAAATACTCTCAAACAAACTGATATCAACAAAATATTTGCCAACTCTATAATTACTTTTTAGGTTAATATCAGCAAAAATGACTTCCTTAAGTGTCATTAAATCTACTACTTTAAATCCTACTCTTATATTATTTTTTCTTATTTCTGGTGTAACAATTCCACCTACTTTCACACTATTCACTCTGAGAAAATTGACTATTTTAGCAATTAATGTTGACTTTCCTGAGGCAGGTGGTCCGCTTAAGAGAATATTCATAAGTTTATTTAATTTAAACACGATATTAATGATAATGAGTATAGAAAAATTGATTGAAGTAGCAGAAAAAATTAAGGATGAAAAACTGAGGAAGAAAACTGTAGATATACTTAAAGATATTAAACTAACGCATCCAGAATTCCAAAAATATGAAAGAGAGAATCCAGAAGAAGTAAAAACGCCATTTGCCGTAAACGATGTAATTGTAATTAGAGACTTGATTAGTCATACCTTAGGTGTTGTAGAAGCTTGTATGAAGATTGCTGACGTAATAGAAAAAAACTATGGTTTTAAAGTCAACAGAGACATTCTGATAGCTGGGGCATTACTACACGATATAATGAAAGTTTATGAGTTTAAGGATGGTAAACCAACAGGAGTTTTATTAGATCATTCAGCTCTAGCATTAGCCGAATTGTATAAAAGAGATTTTCCAGAAGAAGTATTACATCTTGTTATATCTCATGCCGCACCCTCAACAAACCCCCCAAAAACATTAGAGGCTCTTATATTGCACTATGTTGACACAATGTTAGCTCTAGTTGAATTTGGAATATATTCGAAAATGTTTGAAAGAGAGGAGAAGTGAATGAAAGAATTTATAAAACCTGCTATAGATTTTTTCAAAAAAGTAAATGGAGAGACAGCAATAGTATTTGGCCATGATTGTGATAGCATTGCATCGGCATCTATAATTTACAAATTGTCTGAAAACCTTGGTCTAAAACCAAGATTAGTTGTGTCCCTTCACAATTTTGAAATAGATGAAAAAACCAAGAAGAAATTGCAAAAATTCAAAAACATTGTTATTGTTGATATTGGAGATACTCCAGAGGAAACAATAAACAAATTATCTGAATCTAGAAATATTTTGTTGATAGATCATCACTTACCAAAAAATTATAGATGCACTTATGTTAATCCAAGAATTTACAACAGAAATGTTTACATGCCAGCTAGCTATATAACTTGGTTAATTTATAGGGAATTTCTAAAGGATGATGATATTTTATGGATAGCTGCTTTTGGTACTCTTGGTGACTTTGGGGTAAAAAACAACAAAGACTTGTTTAAGCTTTTGAAAAAGAAGCATTCAGAATTAATTGGAGATTGCAAAATAGAAGATAGAGAACTTTTTGAAAAAAGTTTAATAGGTAAGATTGCAAAGATGGTAGATTCTTGTAGAATATTTGAAGGAATAGAAGGAGTCAAATATGTAACTAATCTTGTAGCAAAATCGAAAAGCTATGAAGAGTTATTGAAAGATAAGAAAATAAACCAAATATATCAAAAACTTGAAAGAGCATTTAAAAATGAACTGAAAAAACTTGAAAAAAGAAAAATTGATATTGGGGAATATCTAGTGTACGAAATAAAAAGCAAGCTTAATTTAAAGTCATCGCTTGCGAGCTACTTGCCAAAGATACTTCCAAACAAAATAATTTTTGTTGCTCAGAAATCGGAAGAAGGATATTATGAGGTTAGTGTTCGAAGAGGGATAAATAGAAAAGTAAATTTGGCTAAGCTTGTTGAGGAAATAAGCATAAACATTAAAGCCAAAGGTGGAGGACATCCAACAGCAGCTGGAATGAGAGTTGATGATTTAAAAGAACTTATAGAATTTTTAAAAAATAAAAAAAGAAAAAGTCGCTTACTTTGCTAGAACAATATCTATTGTTGAAACATTTACTTTTCCTTTTCCCTCTACTTCTCTTTCCTCGGTTCCTAAGTCTATTTTCTTGATTTTAACATCTGGCATAAACCTTCTTTGAACTACTTGTGCTACATCTACTGCTCTAGAGATGCTTCTCCCTCTTGCTTTAACGTGCACTTCTTTTTGTCCGTTTGTGAACTGAGTTATTACTGCTAAAACATAGCTCATTGTTGGTTTTTTACCTATGAATACAACATTATCAGCTTGTTGTTCTTTTGTTTCTTCTGGCATTTACAACACCTCCCTACTTTAAAGGTATCAATTAAAAATAGTTTTAAAATAATTTAAACTTTCATAAAACATCTCATTGTAATTTGAATTCCTTTACAACCTTTCTCTTATTATTAACATCTGGAGCTTGTAAGACCTGAGCTGCTAAATCTTTTATTTTAGGATATATACCACCATATTTCTCTGAGAGTCTATTTACTTCTCTTTCTATGTCTTCGGAACTCAGCTCGTCTACTCTTTTCTGAAGTTCATTCAATTTAGACTGTAATTCCTTTCCAACATTTTCATAAGTCTTTAATGCTTGAACATATTCTTTTCTGGCGACTCCAAACCCCCTAAAGAAAACTCCAATCACAAACGTTGCAACAAAAATGACAACACTCCAGGCTCCCATAAAGCTGAATAATACCCAAACTAATTTCACAAACCAACCAAACGGAATTGTCAAAAATGTAACAATGAAGGCTAAAATTCTGTTCACTGAAGATGGAACATTAGTAAATATTCCCAAGCTTTGTAAAAACGCCCAAACTAGTATATATATAGCAGCAAAAGGTAGTATAAACAAGTAGATTATAGCTGGCACGTACATCCATTCTTCTGGCAAACCAAGCATTATAAAGACTTGAGCTGTATATGATGGCAATGGAACTATCTTAAAATTCGCTGGAACTTCTAAATACTGAGGATATGATACAAACATAGGAATAACAAATAGAAGTATTACTAATACAATAAACAGTATAAGAAAACCTGATATACCTCCTCCGCTAGGTTTCTTTATAACGCCCCCCAGAATCAATAAAATTATTACAAAAATTACTATGAAAACTACAGACACTAAACCTCCAATTAAACTATTAAAATCATTAGCATTCTGAGCAAAAGCTAGCGACAAAAGTAAAGAATAGAATAAGATTAACGCACTCAATCTTCTTGTATCCATATAAACTCTTCTTTTATCAATTTATAAAGCTTGTTTCTTCTTACTAAAAAAGTATAATGATAAAATAATGAACACAAGCAAAACAACTAGAGAAAAAATCGAAAATAGTTGAGATATTACACCATGATAATACTCGAAGGCAAAAAGCACAAAAAAAGAAATTATAATCGATATTGTAAGGTTCACACCTCGCTCAAAAAGTTTTACCTTATTCAAAAGACCATATAAAACGAGAAATGTTAGAAAAGAAAAAGATAAACTTATTATCAAATCTATCATTTTGATCAAACCTTCGATTTGGCATTTTTATACCATTCTTCTTCCTCAATTTTTCTGCCCATTTGTTTTGCTATATTCTCAATTTCAAAAAGTTTTTCTTTAATTTTTTTCTTAATATCTGCTCTCTTTTTTTCATTTTTTTCCTTTTCATATTCATTTACTAGTTCGTCTATTTCCTTTCTTAATTTGTCGAGTTTTTCTCCTCTTGTTGCAACATTCGTAGAGTACTTAAAAACTCCATAAAGATAAACAGTAACAAAAGATAGAACAGTTAAAGAAGCTGCTAAATAAGGCAAAATTTTTGTTAAACCTAGAGAATAAAGGGAGAGAATAGAAATCAAAGAAATTGTTAATGCTATTAGGGAATAATAAGTATTTCCAACGTCGCCAAAAATGTTTGAACGTTTTAGAAAAACGAAGAGTATTAAGTAGAAAAGAAGAAACGGTAAAAAAATGGAAAAAATTAATTCGTTTGTAGTAATTCCAAAGATTTCCATAGTTTCTTTTAATTTCATCAGATAAAAAGATGAGAGAGAATAAAATATATGGGAATGAAAGATGAGCTGAAAAAGATAAAAGAACAGCTTAAAGTTATTGGAGCGAACTCAAGGCTTATATTAAATGAGTTAAGCTTAGATGCTTTCGGTATGATGCCAGATAAAATAATAGCAAACCTTAAATCCGGTGTTAAAAGTAAGTTTGAATCACAACAATTTATTGGAACAATAAACCGCCTATCCGAATATTTTACAAAACTATTGGCATTTTTATTCGTTACTATATTTGCTTTCTATCCTGAAGTTATCACTAATTTTTTCTGGACATTTCTTATAGTTTTGATAATATTCGTAGTGATAACTATAATACTAATTATCTTTTTTCCGGCAGCATACGCAACTGTTGGAGCTGTAGGGAACGAGTATCCTGGAGAGTCGCCAATGTCTATTATATTTAAATCAGTAGGAACTACTTTCCTTTTGTTGTTAATAACAATTTTACTACCTTCTCCAAACTACTATAAAGTATTTGGATTGAGAATAGGTACTCTTCCTGTTTATGTTATGTTTATTTTTGCCTTCTTAATTTCTTTTGTCTTAGCAGCCTCTAAATTCCCAAAAACCCTTATTTTTGGCATTATTTATGTGGCTTTCCTTTATTTTCTAATACCTCTAGTGATTTTTGCCACAACAACAAAGGTATGTGTAGAAAATGTTTCTTTGTTTGGAATAAGAATTCCACTTATTTCAGATTTTCTTGAACAAAGATCTTGTAAAAGATTAACGGCTTCTTCTTTAATGATGACTGGTAAAGCTTATCCGGTTGTTTCAAGTTCTGGTTTAAATGTAAAAATTGGTCTAAATGAAATGCTTCCTCTTCCAGCAGGACAAAAATACAAAGAGGTTGTATTCATAACAAACAACTATCAAGGTCAAATATCTTTGCTAAATATTAAGCCGTACATAAAGAGCAATTATTACGATGTTGTTTTTACTCCTACTGATTATATACAAAAGAAATCTACGCTCTTGAGGGATGAAACACACGGTGAAGAGTTAGTTTTTGATCCTTCTTCAATGAAAGTCGATTCAAGAAAAAAGTGTCTTTGGACGGCACAAATGATAAACCAATCAGGATATCCTGTAGAGTGTGCATATGATGTTTCATGCATAAGTAAAAATAATATAGAATCTTTTTGTGTTGAGTCAGGAAGACATCAATGTAAATGTGTTGATTGGGTGGATGCAACATGTAGTGGCGAATCTTTAAACATAATATTAAGTATAACTCACACGGGATTCTTAGTTGGTAAGGGAGTTCTTTACTATTTTGAAGATTATACTCCACAATCTCTCCCTTATTACAAATATTCTCAGTACCCTGCGGAAGCTGTTTTTAATTTTATTCCAAATCCATGGTTTCAAAGGAGGTATACAGGATATATAGATGAAGTTCAAATGTTTGGCCAAATAAAAGTCTATGGCTCTGATCCGCAATTAACTTATCTAGAGGTTGAGCCAAGAGATACTGTAGTAAATATTACAAACGAATATGAAGGAATTTGGATTAGAGAAACTATCGGAATAAAGAAGAAAAGCTGCACTAGTTTAAGCGAAATAAACGAAGTTTTAAAGTCTACTGGCTCATGGTCTGGAATATTATGTACATTTACTCCTCCGTCAGTTCACCTTGAAATTGTAAATTTAACAAGTGGAGAAGAAATATTGAATTCTTCAATTTCCATAGGTTTGATAAATCAGTATTGTAATGCCGAATACATTAATATTTCATCGTATCCGAACATCAACCAAAAACTACTAGAGAAGTATTGGGAATATGTAAGAAAAACAAGTCTTCTTTCGGAGAATGTAAGAAAAACTATTAATGATTATGGTCTATGCTCTTATCTTAAGGGAGCAAAAAGTGAGGAAGAACAAAAGAAAAAACAAATGATTGAAGAGAATTTGAAGAAAGTAGAAATTAGTGTTAGAATTGATTATGTAACAACAGAAACATTTACATCAAGAAAAATTTATCCATATTATACTTCTGCCTGTGGCAAAACCTCTACAGAACAGCCCACAGAACAGCCAGAAATTACCTCACCTGGTTCTTCTAGTCCACCTGAGGAAATAATTCCTCCTTTACAACCTTTACCTTGAAAGTTTATTTATTAAGAAACCAATTGAATCTATGAAAGGGGATGTGAGTCCGGTAGTTTATATAGTGCTTGCAGTGATAATTGCAATAGCTATCTTGGCAATCTTATTCGTGTTAGGGTTGGGGCCATTTAGCAGCGAGGGAAGTGCTAGTTCCTGTAAAAGTAGAATATTAAAGGCTTGTGGGAAATATGAAATGTCTGGAGATATAAAAGCTTTCCAAGAAGTACCATCTACCTGTGCAGATACATTAGGAGATGCATCTATCACTTTTAAAAATTGTGTTAGTGATAATCCAGATTCTTGTAGAAACTTATGTGGGTGGATAAAAACTGGTGGATAAAGCTTTTTAAAATAAGAAAATAATTAATAGAGATGAAAGGTATCTCCACGGAAGTTATAATATTTGCAATATTGGCTATAATTATTGTAGTTGTAGCAATCTTCTTTCTTTCAGGACAGCTTGGGCCAGCAGTAACACAAATGAGTAAAGAAGAATGTAAACAAAAGATGCAGTCGGCCTGTAGCTCATTCAGATCAACAGGAAATACGGCTGTTTTCAACGAAATTCCAAAAACTTGTGCCGATAGTTTAGGTGTGTCTTCGCTTTTCACAGCATGTGTAAGTGGAACCACAGATCAGTGTAAAAAGTTGTGTGAATCAGTCGAGGTTAGCGTTATAACACCAGAAGAAGCGGGAGGCTCAGAAATATTGCCACCGAAGCAAGGCTAAAAAACATAATTGCACAATCTTCAACCTTTGAGATAAAACTCAATGCTGGCTGGAACTGGATTTCTTTTCCTTTCACACATGCGCAAATAAATTATAAAAATAGTGATTGTTATTTTCTTTATCCGTATGCACAATATTTTAACTCTGCCACACAAAAATTTTCAAACCTTAATATCAAAACTGCAGACAACTTAGGTGGCTTAGGATTGAGGCTTTATTCTTTTGATAACTGCACACTCAAGATTACTGGAACCAACATATATCAACCTTACTGAAATAGATTTAAAGAAAGGATATAATCTTGTAGCTATACCATATGGAGGAATAGATTTAGTTAATCTAAAAGGATGCAAGATAAACTTCATAAGATATTATAACTCTTCTGATGGAAAGTGGTATCAATGGGAAGCCGTATGGGGAAAGGGCATAATGCATCTAATATACAATAGTACTAGTAAAAAATGGGAGAGAATTAAGGAAGTTGAGTCTTTTCTATTGCCTGCAGGAATAAGCATTTTTATAAATGTAGATGAAGACTGCAAGCTGAGTTTTGGTGCTCCCTCAACTGGTACTTCAACTGCTGCACCAACAGAAAGCGGAGGGAGTAAAAAGTCTGTATAGATAAAAATCTATATTGGCTTCCAATTGTAATCATTGCTGGTAGTTAAATTAAAAATCAAAGTAAAATTCCTAAATTTTACGTTTCCCTCAGTAGCATCATAAACTGGATATTGAGTTTTTGTAGAGACATTGACTATAACTTTAACGGCTGCAAAATAGTAGTAAAAATACACAAGGTTATAATACTTTTTATAATATTCTACGCAAAAAGATTCTTCGCCAACAGTTGTGTACTCTTTACAACCACAATCACTACTCTCACTTAAGCCATTATACCTTTCGCTGCTTTTATGTTTAACCTCTATACTATTAACGCGTAAATTGATATTCACATCATTCGACTTTGGAGTTTCAATCTCTTGGATAACTTTTTCTTTAAATTTTTTATCTGCATTTGGGCAATTCTCTTCTAAAACTGTTTCCCTATCCTTTTTATTTTGCTCGCATACGTCGCCTAAATGGATTTCTCTGCATTTCTTATCCATTTTTTCTTCAGCTTTTTCAATTTCTTCTCTTATACTATCATTCTCTATGAATAATTTGTGAGCAGTATCGTAAAGTTTGAAGTAATCGATTGGAGGATAAAGAGTTCTATCAGGATTATCATAAATCGTGAAAAAGTATCTAGAATAATTAAATAGTGAAGGGAATGAAACTACCATTTTAACAATCTTCTCCTTATTTGTGGAAGAAATTGAAAAGCTAACAGATGATTGAGAAAATTTAAATTCTTTCCTTGTCTTTTCTAAAGCCTTCAAATATTCCTCTATGTAATTTTCTGTCCTCATTCTCACATTTTCAACATATGAAACTGGAAAATAAGTAGCATCATATACTCTCCATTCTTTTACATCTTTTTTATCGTTATAGCCGCTTAATCTTCCTACTTCATAGGCTGCCTGAAAAAAAGAATAATTATAAGCAACTTCTAAACCTCTCTTTACTGCTTCCACAATATCAGATGCTTTTAAAACCTCAGATGCTTTTAAAGAAACTTTCAAATTAATATACTCACTACTTAATACAACAAAAAATGCTCCACTAATGACAAGCGATAAGATTGCAATTAATAAAACTGTTCCGACAAAAATCCCCTTCATTTTTTCACCTCTCATAATTCAAATACAATTCTTCTACAATCCCTGCTTTATTGTAAGGGACAAAAATTGGCACCACTGCATTAAATCTTGTATTTCTGCAGTCCCCGGAATAGCTTTCATTCTTGAATTCTACTAATATCTTAGAGCCTAAGCTTAGTTTATAACACTTTGGAGGTTTCTCAAAATAGTAATATAGTGATGAATTTAAGAAAGATATGAAATTTTGATCGTCAATGTAATCTATAGATGAAATCATTTCATAAACAGTGTATGAAGTATAATTTAATGATAGCAAAGAGGTAAGAAATCTATAGGCTTCGTTTGTATCATAAACAACTTCAACTACAATAGTTTTCGTGTAGATATGAAGATTTTCTAGTAAGAAAATAGAAAGAATTACAAAAATAACTAACACCATTGCTATTACGCCAATGTCAAAGAGAGATATTTGGGATTTCATTTACACCAACTCCAAGAGACTGACAATTATTCTCCCTTTATGTATATTTCCATCTCCATAAACTATGTTAATAGGCATACCTTTATGAGAAACTGGACTACCTGTTTGAAACCAATTTTTTATAGACTCTGGTATACTTCTTTGAAAGCAATTAGCAATTTCCTCAGGAGTCCACAGAGTTCCTATAACTCCGACTGCACAACCAATAGCTGCTCCAATAGCGGTTCCTATTCCAGGTATTACAGAACCGATAGCGGCTCCTAATCCTCCACCTACAGCACATGCACCAGCAGATTTTTCCAGATGTCCCAAACTTACATCAAAAGATTGAACTAAGCATTCTCCAAACTTTACCAAACTGTTCTCTTTAACTAATTCCCAATGATTTAAACTAACTGTTATTCCTCCCCAAGCTATACATCTATCTGTATTACAATCATCTAAATCGATTATCAATATTAGAGAAAGAGTATTCGTGTAACTTAAATCTAGTTTATCTCGTGTTATCCAAAATTTTGGATTAAAGACATTTTCAAAAACATCAGTATCATTGAAACCTTTATATGATTTTAGAAAGACACTATCTAATTTTGAAGCATTTAACATTCCTCTATATTTGACGCCATTTTTTTCGTACACCAACTTTTCATGAGAAATAATAGCGTTGGTCAAGAAAGTAGCATCTCTCTCTGTCTGTGCTTGAATATTTAAAGTATGAACCTCTTGAAATATTTTAAACAGAAAGTAAAGTGCAAAAGCTGCAACACCTATAGCAAAAAGTCCAGTAATTATTATATTAATTGTTATATCACCCTTCATTGCTTACCCTCCCAGCAGAAATGATATAGCGAGTTAATCCGTTTTCTTCTCTTTTTTCTATAATAAACTTGTTTACATCTGTAAATTGCTTATCGCTAAAGTTTGTACAGAACCTTGATTTTGCAGGCATTTTTTGAATGTAAATTTGAGTAAATTTTGCAGTAGCTTCGACTTCTTTATTGTCTATTTTTACGTCATATAAAACATTCTTTGATGGTATATATTCAATTTCTATTTTACCTGCAACGACTCCTGCAGCAGACATTAAGCTAGCAAGTTGAATCGCTACGTTTTCCGAAGATGATTCAGCAACGACTTGATAAAGTTGTGAAAGGGCTACAGAAATTAATTTACTTAAAATTAACAGAGTTATAATTGTAACTATAAAAATTGCCAAAAACCATTTTACTTCTAACTGTAGCTTTATTTTTTTAACCTTTTCCACAATAAAATCCCTTTTCCTCACACCATTTTTTATCAGGAACAGCACTTTCTTCTGTACAACCAGTTAAATCAACATCAGGTTGCATATCACAAACTAACTTTTGACAATATCTTTGTATTTTTAATTCACAAGCCCATTTTGAAGTGCTTTCTTTAAAAGGATTCCACCAGCCCCAGAAAACTAAAATTGTTGCTGTTATAGTTAATCCAATTAAAATTACTAGAAATACAAGAGACCATGCTACTACTTTCATAATATATATAAATCCTTAACTAAATAAAGACGCTATTATTGTCGACGAACAAATAAATTAAATTTAGAAATCTCATGAATACAGACTCCTTCGTAACAATCATAGGTAGCAGATTCTACATTTTGTACTTCTATTTTAATAGTTCCTCTTCTCGTGTTAAAAACGAATTGTTTTTTTTCAGAGCAATCAGTTGTTGTACATGTGTAACTTTGTTTTTCAGCATTTGTTGCATTCCAAAATTTTATTGAAAAAAATGGGTAATCGAAAAACGTGTCGCTACTCATCTCCATTAAATAGTTATAATCTTTTAAATTCTCTGTTCTCTCGTCCTCTACACTTATTCTTATAATTTCACCTGGCTTAACATCAACATAATAGCCTATACCCGAACTAAGATTCAAGTATCTTGTAAAGCTATCTATAAAAATGAAATATTTTGGGGGGTTGGCAAGACCACTAATCTTGGTTCCACTAACATAATAAGTCCCACTTTTTACATTAGCAAATTTTACGAGATGTGAATATTCTGCCCCAAAAAAAGTATAAGATTCTTCTTCTATATTCGTTAGATTTTGAGAATTAAACTTAAAAACTGCAACAGTCTCAGTTACCCTACGATAGAGTGTCCAAATTGCAACAACTGGAATTAGATTCGACAACAATACCCTCCAATTTATTCCAGAACTCGTTTGATCTGTAAATATAAGAAGGTGTGTAGTATCAACCTTCTTTTTCAATCTATCTTTAGAAATTTCCGCATTCTTATCTATTGTAATTTTAAGGGGAAATTGAAAACTTTCGCATTGTCTACCATCCACAGCTAAGCTACCTGGAAGTGAGCATAATTCTTCATAATTCTCTATTCCAATTTTATCAGGAGAACAAAAGTCGTGAAAATTCGGATCACTACAACCTCCTTTACACAAGTAGTAATAACAAATCATAGCT
>Ga0080004_1108620_pt1 | contig 11910 bp, 7 predicted proteins | sample WasSprMetagenome_FD_69207 | JGI IMG/M metagenome (GOLD analysis project Ga0080004, IMG submission 69207) | Sulfidic aquatic microbial communities from Washburn Spring, Yellowstone National Park, USA - WS (SPADES assembly) (version 2) | ecosystem: Environmental > Aquatic > Thermal springs > Hot... | reverse complement strand
TGAAGATGCTTTCTATCCCCCCTAGCAAAGTGGGGCTCTTTGGCGGTGGTAAGAGGGAGGTCAATGATGTTACGATAATGACTTACGACTCAGCAAGTATAAACCTCGAGAAGATGCCAACATACTTCGGCTTGGTGATAGCTGACGAGTGCCACCATGCAGTTAGCCCGAGCTTTAGAAAGGCTTTGGAAAACACTACAGCTCCCTATAGGCTGGGGCTCACAGCAACTCCCTATAGGAGTGACGGTCTGCATAAGCACTATGAGAGGGTTTTGGGCCCCATAGTCTACTCTCTTGATAGTAGTGCTCTCCAGTCCCGGGGGTACCTCGCTAGGCATAGGGAGGAGAGGGTCTACGTAGCGCTGTCAGAGGGGGAGTACAAGGAGTACAAGAGGCTTATGAAGGTGTACCTAGATTTCTGCAAAAAGCACTTTCCAAATGTTAGAGACCCTAAGGAGAGGTTTAGAAGGGTTCTAGAGCTAGCTTCGAGGAGCCAGGAAGCGAGAGAGGCTCTGAGGGCAAAGCACAGGGCTAGGAGGATAGCTTTGAGTAGTGAGGCTAAGATAAGGGTTGTTGAAGAGCTTCTAAATAGGTACAAGGACGAGAAGGTGCTCATATTCTCTCGCTATACAGATATTGTCAGGGAGGTTTCGAGGAGGTTTCTGGTGCCAAGGATACTCCACGACACTCCTGAGGATGAGAGGAAGGAGTACCTAAAGCTGTTCAGAGAGGGTAAGATAAGAGTGCTTGCCACGGCCATGGCCCTGGACGAGGGGGTTGACGTACCTGACGCATCTGTAGCCATAGTGATAAGTGGCACAGGCTCTCATAGAGAGTATGTGCAGAGGCTGGGCAGGATTCTGAGGCCTAAGGAGAGAGAGGCTGTTCTCATAGAGATTATAACGAAGAGGACTGAGGAACCTGCCCTAGCGAAGAGAAGGAGGAGGTTTGAGGTGTTTGAAGAGGACTGAAGCCAATTGACCTACGGGAGGAGGAACCTCAGGCTTGTGTTCTCTGGCGGGAAGGCTAAGCCAGTTTACCTAGACCCTGTGGAGCATAGGGGACTTGTTGAAGAAGTTATAGGGTTTTACAGAGCTTGTGAGGGGAAGAGACTTGGCGATGTTGACTGGGAGGAGCTGAGGATAGTTGTAGGTGATGATAGGCTCTACAAAGCCTTTAGAAAGGTTATGACGCAATTCTACAGAGCACTACAGCCAAATAAACCCCCTGTGGACCCCAGGTTGCTTAGGCTAAAGGTGTTTCAGCTTGTGAGCACAAGGTTTGGGGGTTATGTACCTCAGGAGAGGAGGGGTGAGGCTTTGGAGGAGATAGTGAGGGAGCTGAGGCTTAGTGTAGATGTGGAGGAGGCTTTGTGGAGTGATGATGTGAATGAGCTTGTCTTGTCTAAGGTAGCTGAGCCCTCTGTTGAGGAGGTCGTCAAGGTGTTTAACTTTGAGACTATTGACACTGTGTGCGTAAACTCTTCCCAGATAGTGATAGAGGTTGGGAGGGGTGAGAAGGTGCTGAGCAGCGTTGTGAGAGGTGTTGGTAGGTTCTCTAAGCTCTATGGGCTTGTATATGATATGAGGTATGCTGGGAGTGTCTTGAGGATCAGCGTAGAGGGGCCTAGAAGCCTCTTTAGGAGGCCAACAGTATATGGCTCAAGGCTCTCTCTACTCATATCAAAGCTTCTCAACATGCTCTACACAGCTAAGTACTGGCGCGTTGAGGCGTTGATGCACTCAAGCAGAAGAGTTATTGAGGTGGAGCTTCTCTCGCATAGATTGAGGCCTCTTGTAGATGTTGAGAGGCATGTGGATGCAAAGCATGTTTTTGATAGCTCTATAGAGGAGTCTGTGTTTAGAGTGCTGAAGTCCATGGGTGTTGATGTTAGGAGAGAAGAGGAGCCCATAGCCCTGGGGGAGCTAGTGTACTTACCAGACTTTAAGGTGTATAGAAATGGGAGGGTTTTTTACATAGAGGTTGCTGGGTACTGGAGAAAAGAGTATGCTGAGAAAAAGGCTTACAAGCTAAGTGAAATCTCTAAGGTGCTGAGTAACCTCATAGTTATTGCAGATGAGAAGCTCCAGCCCTTCTTCAAAAAGCTACGCATACCAATAATATACTACACCATGGTCTACGGAAAGCCCGTGCTCCCATACAAAAAGATACTGGACATAATAGATAGCAGGGAGTAGGAGAATAGAGAGAAAGAGGAGCAATTCTTTGCCGCACACCTATCTGCAGGGACATTGCTTAAGGTGCGAAGATGTGAAACGCGTTTCAATGACTATGCCACCTGGCTACGGTGATTTTGTGTAGCGGAGGCCGAGTAGTGATGATCCATGGGCGCCGAGGTTTGAGGATGCCACGCACTCTCCAAGGGAAATCACATGCAGAAGTGCTGCGGGCCCTAAGCTATGCGTCTATCTCTTGAAAAATATCGGAAACTAACTATGGTTTTCCTGAAAAACACTCTCAATCCAGTTGGCAATGTGTTTAACAACTTCTCGCCAGCCTACTTCAGAAAGTACTCCGTGCCCCATTTGAGGGTATAGCTTGAGCTCTTTTATTTTAGAGCTCGATTGCATTGTAGGCTTTGCGACTTGCTTCAACTGGTATTATGTCATCTTTTTCGCCGTGTACTAATAGTAGAGGGATCCTTATGTTTTTAGCATACTTCCAGAACTCTCTAGAGGCTTTCCATATTTCGTAGAGTAGCCTTATTGTTGTATCTCTCAATGCTAGCTCAGGGTCTTTGATGTGCTTAAGCACCTCCCTATCCTGATTTTCCATAGCGCGCTTCATCTGCTCCTCTGTGAAGGGTAGCCTCACCCTCTTTCTAGGGGTGAGCTTAGACGCTATTGCTGCAGATACGTATGCAGATGTGCTTATGGGTATGAGGATAGCTGGTGCTACAGCTACTACAGCATCCCCAACTCTACCGTACTTAGCCACGTAGTAGAGCACTACTAAACCCTAGGAACACAAGCCTCTCTACTCCAAGCTCCTTAAGAACATGTTTAGAGAAGGACTCTAAGTCCATGAGGAAGTAGTTAAATGAGTCTACATAGCCCCTATCACTCTCACTTGCAGCTGTTTTGCCGTGGCCTCGCACATCTGGCATGCACACAGCAAAGCCGTGGCTAGCTAAAGTGCTTCCCACATGCATGTGGAATCCGCTGTGCGCTGTATACCCATGGATGCCCACAATTGCAATACGGGGCTTTTGAGGTTTCCAACACCTGTAGAAAACCCTAGCCCCTGTATCGAAGTCTGCGAAACCCTCTGAATAGCTTATGACCACTAAAGCGAAGACGCCTCTAAGTAAATACACACTATGAGGCTAGGTAAGTACTTTTAATGCGAATTGCTGCTCCTCCTCAAAGGCTCTTTCCCTTGGTCACCACCTCAACATAACAATTTTCTTGAGTGTGCTGAGCATTATAAGGATCGGGTCTTAAAATATATTAGTCTTGTGCTAGTTAAAGTGACTGTGCTTGGTGACGGTTTATGAAGGTGTTGAGACTTTATAAGCCTTTTGACTTGAGGCTTGAGGAAGTTGATGTACCTAGCGTTGCTGAGGGGCTTCGCAGAGCTGTTTGAGAGAAGCCCAGGGTGGTGTACCTAGCGTCTGTGGCTGTTAAGGATATGGAGGTCGTGGCTTACCTCAGTCGCAAGAGGATTAAGAGCAGTGTTAAAGACCACTTAGAGTACATAAAGACAGGTCTTAGGGAGCTACACTGCAAAACCATTGAAGAGTTTTTAGAGTTCACAAAAGCTTGTAGCGCCTTGCACTATTGTAGAGTGTAGCATAGAGAGTGGACTGGGGGAGAGATATAGAGAAGCGTATTCTACAATACTAGAGGTGCTTGAGGCAGTTAAGAATGCAATGGGTGATCCCAATGCAAAGATAGAAACCTTGGTTAGAGGAGTGGATGTTATTAAGATTAGGGTTATGAGTTAAAAATGCTATTGTAAAAGCTGTGAGAAAATATAGCTTGAATATTAGTGTAAAAGCTAGAGGATGCTGCTGAGTCCATGCCTAGCAAGGGCTGGATTCTAGTGTAAAAAGATATTCTCTTGAAATTGTTTTTGTGTTATTGTAGTGTGTAGTTTGTTGCTGTTGCGTCTGCGTATATTGTTGTTGTCCCTATGTTTAGGTTCATGGCTTTTGATGTTGTTGGTGCTACTCCGCTTATTATTAGTGTTCTGCTGTCTGTTCCGCTTATCACTGTCTGCCCGTTCCATGTGAGTGATGTCCACCCTGTTCCTGTGACTGTTATTGTTAGTGTTGAGCTTATTGTTGAGAGGTCTGCTTGAATGCCACTTAAGCTAATCTTTGTGTTGCTCAGCACTTGATTTCCATTGACGTACACTGCTGAGACGTCCAAGTCGTTTGCTGAGAGCCAGCCATCTGCACCAATCCACCATGTCAAGGCGCTGTCGTTATTCACACAGATCTTTAGTACTGAGCCTGAGGAGACAGTTACACCACCAATAGTCGTAGAACCTCCAGACACTCTAAACTCTATACAGTTAGACACAGTAGCAACTCTACCATTAGCATTAAGCGCAAAGGAGTAGCGAACACCAGGAGCAGACGTAGCAACAGTTGTCGTAGTAGGCGAAGCAGTGGTAGTGGTAGCAACAGTTGTCCTAGGCGTTGTGGTAGTGGTAGCAACAGTTGTCGTTACTGGAGAAGTAGTTGTTATAGTAGTAGTAACCCTCAGAGGAATTGTTAGAGTGACAGGAACAGTTGTAGTAACAGTTGTGGTAATAGGCGTTGTAAATGTTAATGTAAGCGGAACACTAACAGTAGTAGTCACAGAAACAGTAACAACAGTAACTGTTGGAGTAACAGCAACAGTTGTCGTAGTAGGCGAAGCAGTGGTAGTGGTAGTAGCAGTTGTCCTAGGCGTTGTGGTAGTGGTAGTAGCAGTAGCTCCTGGTGAAGGTTCTTGGCCCCAGATAAGCCTCCCAGCATCATATAGCGTTATGTACGGTGTCTTACCGTCTTCAGATCTAGCATCTGTATCTATGGACTCCTTTAGGTCTTTTAGTGACCAGTCATTTGATGTGTCTAGTACTGGTGCTTCCATTCTTATCATTACTTCTTTTTCACAGAAGTCTGCTCGTCCTGGGAATATCTTTGTTCCTGTTAAGTCAATCTCTATGTAGTATGCTGTTCCACTCCACTGTATAGGTCCTTTAAAGCTATACTTTTCAGCACTTGAGTAGACTACATAAACTCTTAGGTTTGATAGGCTATAGCCTGCATTTAGCAACTCCGAAATATCGAAGAATATTCTTACAGAGAACTTGTCTTTGACTGTCGCTGGCCATGCAGCCCTATTTGTTACCCTTATACCTATTTGAATGCCTGCTTGATCTCTTTTCATGTACGCTCTTACGAAGTATTCGTCTCTAAAGTTCTCGTATGGTGCTTTGAAGTAGTTTTGTGGGAAGTCTGGTAGTGGGTTACCTCCGTAGAGTAGGTACAGCCTTGCCAGGGCACCTACAAGCCCAGCATTGTAGTCACAAGCAACTTCATTACGCACATAGTCACTTCTACTATCAGACCAACTATCACTGCTGTCAGGGCCTCCCACAAGTGCTCCAAACAGTGTGTGAGTATTTATCTCTGGATAGTCAAGGCTGTTAACCCATGATGCGTGAGCACCTCTGTGGTGTGGGTTCTTAGGCCACTTGCTACCATAGCCAACAATGAAGCTTACACCTAGCGGGTTGTTGCCTAAGATGTAGTTTATCTGGCTTGTAGCCCAATTAATCAATATGTTCTTTAAATTAGTGTCTGTCGTATAGTCAGCCCACACAAGAGCTAAAAATGCCTCTGTTGCTGTATACCTTAGGGAACCCCACTGGTCTAGCCATGCCAGCCCTCCAGGCGTGTACCTCACCGAAGACCCGTCGTACCCTGGTATTTGTGAGCCGTACTGCTTAGCTACTTCTGGTATCCAGTACGCAAAGTTCCTCATGACATGGTCTACATACGTCTTATTACCTGTTATTTTTGCAAGCATTAATGCTGCTCCGTACTTCACATCATCCCAGCAGTGGGCCCACTTAAAGTCCCAGTATCCAGACTGTAGCTTACCCCAGTTATTAGAAGCCCTAATGGCTATGTCTAGGTATGTCCTGTTGTTTGTTGCTATGTATAGCCATACACCAGCCCACGATATTTCATCCCAAAAGCCACTCCATGAGTTGTAGTATCCTTGAGCAGCTGTGTAGCCTGCATCGCTCTGTGTTCTATATGCGAAGTCGAAGAGCTGTTTTGCGTGCTGTAGATACGTACTATTTCCTAGGACTAGGTATGCTAGTGCTAGTGCTGCCGCTGTTTCCGCAGTAACTGTTGATCCTGGAGCACTTAGGGTAACAGCATATGCTTTTCTTGACGTGACTTCATCTATTATTTCTGGCGGTATCCACCAGCTGTGGTCTTCACCAGCGTCTCCTACTTGGTAGTAGAATACGTATGGTTGTGGGTGTGCTTTTACGAAGTAGTCTGCTCCCCACTTTATGATGTCTTTTGCTAGGTCTAGGAGGCCTGCTTTTTCAAATGCTTGTCTATATTCGTAGACAGCCCAGGCTATTTGTGCTATTGTGTATGCCATTGGGAGCCCAAACTTCACATGGTCTCCAGCGTCAAAGTAGCCTCCAGTAAGATCTAAACCAACATCACTACCATCCTTAAGACCGGCACTAGCCCTCCAAATAATCGGGTAATTCGAAGGCAGCCTACCAGCCTTTTGATACATGTAAAACCACAAAGCCTTCTGAAAAGCCTCACCATAGTTATGACTCTGAGCCCTAACACTAACAAACAGCGGCACAGCACCAAAAGCCAGCAACACAACATTCAACACTAACAACACTAACAACACAGTACTTCTTATTACACCACCCAACTTCTTATTACACCACCCAAACATACCTCAAAACACCTTCACTACACTACAACAGATTGAAAGTTAATAAAGTTTTCCATAATATAACGTAACAGCAATTGTAGCAAAGTAGAGCCCAGATATGTGAAAGTATAAACAGTAAAGATAAAGTTCACTCAGTTTAACTATAAAACGCCTTGACACAATATGATAAAAACTTATTAAGTACACCACAGCTATGATAACCACTCAGTGTTTAAGTTTGAGGTCTTAAGGTGTAGATAATGAAAGTACTGCGATTAAGTTACCCACTTGTCATAGCAGGGCTTTTGCTCATATTGATAGAGATTTTCAGTACAACACCTTCCACTGCTACTTTAGAGTCTCCTAAGCCTAGGTTTATATATGTTCCTGATGACTATTCCTCAATTCAGCTTGCTGTAGACAATGCTAATTCAGGTGATGTTATACTTGTACGTGAAGGAGTGTACGTCGAGAACATTATGATAAAAAGAAAGAGTGACTTGGTTATTAAGCCTGTTGGTGGTGATACAGTAATTGTCAGGGCCAAGGATGAGGGGCAACCTGTATTCAGTATTCAATTCTCTAGAAACATAACTATACTGAGGCTAACCATAACGGGTGGAAAGGCTTATAGAAGTGCAGCCATCTACATTCTCAACTCTTCTAATGTGTTTGTCCAGGAGTGTACACTCTATAGCAATAATGCTGGGGTCTGGATTGCTTACAGTAGCAATATAACTATAACCAAGAGCAATGTTTTAGGAAATAACTATGGTGTAATTGTACAGTACTCAAAAAGTACTATAATAGTGGAGAACAATATTAATTACAACGGTATAGGCATAGATTTTGTAGATGCTTCAAACAATACTATATATCACAATAACTTCATCAATAACAATCAACATGTAAGACTACACAAATCCGTAAATAAGTGGAACGCACAGTACCCTCTAGGAGGAAATTATTGGAGTGGCTATGACGCAGAAGATGTGAAGAAGGGTCCAAGTCAAGATGAGCCCGGAGCTGACGGCATTCTAGACGCACCCTACAGATTAGATGACGATAACGTTGACTATTACCCATTGGCACAGCCACTAGCCTTTCAAATTGTGATAGCAACACCAATTGTAGCCGTAGTAACACGAACGCTTACACCACTAGCAATAACTGTTACGCAGAAGATATTCTGTGATGAGTGTACAGCTGCACTAATACTATTGGTAGTGGCCATAATTTTGATAGGGTATCTAGTTGCTGTACAAATCAAGGCAAGGAAGAAGAGCCCAGCTACAAAAACCAAGTCAAAGCAACGGTACACAACTTTATTTTAAACAGCTTTTTCTATGATGACTGTTTTTTTACTGCTCCTATCCTTATCTTCTCCTCTACGTAGCCTGCTATAATAATGTACGTGTTTTTGACTTATATCTCGGAGGGGCGGCCATACATCTATTAAAGAAGAATAAGGTTTTTCTCAAGTATACTGGCTGTTTTGTTGTGAGCCTCTTTGAATGATTTACGAACTTTAGCTAAATGTACTACACAGTAGTTGATTCTGTGAGCTGACCTCCTCCCCGCCCTGAAGTACGGGGGCTCCCTTCGGGCGGTTCACTGGTTCTCCCCATCTGTTCGGGTTTACATCTGTCACCTGGGGGGCAGTCGAGGGGGCCAGAGCTCCTCCCATCACGATTGGGGCTTTTCTTTCAATGTTTAGCACTGCTATGGTGTCTCTGTCGGCTTCAAAGCTACATCTTGCGCACTTTAAGACTCTGTAGCCGTTTTCTTTCATCTTACTGCCACACCTTGGGCACGTTGTAGAGGTTCCCCTAGGCTCTACAGTGATTACTGGTACACCGTGCTTCTCTCCTTGCCAGTCAACCCAGAGCTCCACAGCTTCCTGTAGCTAAGTATCAATAATCTTACTCTGTGGTCTCTCGGGAGCTTCTTCAGGCTCTTAATAAGTCCTGTTAAGTCTTCTCTAGCAATAGCAAGCTGGCTCTGCTTAGCAAGCACTACTATTTCGTGCGAGGTCTTCTTAACCCAGTCCTCGACTATATTCCTGGCTTTCCTGTGGAAGTATTTGATGCGTTCTCTAATACCTCTCCTCCTGAGCCAAGCACTGTACCTCGTGGAGGAGTACTTCTCCTGCAATCTCTCAGCTAGTAGTCTATACCACAGTGCTCTCTCAATAGCCGTCTCAAACCTGTACTCAAAGTTGCTGTTTCCAACAACAACGTGCTTCTCATTGATATCCACAGCCAAAACACCTCTAGGAACGTACTTAGATGGCTTAGGGACACGCTTAGAGATGTAGAGAATGAACTTGCCGCCTCTGAACACTAGCCTAGCCTCCCTGTTGTGATAGCTATCATACCTCTTATCCCAGCCAACTACCCTCAGCTTCAAACCACCGAGAAGCTCTACGTATTCCCCCTTAATTCGGTAGCTCTGTCCATGAGTCAGCCAAACCCTAAGTGCTTTAACAGTTGGCATTCTACCTCTACTCAGGTTTCTCAGCCACGACTTGGCTATCGCTAGTGCTTCCCTGTAGCAGTCCTGGGCTACTTTGGATGGTAGGTTAAACCTCTCCTTAAGAGTAGCGTATAGTAGTTTGTGTGCCCTGCCTAGTGATAAAGCCTTTTTCTCGATGACTACCGTTATAGAGTAGTTCAGCGCGCCCCTGTACCTCTTCATGAGGTCTAGTAGCTCCCGATAGGAGTCGGGCTCGGGGCTGACCCTCATCTTGATTGTTAGGGTCAGCACACCCTCACCGCCCAAGGGCGTGCTCACTCAACCCTGTACTTGGCTATGTTCACCTTCCTAAAGCAGTTAGGGCACGTAGCGTAGTACTGCTTCCTCAAACTACTTTAGCAACGCTAATTATTGCTGTAGTTACATATATAACTAATATTACTAGCACTATATGCTATATACTATAAGTAATAGTAATAACATATAGTATTATAGTATTAGAAGTGAAGCTTTGCACTCATCACATAATGTTGTATGGATAAGAGCCTTTGTTGGTGAAGTTATTATATTTTTGTTTTTAATATGGAGGTCAGAAAAGAGAATACAGTAAAAACAAAAGCTAGAGCTAGAATAAAAATTGAGTGGAGCTTGTTTAAGTAAGCCAATTGTAACACGAATTCATGCATACTTCTAAATCATTAACTATTTTTATTATAATAGACAGGCGATGTCATACTTTATTCAGAAGTATGCTACATCTCATCATATAAAAATGATGGGGTTCGGTACCTTTAAGATAGATACTCAGATCTTCTTGACAAGCCTTAGCGATGTCTGTCTTCAAATCATATACTTTATCAACACATGGAATACCTTTAACAAGACCTATTAAACCTTTAATTATTGCATTATTTATACAATATGCCGTTGTGAGCAAAGTAAATTGGGATATTGCAATGTTGCCAAATTTGGCATTTTAAATCAAAAGACATTTTGACACATTATTATGTGTAATGATAACACTACATTAAAGTGTAAGGCGACGGAGATTTACCAAGACGATGAAAATGGGATTTAAATGATTAAAGTGTAAAAAGGTCTTCGATACACTGATAAGCTAACATCATTACATAAGTTATGAAGTTTCTTTCTAGAGTATTAATGATTAGGAGTGCAAATTGCCTGATTAATGAAGTAAACTGGATAACGCTTGTAACAAACTTAGTATAAATGAAATACTCTGTTATAATACAACCACCAACTATATTTTTATTATACTGAGTTATAACTTTATAAAAATTTATATACAGTGAACTTTAAAAGTATTGATAATATAGAGAATCCACAGCTGGGTGTGTAAATAATGAGTTTAAAAAGAATTATTGTTGTATCAATATTAATGATGACATCAATAATTTTGCCAGCTCTAATCCCAGTTGTTCCAACAACTGTTTCAGGTCAGCTTAATATGCTTAGGATTTTACCTGCACCAAACTATGTAGCTACACAGTCAAGAGGCTACTGTAGTGGTGGTTCATGCCAGTTATATGATATGAAGAGGATTGGTGATGCTGCTATAGACGTTGTGTTGTGGGGATTAGAAGGTTTACAATCTGCCGCCTCTGGGCAAGCAACAATGACTATTGAGACTGGTGGTATACTACATACGGTATCACAATGGACTCTTAACCAAGTGCCTTCAAGTTATACTATGGCTTACCACGAAATCATCTATGGCTCAAAGCCTTGGAATACACCAGTAGTTGAAAATACAGCATTCTTAGATACACCGATTCAAGTGTCTCAAGCTCCCAGAATACTGATAGCAACAAACTATAGCATTATTAGAGCACAGTATGGTGCTAATATGGCTTTTGAAGCGTGGCTCTTCACAAATGCAGACAACTCTAGAGCTCCCAGGGCTGGTGATCTAGAGATTATGGTTGAATTGAGATCAGGTGTAAACGAAGATAGTGCAAAGAGAGGATCAATATCAAATGTACCACTTATTGTCAATGGCCAGTTAGTCTATAGAAACTTTGACATAATAATGTATGATAGTGACTGGACATTTATAAAGTTTAAGCCTCAGCAAGGTGTTGACAGAGGCTATGTGATATTTGACTATGTGTACTTTATAGAAGCAGCAAAGAACTTCTTAAGATCTATTGGATGGTCTAAAGGTGGCTCAACAGCAGATACTGTCGACAATATGTATATAATGTCTTTAGAGTTAGGTACAGAGGTATTTACTGGCACTTCAACACCTGCAAATATAAATGTTGAGTGGTACATGTATGACTATGTTATTGTGACTGCTCCTAAGTCTATGTCTACTGAACAAGCTTTACAACAAGCTGCATCAATGTTAATCTCTACTACCACTACTTCACCTACTACCACTGTTACTCCAACAACTACTACTATAACAACTACTTCACCTACTACGACAACTACTACTGTTGTTACTCCAACAGTTACTGTTGTTACTGTCTCTGTG
>Ga0080004_1095118_pt1 | contig 11910 bp, 7 predicted proteins | sample WasSprMetagenome_FD_69207 | JGI IMG/M metagenome (GOLD analysis project Ga0080004, IMG submission 69207) | Sulfidic aquatic microbial communities from Washburn Spring, Yellowstone National Park, USA - WS (SPADES assembly) (version 2) | ecosystem: Environmental > Aquatic > Thermal springs > Hot... | reverse complement strand
TCATCAACAGGAGCAGTCAGACTAAGACTTGCCGCATCACTTCGCAACTTAGCAACAGCTCTTTCCTCACCACATAAGTTCTCTAAGAATAGCGCAAACCTTGCGATAGAGGATAGTATTGAAGAACTCTTGAAAGCCTCTACACACTCACTCCTAAGCCTAATAACACCCTCTCTAAGCTTACCAGAATCAAAACACGTCCTAGCCAAAGCAATATCAGTAAGAAAGTGCTGCCTAAGAGAATCAACATCAATAACTTGAGCAATCGGCAAACCCTTAGCACCGTGAACAACAGGCCTGCCACCAACATATCGATAGATAGCATCCATAGGCACATCAGAACCGCTAACATAGGCTATCAAGGCATAGCAAAAAGCATCTGTAACCCTCCTCAAACCCCTCTCAAGCAAAGAAACAGCATCACTCAACACAGCACCACCAAAACATGTAACTAAACAAAGCCCTAAATTATGCTTTTAGAACCTGCACAAAGCTCAGCAAACAATGAAATCAAGATTAACAAAACAAAGCCATAGAAAAAATTCTAAACAGAACTGTTAAGCTCATAACATAAAAACATCTTGTTTTAAGATGCTCACTCAAAAATGTGAAACCACAACACAACGTCAACATAATGAAATATGAAGCGTGTTTATATATTCTCTACAGAGCTATAACAAACATGAGGAGCTGTTTGCGTATCCAACAATGGTGAATGATATGGTTAAATGCCCTTACTGTGGTTATGAGGGAGAGTTCAAATTATTGAAGACTTGGAGATATAGATGGTGGAATGTATACCTCTATGAATGCCCGAAATGCAGTAGCAGATTCAGATACCAGGTTGATTCAACAGATAAGTACAAGAGCTATGTTATGAGGGTTGGGGTCAGAAGGTCTCAGAAGAAGATGCAGGAAAAAACATCATAGTGATTCATGTTCCTATCTCATATTTGCTTAAAACTTTTACAAAACTCTGCATAGCCATAGAGATGTTTCTTGCTACTACAGGTCTAATTATAGCTTCACGTCCTTCTTCATTGTTTCCTAGTTCACTGAGACCTACTGCTACATCAACAAACATCCCTAGGTATTTAGAGAATAGTATCTTGCCTGCTATTAGTTTCTCTAGAAAGCTCACATACTTTCCAGGATCTTTTGCATTGTATGTTAATAGCATGAATAATAAGATGGCTTGTCCGACATCTGCAGGCAGTTCAAGAACTACAGATTCAGCCTCCTTTGAAACTCTATGCTCTATACCATAGGCGCCTAATACACGGTGAATTGCAGTAAACATTTTATTGGCTTTTTCACCCCTAACCTTTATAAAGTCTAAGAATGATACATCCAGGACTCTTAATGCAAGCTCAGGTACCTTAACCTTGCCTCTGTATATCAGGTAATAGAGATTCTTACTCATTCTTAAAGCCCCCTAAATTCTGCGCTCTATATAATAAGTATTGGTGCTAGGATACTAAGAGCATTAGGACTTAATCCATGTTTAAGCCTGTATCCGTTCAAAACTCTTTCTATGTCGTATCCATGATCCGAAACAACAACGGTTACAATATTATGTGTGTCAAGCTGCTTCACTTTTGTATAGAACGAAGATACTATGTTGTATAGCTGGTCTATTACTGTTGAGGCATCATTAAAGTTGATATTTTCATTACCATGTATAAATCTATCAATATAATCAAACTTGCTTATATTGATACCAACATTCAGAGCTTTGCTCACAGCATTCATTAAGGTTATATTTCCTTCCTCCTCTACAAATCTCTTAGGATCTAAGAGAAACTTGTAAGCTGCTGTCTTTCCACTAGGATTTATTATAATGCCGAAGAACTTAGGTCTTAGCTTGTGTGCAATAAATAAGGCGTCTACTATGGATAAAGCATCACATGCAAAGACATGCATACGCTTTGAAGCTTCCTCGACTCTAAGCTTCTCTTGAACAAATCGGTACATTTCGGCAACAATAATATCCGTCGATGCTATATACCTGCTATAGAGTTGTTGTACATAACGCAAGAATTCGATTACTTTACCCATAAAGCCTTGCAGGCGAGGATCTATGATATACTTAGATGTTGTGAGTGCATGTTTTGTCATGATATAGTAAAAGATGTTGTGTAGTGCCACATAAATCTCTTTATCATTCTTAAGGTATGCAAGTTCATTCAATGAATTAACTATACCGTTTAAATGGTTAAGAAGAACAACAACAGAGCTTCGACTCATGATGCTCTGCCTAGCCCTGAGCATAGACTATTTCGTCTGGCGTTAAACCAATTTTGTTTAGTATTTCTCGAAGCTTCTTTTCTTCAACATTAGCCTTTAGCGCAATCCTAGCTTCACATAGAGCCAGTTCATTCATGTGCTTATTAATAATAGATCTAATATCCTGAGCCAATATAACAGTCTTATCGGATGTACTGCTGATCTTTACAATAGCCTTACTCTCCTCCTTTTGTCCTAACTGTAGCTCCAAATCAATTTTATAGATAAGTTCACTGAGTTCACCACCTCTTGTCATATAAGAAAACAGTGTTGTAACTTTATCTCTACCAGACACTCTAAAACTGATAGGTCTTCTTGGCGGTGGAGGTGGTGGAGGTGGCGGTAAAATAGTGACTTTTTCAATAATGAGCTCTTTATCCTTGATATGAAGCATTATTACCTTTATTGTTGGATCCTCAACAGGCATTTTAACTTCATTAAGCTCGTTTATTCCAGTTTCAATTGCTTCAACTGATAGGGGTTTTATTGGTATCTCTTTCCATCCTCTTGTCAAGGCATCTATAAGACCATCAATTGATATACTATGTTTACCTGCCTGAAGTATTGTGTCACGAACAAAACGGTTCTTAACAATGCTTTGCTTAATCCAGCTTTTAATTTGCTCAGCTATGCAATAAGCATTGCAAATCTTTAGCCCATTCATAATAGTACCAGAGATCCAGACAGGCAATGATGCGAAGACTTGATCAAGTCTCCTAATACCTTCATTACCAGCAACAATGTTCAAATCTCTTACTTCGAAAGTGTATGTTTCAGGATTATACGTTACAACTTTCTTGAATACGCTGATAAAGCTAGAGACAAAGTCCTGCACAGCACTACTAGTTAGTTGCGCAGTGAATGCTTGTATTTTTTCTCTAATCATTTTTATTGCATCTGCTATGATTTGTTTAAATCTTTCCTCTGTGATACCAGCCCAATATGCAATCCTCGTTAATCCTTTTTTATCTTCAAGCTCCTGTTCTACAAGCTTCTCTACATTACCAGATGTCAACTCATTTACTTTTTCACAAGCTTCTATCTCAGCAAGCTTCGTAATGAGATCAACTAATGTATTCTTACTCACCTCAGGAACTACAACGGCGAACATGTTAGGGCGTTTCAGCTCATTCTTGTTCCTTTCCAATGCTTCTATAATCATTTTCTCAAGCTCTCTATAGCTTACATCCTCGGGCATACCAGCCTTCTCTATGAACGCCTTCTTTGCAACATCAATAGGAGATAGAACTATAACTGTGAAAACATCCTTATTCAATAACTTTCGGAGCTCCACATCATTTAGAATACTATCAAGACTGGTAATATCAATATTTAGTTGCTGTGCGCTATCCCTGAATCTTGAAATAAGTTGATATCTTGCAAAAGCTGATGCTAAGTAATCTATGGCTTTTCCTACGTCAACCTCTCCCTTCTTATCTTTTAGATTGCTTAGTATACTCTCACGTACATTGTTTATCAATTGCCACGGATTTGAGATTAGGGATACGAGGTAGTAATCAGCCTCAGGTTTCCCAATCACATGAATGAATGGAATGTTTTTGAGCTCTTGAAGAACATCTGAGTAGAACTTCAGATCTTCATCTTTTACAAATCCAACTAGCGATAATATAATTCTTGTTGCTATAAGAGCTCTTTTTTCCAGATCCTCACGTGAAATAGTTTCAGGTCTCTGACTCAGCATCTTGATTAAATCTATTACGTTATCCGTTAAAGACTTAGAGTAAATAGCATTTAGCGCACCTCTAATCATCTTGACCTTTTCAACGTCTCCGACTCTTTCAACAACGTACTTATTCCAGGTATCTACAACTCTTCTCCACTCATAAGCTATATCTGGGTTTAGCATATGCTTAATATCTTCATGTTCTATATGAGCTATACTAACCAGGTATGAATCTTCCTGCTCCAGAGCCTTAGCTACAGCAACAGTACTAATCTTAATTAAGTCACGTAGATGTTGCACGTTTGTAAATTCACGACTGTATGACGGTATAATGATTTTTCTAACAAGCTCTTCGTACACAGGTGAAAATGGGTATGTTCTTCCCAAACCATTTATAAAAGTAGTTGCGAGATCCTCCCCTACAATACTAGCGATCCTCTTCCTTAATTCTGTTAATCGCTCATCACTAAGTATAGTATCGATAGAGGCTTTGTACCTCAGAATACGTTTTCTAACAATGTTCAGCGCATCATTTTCGTCAACATCTTTCACGCTATAACCAATATAGAACCTGTGAACCCTATCCTCAAAATGTTTAGCAACTTCTATTAACGTATCAGCCTCAATTCTTCCTATTCTCTTAGACTTTACCTCACTCCATTTATCAACATCTTGAAGTGCTGAGGCATAAACAAGCACTACTGGATTATAACTCGAGAAGGTTTCAACAACGTTCTGAATGAAGAGAAGTGTTTTCTTGAGGCTCTCGATATAGTTAGGTGACGCACCCCAAACTGCATCTATAATAGAGGCATATAACTCATCAACAAGTATTAGTATGGGGATTACAATACCTGTATCTTTAATGAGTTTACTAAACTTGTTAGCAGCATCTACAGGATCATAGCTAGGTAGTTCAGCTAATAATTGTTCAATTGCATTAAGATGCTTTTCGGCTACGATACCTCTTAAATGCTCCTTCTTCTTTTGGAATATTTTCTTAGCAATCTCGGCTAAGGCCTTATACGGATCTAGACCTGGTGGAAGAAACTTGAGATCTATCGGTATCACTAAAGTTTTCTGAGCCACATCAAATCTGTAACCAGTTTCAGATACAAGCACCTCATATATTTCTTGAAGCTCTGGACTACTGCTTAACTTCTGCCAATAACTAGAGACATTGACATATAAGTGGTAGAGGAGGACGAGGAAGTGTGTCTTTCCAAGCCCCATAGCATGTGTAAGCGGGATTACTGAAGCACTAGGTATGTTAAGGCGGTGATTCACATATTGTAAGGCCTCTTTGAGTGCAGGTCTAAAATATGTTATAGAAAGGAACATTATTGCATCAGCAAACTCTACACCCATTGATGCTTCAGCAATCTTCAGGTCCTTGGCTACTAATGCTCCTAGACTCGGTGCTAGCATACCTACGTAATCTTTAGGTGCTAGTCTCAGGTAGATGCTCTGTGCAAGATCGTTAAGCTCTACAATATCTTTGAGTTGTGGAAGTGTCATAGAGCCTCACGCTATAGCCCTTTATAGAGCGTTAGAAGCACGTTTTCAGCAAACCTCTTGATAATATCGTTCTGTATCCCAACAAGCCTAAGCTCCTCTGGTGTTGCTGTGCGTAGCAGGTATAGCGCCGTTACTATTACGGATCTGCTTAGTGGTATTCGTGATGCAATGCTTTGAGCAGCTTTAGTAGCATCCTCCTTACGCTCCATTTCACCGATAAGCCTCAGGACATGAATTGCTCTGCCAGCATTTGTTATAACCAGAACTTCCGCCTTATTCCTCACTGCATCATAGCATTCACTACCAAACAGTAGTCTATGGTTACCACCGCTTCTTGAAGGCTTCATCAGAAGCCCCCTACTTGCCAGCACATTAATATCTATGTTCATGATCTTGCATACCTTCTCTATGAAGTCGTATGCAAGATCCCTTGTTTCAGCATATCTAGACGCTGTCCACAGCATTAAGTATACTCTGCTGATGCTATCTGTGAGCAGTATGTCTCTCCTCATACTCTCGTCAAAATCGTTCTTAGCTAAGTAATCCTCGAGCAGAGCCTCAAGCGCTATGTACATAGCCGCAGGATATAATACATTATCAAAGAGGTATAGAGCCCTTCTGAACCTAGCAAACCTAATCTTTGAAACATCCTGCTCTCTAATCTCATCAATACTCGGGCTCCAAATCCTAGTAGCACTAGCTATACCACTCGCCAAAGCCATAATGAACATCTCGGGCCCCGAAGCCTCTGAATTCATATCCTTAACAACATCCTCTATAACACTCTGCCTTATAATCCTCCTCACCTCCTCATCACGAACTATATCCTCAGCCTTACTACTATAAGCAGTAATACTTCCAAGAGTACTTCTCTTCCTAAATGCAAGAGCTAGTGATGTGAGAAATGCTGAAGTTAAATCAACAGGTCTAAGCCCTCTACCAGGAGCCATTTCAGTCCATACAGTCCATGCCTTGCTAAGAGCAAACCTAGCAGCATATGCTGAAGCTACTATAGCTTCCCATGCACGCGGATCGCTATGTGTAAACCAAACAATAAGCACCCCATCGTCTTTGAGAGTTTTATTGACTTCCTCAAAGAATTCCCACAACTTCAAAACATACCAATCACCAGTAAATGGTATTCTCTCAATGAGCTCAGGCTCCTTTTTACCGAGATCCTTAATCTCATCCTTGCCTCTTCTAGCTATAATCTCCGCCTCTCTAGGCAATGTTGGTAGATATGGCGACCAATTCTCGATATATAGCTCAACCCTGCCTCTAGCAGGATCTCTATTGAACAAGAACCCCTCATCTATAGCAGGCTGAAGCATTATCCTCAGGAACTGCCAAAAGAGCTCCATCAAATCACTGTAGAGGTGTTGCGCAAGGTATGGAGGATCAACATTCACAACATCAGCACTCTCAATGCCTCTATCCCTAAATATCTTGCTAAGGTTCCTCGCATCACCACATATCACATCTACCAAGCTACCTAATCCACTAAGCCACTCACTAAGAACTCTCAAAACAGGTAAAACACCGCCAGCTGTACCACCGATACGAGTTATGTGAGGCTCAAAGACCCATCTAAGTGTCTCAATTATATCTGTTTCACAATATTCAAGGTTTAACGATATTTGACGTGTACTTGAGTAATGTTCTTTTAGTGGGCGGATTGCTTCCACGCTATAAGCCCAATAAGTAGCAATGTTATTGAAGTCAAGGAATTTGTCTATTCCTAAAGCAAGGTATAGTGCTATTGCTGCTCCATATTCTCCCTTCTCCTTTATGAGCTCTACAGCTCTTTCCCTCACATACTTCATTAGTTTGAGTAGCGCTAGCAGTTGCCTTGGATTGAACAACTCATACCAGTACTCTATGCCTAGATCTCTTATAGGTTCGAACACATTGTTCTCTTTCGGTATCTGTGCATCTGGTAAATATTCTCTAAGCTCATTTATCTGAGACGCTAGGTCGAGGTATGCTTTGATGAGACCTTGCTTGTCAGCATCATCTGTGGGTCTAAATCCTTGGGGCGTCTCCTTAACCAAGATTATGTGAGTCTCTAGCAACTCGCTGATCTTCTCTTTTGCCTTCTCTACATCACCGCTTAGCGCTATTTCTAATAACTCCTTGTGTTTCTTAACCCAGTTCCTGAGCGCAACATCCTCATTTATTGGCGTGCCACAGTAAGGGCACCTAAGCCTCTCGAAAGGCTCAGCGGATTGTGATACTTCTACCCTGAAGCTCTTCTTATCCTTATCAATGACGAACTTTATGTATGGACCTCCTTTACCTAACCTAGTATCATGAATTATTGGTATTACTCCTCTGCAGTTGGGGCATCTATAGCCTCTTGCAATGATATGTCGCATGTAGATATTAGGCGAATAACATTGTGTGAGCTCCTTTCTTGCCCAATCTATTAGTTTCTCTACTTCTTTCTTCACATCTTCATAGAGTTGAGGCCCGTATTTCGCTGGATACTCGAGTGCTGCTTTTAGGAGTATGTATGCAACTGGGTTGTAGTCCATAGCTATTGTTCTGAAACCAAGCCTTAGTGCTTCTAGTGGTATTGAGCCTCCTCCAGCCATGGGATCAACTACAACGATTTGAGATGGATCTTTACTTGTATACTTCTTGACGATCTCCTTCACGTAATCCCTATTGGGGTTTACCAGATACAGGAGTTTGAATGGTACAGAAGCAACTTTGTCAAGACCTACAACATGTATGAACTCATCCTTGGAGATATTCTCGGGAAGGACAGAGGCTAGTGTAAGAACTCTTGCAGGGGCAGTAGGTCTTCTAGCTAAGTATGGATGAATATTACTTAGCTTTGGAGCCCTGATAAACCCGGCCTCCATCCTCGCAGTATCATTAATGCCTCTAAGAGGTAACCAAGATTCGACTAGATATCTTGAACTTGAGTTGCTATAACTACCCAAACCCAAACACCATCAAAAAGCTACGCAACCACATAAATAATTGCTGGAGCTACAGTTAATATAGCTTTTTTACATTGTATTGCCATGCGTGATCTCTTTGACTTTTGCGCTTCTGCTACAATCTAAATACTACTTTGCATTGTCATTATATTTGCTGACTCTGGCTATAGATAAGAGCTTTGTAAAGGCATTTCATCCCTCAATAGATGAGATTTTGAAGGATAAACTGAAAGAATTCTATAAACGTATTCATATATCATTGCAACAATGGATAGGATAGAAGATAAGGTTTTCTTAGCCCATCACCTACCTTAACAATGTATGCAAATGTATCATGCCTCTTCCCATATCTATAGGCTACATATGCATTAATACGGTCAACAGGAATCTTATTCACTTCAGAATACATATAAACATATAGCATTAGCTGAAAAAGATCCTGCATCCTAGCATGATGAATCTGCGTAGACTTAGCTTCGACAATGTGAACAACCCCTTGATTATCTCACATATAATGTCGGCCTTACCCTTCACAACATCAAGAGAAAGTGGATACTCAGTTGTACATTTAACACCCTTTTCTAAGCCCTCAAACCACCTCTTAACAAACTCCACCAACTCCTCATGTTTCTTAGAAGAAGATTCAAAAACATTAGGGTTAGGCATAAATAAGCACAATTAAAGCTCTCACTAATAAGCTTCCTAACACCAACCTGAGACAAACATCCCAACCCCGCAAAACAGCACATACTCTATACACACAACTAAAAACCTTTATTGTAGAATAAAAACTAAAAAGAAGCTTCACAAATACATTAAACACTACTACTTACATTTTGGTGGCTTTTTCTGCTTCTCCTCCTTCTTAGCCTCTTTAGCTTCCTTCTTCTGTTCCTTATTTATACACGATCCTTACAAAGTTTATTGCTATTGGCTGGTTGTATTTGGTATTGGTTTAATAAGCCCTGCGCATAGAATGGACTACTACGCTTAATTTGTTTAACGTGAGTGTAGCTGAGGCTTTATACTTAAGATGTTGTGATGCAAAGCACAGAGATAATGCTGTTGGAGTAAGTAAGTCACTACTTTTACAATTGCTTGCATGATATAAATTAATGTAGTGTAATGTACACAATTTAAAGTAAGTATTAGTTGTAGTGGAGCACGAAAGTGTATAGGAAGTATAGGTGTTTACATGTGTTATCAAGTACTTTTGAGTTGCTGAAGAATGGTTGGAGGGTTGAGGCTGGAAGGAGGTTACTGCCTTATGATTTGTTTAAGTGGTGGGGTAGAAGGCCAGCTGTTGTTATTGATGCTCTTCTTCTGGATGCTGTGGGTGCCAATGGTGAGGCTACAAAGGTTATTGATGATAGGCTGAGTTACAGGCCTCTGAATGTTTTGAGAGGGTTAACGGTATGTGATCCTATGTGTGGTGGTGGCACAACAGCCATTGAAGCGTTGCTTCTGGGTGCAGATAGAATTATTTGCAGCGATATTGATCCTGCTAGTTCTATTGTTGTCAAAGCAATGGTTAATGGTATTAGGAGTTGCGACGAAGCGTTCTCAGTTCTTTTATCTGCCGTTGAGCGTGTTTATAGCGAGTTGAAGGATCTTTGGTGCATAGATAGCTATTGCTATGTTCACACATTCCTTACGAGGAGATGTGTTGAAGAATACTGTTATGCACCGAAATGGCTTGGCACATTCAGGGTTAGGAAGAGCTTAATTAAGATAGCTATTGATGAAGATGGAGAGTTATACGAGGATACTAGTGTTAGTGTGAGAGACCTTGTTAAGTTGCCTAAGAGTAGACTTGTAGAGATTGACAACGGTGTCTATGCATATGCTGTTGAACTTTACAGAGTTGGTGACGATGTTGAGAGGTATTTTGTGAGCCTTGTAAAGGACAATTATATTGCTGAGCATTTGAATAGAGTTCAAGGAGAGGCTAAGAAGCTTCTTCCAAACATATGTACGCCTATCATTGATGGTAAGGAGACTAGAAGGCTATTTAAAGAAGGGGTGACATGCTGGGAACAAATATTTACACCTAGACAGCTCATAACATTGCTAAGATTTCTCGAGGTTGTGAAGCAAGAGCATAGAGAGTTCCTGGATATGGCAGTAGCCTTAGTGGGTACAGTAATTAGAACAGTCTCAATGCTTGCATTCTATTACCAGCCATACACCAAAGTGAATCCAGGACTTGTTGTTAAAAGTTTCTGGCTACCCCCATACCCAGTGGAACTGAATCCAATAGCAGGAAATTTAAGGAAGGTCAAGACCATTGGTAGAGGAACTCTAATCACATACTTACGTAAGCTAAGAACCATGTGTAGCAAGGTAAGAGATCTATACAACATAGCAAGCAAAGAAATCGTAATAGAAGTTCAGGATGCGCTGAACATGAACTACACCGACTGCAATATTATCATCTTGGACCCTCCATACCCAGGAAAAATAGCATACAATGAAGTGACACAAATATATACAATACCGTTTGGTCTGCTAAGAGAATCTATACCCAGAATCAATGGAAGCAACATAAATATTTATGACATAGACAGCTACACAAACACCTTAGAGAAACTCATAACAAAGATGTTTACAGAAGCACCAAAAGCAATAGTTTACCTCCTAATGAGCAACGATGACAAAGGGAATACCGTAGTAAGCAGGCTCTCAGAAAACCTTAAACGAATAGATATAACTATGGAAAAGCTAGGTACTGTAATAGGTGAAGCACCAGGAGCTTTAGGGAGAGGTAACTCAAGAGAAATAATGATTCTGAAACTAATAAAGCAAAGCTGAGTTAGGTAAAGACAAAAAATGTTGGACAAGAACTGTTAGAGTTGTTCTCGTATTGCTATAATAAAGTTTTTAAACACATTCTACAGAAATAGAAATGATATCTATGAGTAGCTATACGAATATTTCTAGATTGAGAGATTTGTATCATAGCATTCTCGAGGAAGAAGCTAGACGAATATGTGGTATTTCTCCCAACCAGGCTGTGCATGGAAGCCTTTGCTCACTAGCTAGAACGCAACACTGTTTAACATATGATGATTTGCTGAAGACCGCTTCAACAATCGGTTTTCGGGAGCCGGAGGTAAAGAGACTTATTGCTGAACTCATTGAGAGGGGTTTCTTAATACCTCTTAACCAGAACTGTTTTAGGTCATACCACTTCGATTTTCTTTTGAGAATAAGTGATCTGCGTACAGCTCCCTGGACAAAAAAGATGACTACTGAAGTAAAGTTTGTTATTGGTATTCAAGAATATGAAGATCCTAAACAAGCTTCACTACTGCCTAGACCTCATGGTGGAGAAGTAGAGGAGGAGTTCTATAAACTTCTTGTAAGTGAATTGGGAGAGAACTTAGCATTACTTTATGTTAAAATAATCAATGATTATTTACAGCTAAGGGGTTCCAAGGGCTTCACATATTTTCAAGTACGAGTACTTAATGA
>Ga0080004_1102338_pt1 | contig 11915 bp, 3 predicted proteins | sample WasSprMetagenome_FD_69207 | JGI IMG/M metagenome (GOLD analysis project Ga0080004, IMG submission 69207) | Sulfidic aquatic microbial communities from Washburn Spring, Yellowstone National Park, USA - WS (SPADES assembly) (version 2) | ecosystem: Environmental > Aquatic > Thermal springs > Hot... | reverse complement strand
TCGCGCGCCTCGGCGACCTGCTGGCCGTCTGCGGGCGGGGTCTTGTGGGGGATGTGGTGCGGGGCGCGGGAGCGCTCTTCCAGCCCGGCCAAACCCTGTTGCTGGTAGCGGCGTAACCACAGGCGCACGGTGTTGCGCGAACACTGAAAGTCGCGCATGGTGGGGCAGATGCCCTTGCTGAGGGCGCTCATCACCATCTGGTAGCGGACGGCGAATTTGGGGTCTGGGCTGCTCATGATTTCCTGGTAGGATAGCTCAAGGCACAAGGCGTTCCTCCGGTTTGGGTGTTAATCCGAAAGGATAGCGGAAAGGAACGTTCTTGTGCCGACATGTTTTTAGCCTCGGCGGCGCCAGGCCAGCTCCCAGCTGAGGGCGCTGGGGGTCCGGGCGGGCCGTTTGGGTTTGTCCCCTTCGCCTGCGCTACGCTTCGGCTTCGGGGACAAACCCAAGCTTTGTAGCTTGCGTTGGAATTGTTTCCACATTTGCTCGGTGAACAACCTCAGCCGGGGTGGGTCAGCATGTGCCTGGGCAGGAAACGCGGCCTCGGATTGACCATTGACATCCCGGGGGTCCTGGCAGTATACTCCGGGGGATACGAGGCAGGCACCGGTCAGCGGACTGGAGAGGCCTTGAGATCACAGGTGGGACAGTGCTCATGGGAAGCTGGGTGGGGAGCCGCTCGAAAGCACATGGAGGTTTTTGTACGTAAGTTGGGCATTCCGACTGGCACTGGGGCTAGCAGGCCCAGTGTAGTCTTCCAAGGAGGTATGGCAATGAATCTCAAGCTCGTGCGTTGGGTTTCTGGTTTCTTCCGGGCGCTTGGGATTGCGGTGTTGCTGCTCTCAATGACGCTGAGCCGCCCAGGATGGGCGCAAACACCCACCGGCGCCATTGAAGGCGAAATTACGGACCCCAGTGGGGCCGTAATCCCTGGCGCCAAGGTTACGGTTACCGAGCTGGCCACGGGGCGGTCAGTAACTCTGACCACCAGCGCAGAGGGCCGGTTCGTGGTCCGTAACTTGCTGCCCGGTGTGTATAAGGTAACGGCAGAAGCAGCCGGGTTCGCAGCGAAAACACTCGAGAAAGTCTCGGTCTCCAGCGGCGCAGTGGTCAACGCGAGCATGAAACTGGAGTTGGGCAAAACGGGCGAGATAATCTCTGTGGTCGCCGAGGCGGTCACGGTGGATACCGCACGCCAGACGGTGGACTCCGTGATTACCGGTACCGAGGTCCGGAACTTACCCTATTTCTCGCGCAACTTTCTGGACATGGCGGCGCTGGCGCCAGGCACCTGGATCCGGGACGGCGGCTCGATTGACCCGACCAAGGAGTTTGCCTACCGCGTGGTGGGCGTCGTGGGGCGCTCCGGAACCGCCACCCGTGTCCAGATTGACGGCATTGACGTAACGGACGAGACCGTGGGCACCACGGTGGCCAACTTCTCGCCCGAAGCGATCAACGAGTTTCAACTCACGCGCTCGTCGCTGGACCCCTCCACCTCCTTCACCTCATCCGGGGCGATCAACATCATCACCCGCACGGGCGGCAACGAGATCCACGGCAACTGGTTCTGGGATTACTACAACCAGGACATGGGCGCGCGGCCTCACTATTTGACCAGGAAGGACCTGGAGGAATTCAACGGCAGCAATCCTCCCTTCAAGCGCAATCGCACGGGTGGCACCATCGGCGGGCCGTTCAAGAAGGACAAATTGTTCTGGCTGGTGAACTGGGAGCGGCACTATCAGACCGAGCTGCGGACTTCGCGGGTGCCGGAGTTTCCGCAACTGAACATCAGCCAGTCCTGGCCCGCCGGATTGCGCTTCACAGACCACCGGCTCGACTGGAATATCACCTCCAATACGCGTTTCTTCGGCAAGTTCCATCACGACTGGAACCTGGCTACCGGCGGCAGCGCGGTCTCGCCATTCCAGACCATTAACTGGACCAACCTCGTCACCTTCGGGCTGGACCATACAGGCCCGCGCATGACGCACACGTATCATTTCGGGTATGTGAACTTCAACAACCGCATCGAATCCCAGGAGCTGAAGTATAAGTTTTTGCGAACCCCGCAGGGCATCCCATATTACCTGGGCGTGGGACCTTACGCCGCAGGGCCGAATTCGCTCGCCCCGCAAGCCACCTACTAGGACAACTACCAGAATTCGTATGAGGGGAGCTGGTTTCAGGGCAAGCACACCCTCCGCTACGGCTTTGACGTGCGGCGGATCATCCTGGGCGGGTTTGCGAACTTTGCTGGGCCGCTGAGCATTTACGGAACCTATGACGCGGCTACTATTGCGGCCTTGAAGGCGCGCGGCGCGAATTTGCAGGACCCCCTGGAGTATCCCCTGGAGTCCTTCACCACGGGCAACCAGAACGGCTTCTTCAACCTGGCGCCGGCGCACGGCTTGCCTCACGGCGGCCACTTCAATACTCGCACGGCCTGGTTCCTGCAAGACTCCTGGAAGCTCCATCGGAACTTCACCCTGAACCTTGGGGTGCGCTGGCAGTATGATACCGGTTACTTTGCGAGCAAGGAAGTGCCCCGCGAACCGGATCTGGAGCGTTGGGGCCGGGGTTTTTCCACGTACCCGGAGTTCCCCAAGGACGCCTTTTCGCCCTCGATTGGCTTCGCCTGGAACGTAAGGGGCGATAACAAGACCGTCATCCGCGCGGGCTTCTACAAAGCCTATGAAATGAACATCCTGAATAACACGATGTTCGATGAGTTCTCGATGCTGCCCCCGGGTCTGGGGCCCGAATATTATGACATCAGCCACGTGGCTGGCCCCGACGGCAAGCCGATCAACGTGGATGGCAAGCATCCCGACGGGAACTACGAAGACCTGATCGGCACGCCTATCAAGAATGTCGTGGGGCTTCTGGGCCAGATTCACGAGGCCCTCAATGCGGCTTACGCCAACTATCAGTTCGATCCCAAAAAAGGCACCTCGTTCTTCAAGCAGGCCCAGGGGCTGACTTACGGCGGCGTGATCCCGGGCAATCAGTTCAAGATCCCTTACGCCGTCCAGTTCAACGTGGGCGTTCAGCGCGAGATCGTGCCAGGCACGGTGCTCAGTGTGGATTACGTTCACAACCACGCCATCGGCCTGCCCAACTTTCTCGTGGACTACGAGCGGCGGCGCGACGCCGAAACGCTGAACGTCGCTGCGGCGCGAGCCCGGGTCAACTCGGTACTCGGCGGCAAAACGGTGGATGAGTGGATCGCCGCCAATCCCACGCGCAACATCAGCGCCTTTGGCCTGATCAGCGACACCACTTATATGGGGCTGTACCCGGATTATATCCGGGCGCGTTTCTTCACGGGCGGATTTACCCGCTATCGCGGCCTTCAGGTCAGCCTGCGGGGCGGCGGGCGGAGCTTCTGGCGCATCCGCGATGTCGGCTACAACCTGAGCTATGCACTGGCGCGCGGGGAATCGGCCAGCGCCGTCAGCCGCGTCGAGTTTCTGGCTACGCCGTTCGATAACCGCCGGTGGAACTGGAGGGAGGCTTTCGGTCCGAACGATCTCGACCGGACGCACACCCTGCGCTGGGCTCTCGTCATGACCGTACCCGGCGGCTTCCGCTTGAACTCGTTCTGGCAGTTCAATACCGCTCAGGCGCAAAACCTGACGGTGCCCAACCTGGGCGGCGCCATTTCCGGCGCCAACGGCTTTTTCGGCACCGACATCAACGGCGACGGCGGGCGAGGCACCACGCCGGCGGCGGATCTGCTGCCCGGGACCAAGGCCGGGGCCTTCGGTCGAAGCATCAAGGACTTCAAGAAGCTCAACCAGATTATTCAGAGCTTCAACCAGAATTACGCCGGCAAGCTGACGCCTCACGGCGAGGCGTTGGTGCGCGCGGGCATCTTCACCGAAGCCCAGCTCAAGCGCCTGGGCGCTGTGATTCCCACCATCCCGCTGGTCCCGGAGAACAATCCTTGGCCGTGGCACAACCTGTTCACGACCGACGTGCGCCTGGACCGGCCCATCAAGCTCACTCGCTTGCGCGAAGGCATGGAGATCGTCCCCTTCGCCGACTTTTACAACCTGTTCAACCACGCGCCGGCCAACATTTACGGCGGCCTCACCTCCCGCTTCGGCGCGCTGAACTACGACTACGCTGCGGCGCCGGAAGGGCAAAAGGCCAGCGATCTGGACTACGCACGCGGACGGCTCAACCGCACGCGGCAAGTGTTGTTCGGCCTTCGCTTCAATTTCTGAACCGGGCCCCGTTGTCCGAATTTTGCGGGCGACCCGATGCGCGCGAGCTGCAGGAGCATGACTGAGGGCGATCGCAGGTAGGGGCAGTAGCCCGGCGGGCGCTATCTGCGCTTTGGCAATGCGATCGCGCGGTGCAATTCCACATTTGCGCCCCGCCGGTCGGTTCTGAGCGTCGCGCTCAAGATGCGCGCGACCGCGGCGCCCGGCAGGCAAGCCACGCCTACCAGAATCCGGAGAGGGTCTTCCAGCGATGGGAGCGGAGGGGCGGGTCCGGACGGCTCAGACGCCATGTTTCCTGTTTGTTTTTTGGAGGTTTGGGGCAGGACACGGTTTGGCAGGCCGGTTGCACCACCGCAAAGTGAAGAGACAGAGGGGCGACAGTGAACGAAGTTTAATAAAGGAAGGACTTGTCGCCCGCCCAAGAAGTGCTAGAATCATCGGATTGGGCAGAGCCTGACCACGATCTTTGTCTCGAGGAAAGGAAACCCATGAAACGCATTCCCTTAATTCTGCTCGCATTGCTGTGCGTAGTGACCGCTATCGCACAGGAAACCACCGGCGGCGTTCGCGGCACAGTGACGGATCCCTCCGGCGCTGCGGTGCCCAATGCTCGGGTTGAAATCAGCGGCAGCGCTCTGGTGCGACCGCTCGCCGTGAACACCGACACCTTCGGCAACTACATCTTTCCCGCGCTTCCTCCCGGCGAGTACACGATCACGGTGACCGCCAGCGGGTTCCGGCAAGTCAAGCAGGCCGGCATCAACCTTCAGGTCGGTCGCCTGCTGACGGTGGACTTCCGCCTCGAGGTGGGCGCGGTGACGGAAAGCGTCACGATCACGGCCGCAGCGGCTCTGGTGGACGTGTCCCAGAGCACCAGCCAGGCCAACGTCAGCCGCAGTTTCTTCGAATGGCTTCCCAAGGGCCGGACCTTCGACAGCCTGATCGAGCTGGCCCCGGGCGCCCGGCGCGAGGTCAAGCAGGGCGGCTACCAGGTGGACGGGGCGAGCGGCGCCGAGAACGTCTACACCATTGACGGCGTCGAAGTGACCAACCTGCAGACCGGCGATTTGCCGCGAAACAGCCGGGTGCCGGTCGAGTTCCTTTCCGAGCTGGTAGTCCGCAGCAGCGGCTTCGAAGCGCAGTATGGCGGCGCCACCGGCGGCGTGGTGGCCACCGTGATTCGCAGCGGCAGCAACGAGTTTCACGGCCAGGCTTCACTGTACTTCGAGCACGATTCCATGAACGCGGCGGGCCGCCCGATGCTGCGCCTGGATCCGCTGGACGACAACCGCGCCAGTTACTTCCATGTGAACTGCAAGCAACTGGATCCCGCCAACGGTTGCGGGACCAAGGACGGCTACCGCCTGCTGAATCCCGGCTTCGCGCTGGGCGGGCCGTTCGTCAAGGACAAGCTTTGGTTCTTCACCAGCTACTACCCCGCCATGTGGCGCTGGGAGCGCCCGGTCTACTTCCTGCGCGAGCGCATCCAGAACACGTACACCAAGAAGGATCGCCAGGATTGGTTCACGGGCAAGCTCGACTGGGCGCCCACGGATAACGTGCGGACTTACTTCTCCTATGTCTACTCCCCGTACAAAGTAAACGGGTTGCTGCCTACCCAGCAGGGTACGGATACCGCCTCCACGCCTTGGGCGGACCGGGGCAATCGCACGCCCGGCTTCACGACGGCATCCCGCGTGGACTATACCATCACGCCCAAGCTGCTGGTGAGCGTCTGGGGCGGCTATAACTACCGCAACTACAAAGACTATGGCATCCCGCGGGGCACGCCCCGCTATCGCTTCATGGCGTCGAACATCAATATGGTTGCTCCCGACGGTACGCCTTTGCCGGTTCCGGCCAACCTGCAAGGCCCCACCGGGAACTTCACGCCGGACAACCGCCAGACGGTGCGCGACATCCAGACGCGTTGGAATCTGTATGCCGACGCCAGCTACCTGCTGAGTGCGCGCGGCCAGCACAATCTCAAGTGGGGCTACCAGATCAACCGTCTCCACAACGACGCCCTCGCCGACACATGGCCGGACGGCTACATCCTGCTGTATTGGAACCGCACGCGCGCCGGCATCACGCGTCCCGGTACCATGCGCGGGCGTTACGGCTACTACATTGACCGCTTCTTCGCCACCACCGGCGATGTGGCCAGCGACAACATGAGCCTGTACATCCAGGACGGCTGGAACGTGCATCCGCGGCTGCGCCTGAACCTCGGCCTGCGCACGGAGCGCGAGTATCTGCCCTCGTTCCGGGTGGCGCAGAATATTCCCTCCCGAGCCATCGAGTTCGGCTTCGGCGACAAGATCGCACCGCGGCTGGGCTTTGCCTGGGACGTCTTCGGCAATACCCGGTTCAAGGTCTACGGCAGCTTCGGGCTGTTCTACGACTTGATGAAGTACGAGATGCCGCGGGGCAGCTTCGGCGGCGACGTCTGGATTGACGTGGTCTACCCGCTGGACGATCCCGACTTCTTCAAGATCAAGCCCATGAGCCCCAAAGTGGGACCGAATGCCTGGGAGACGGTCGACTGGCGCATTCCCGCCAACGATCCCAACGACAACACGATCGATCCCAATCTGAAGCCCATGCGCGAGCGCGTCTACGATTTTGGCATCGAGCACGCGCTCACCGATACGCTAGTGCTGAACGTCCGCTACAACCACAAGAAGCTGGACCGCACCATCGAGGACGTGGGCGTGCTGACGCCGCAGGGCGAGAAGTATTACATCGCCAACCCGGGCTTCGGTCTGACGGCGGATCCCAAGACCTTTGGGCCGGGCATTCCTACCACGCCCAAGGCCAAGCGTATCTATGACGCCATGGAGATCCGGCTGGACAAGCGCTTCAGCCGCGGCCTGACGTTCCAGGTCAGCTACACGCTGAGCCGGCTCTATGGCAACTACGGCGGTCTGGCCAGCTCGGACGAGAACGGGCGCATGAGCCCCAACGTGAACCGTTACTTCGACCTGCCGTGGATGAACTACGACGCCAAAGGCAGGCTGGTCGAGGGGCGCCTGGCCACTGACCGCCCGCACGCCCTGAAGTTCTTCGGCACCTATGCCCTGAAGAGCAAGCTGGGCGAGACGCGCTTTTCGCCCGTGTTCTTCGTCATGAGCGGCACGCCGCTGACGACCGAGGTGAACGTGATCTCGACCACGCCCATGTACGTGAACGGGCGCGGCGATTACGGGCGCACTCCTGTCTACTCGAACACCGACTTCGGCATCACCCATGACTTCCGTCTCGGCAACCTGCCCGAGCGGTACCGCGTACGGATCGGCTTCGAGGTGTTCAACCTGTTCAACCAGAGCACGGTGACCGACCGCTGGATGGGCTACGTCCATCCCAACGACGGGCAGATCCAGTTCGAGCACGAGGCCGATGTCTTCAAGGGCTTCGATTACAAGGCCCTCATGAAGGAGCAGAACCTGCGCGTGGACCCGCGCTACGGCTGGGCCAGCGCCTTCCAGGGACCGCGGACCGCTCGTCTGGGCATCCACTTCTTCTTCTGATTCGCGCCGACCCGGAATCTTGGAGCCGGGCCTCGCGGCCGTTCACGCCGCGAGGCCCGTTCCCTTTTTGGAGCGGCGGAAAGCTTGCCGGGGAGGCGGGCGGCGACCCTTTGTGGTGAAATGAAGGCGATGGAAAGCTTGCGCCGGCAAGGTCGGAATGGCGAAGCGGGCCGCAGGGAAGCTGCGCCGGGGGGCGCCGGCAAGTTCTTTGCCGTCAACCGCTTGTCAACAAGTGGGCGATGGCTTAAAATTTTTGTCAAGGCCCTCTGCAAGCCGTTGATTTTTGGGGTGGTTACGGGCGCAGGGGGGTTAGAACGCGGACCTGACGAAGAAGGGATTGAGACCCCAGTGTGTCCAAAATGGGTTTTGCTCTTCGCCGTTAGAACGCGGACCTGACGAAGAAGGGATTGAGACATATGTTCTGCAAGATCATTTAATGAATTTTTAAGTTAGAACGCGGACCTGACGAAGAAGGGATTGAGACATCCTTACTTTTGGCACTAGTTGTCCGGAGACGTTTGGTTAGAACGCGGACCTGACGAAGAAGGGATTGAGACTTCGTTGTCGTCAGCAGTAGTGGCAAACACGATAACACTGTTAGAACGCGGACCTGACGAAGAAGGGATTGAGACCCCGGAGCTGCCCTCCGGAGGATTTCAATCGCGTCCTTGTTAGAACGCGGACCTGACGAAGAAGGGATTGAGACGTATCAATTTTTACCAATCTGTATCCCATCATTCTTTGTTAGAACGCGGACCTGACGAAGAAGGGATTGAGACCCTGATCCTTTCAATTCTATTAATGCATATCGTTAGAACGCGGACCTGACGAAGAAGGGATTGAGACGCGAGCAATTCGATCGCTTCGCGGACTGTCTTGTTAGAACGCGGACCTGACGAAGAAGGGATTGAGACCCCCAAATCGGCGACTAATTGCCATCCGTCCGGCCCGTTAGAACGCGGACCTGACGAAGAAGGGATTGAGACTCCCTTAGCAAAAAAGGGGGCGGGACGAGCCCGTTAGAACGCGGACCTGACGAAGAAGGGATTGAGACAGGGTGCCAAGTTAAAGGCTGGAAAGGGCACGGTTAGAACGCGGACCTGACGAAGAAGGGATTGAGACCATTTAACGCCTCTTCTTTCCTCATTACTGGGGTTAGAACGCGGACCTGACGAAGAAGGGATTGAGACTGCATAGATCCTCCTAGCTCTCTATAGGGAAGAGTTAGAACGCGGACCTGACGAAGAAGGGATTGAGACCTTACCGGAAAGATCATGTTACACCTTTGTCAGTTAGAACGCGGACCTGACGAAGAAGGGATTGAGACGCGTGGTCAATCCACTCATAGAAATTTGCGAGGGCCGTTAGAACGCGGACCTGACGAAGAAGGGATTGAGACAACACCTTTGTCAGTTAGAACGCGGACCTGACGAAGAAGGGATTGAGACGCGTGGTCAATCCACTCATAGAAATTTGCGAGGGCCGTTAGAACGCGGACCTGACGAAGAAGGGATTGAGACAAGCGCTACGGTCAAGGCTCTGCAGCCGTGCGTTAGAACGCGGACCTGACGAAGAAGGGATTGAGACGTTTGTGATGATCAGTTTGCTGCCGGCCGTCGTTAGAACGCGGACCTGACGAAGAAGGGATTGAGACTTTGTTGATACGTTTACCTCTTTGAATCCAATGTGGGTTAGAACGCGGACCTGACGAAGAAGGGATTGAGACGCCGTTGCGGACGGCCGACCAGGTCCGCGATTTCCTCATGTTAGAACGCGGACCTGACGAAGAAGGGATTGAGACCATGCTCGCCGTCCACAATGCCGCAGGGGACAGTTAGAACGCGGACCTGACGAAGAAGGGATTGAGACAAATACGGGCGGGAGATGGTGAGCTCCCCTTTGTTAGAACGCGGACCTGACGAAGAAGGGATTGAGACCCTGGCCCGCTCGAGCGGGAGGTTTGGGACCCCGGTTAGAACGCGGACCTGACGAAGAAGGGATTGAGACCACTACTGACCGGCGTTTTCGGGTTCACCCTTCGTTAGAACGCGGACCTGACGAAGAAGGGATTGAGACCGCCGAGAGCAGTTCGACTGCCTCTCTCACCGTCGTTAGAACGCGGACCTGACGAAGAAGGGATTGAGACGTCAGTTCCGCGACGGCCACGAGTCGGCCGTTTGTTAGAACGCGGACCTGACGAAGAAGGGATTGAGACGAGCCCGCCCCCTGGAGAGTCAGCCCAGCTGGCGTTAGAACGCGGACCTGACGAAGAAGGGATTGAGACATTGCGCAGTACGAGCCGAGCATCATGACCGTTAGAACGCGGACCTGACGAAGAAGGGATTGAGACCTGATCGCAAGGATCGAAAATGATGATGGGACGCTTGTTAGAACGCGGACCTGACGAAGAAGGGATTGAGACGATTCATCCCAGCTGGCGCTCGTATTCGCGCGTTAGAACGCGGACCTGACGAAGAAGGGATTGAGACCCCCCGGGAGTCAGCTGAGCTGGCGCTCGTATTCGCGTTAGAACGCGGACCTGACGAAGAAGGGATTGAGACGCTTATATCCCTTCATTTTATCCTCCTTTGGTTAGAACGCGGACCTGACGAAGAAGGGATTGAGACGGAAGCCCACATGGACGTCTCCGACCTCGGCCGTTAGAACGCGGACCTGACGAAGAAGGGATTGAGACTTGCCTCGGCGAGGGCCTCTCGCCGGGTCCGAGTTAGAACGCGGACCTGACGAAGAAGGGATTGAGACTTTGCCTCGGCGAGGGCCTCTCGCCGGGTCCGAAGTTAGAACGCGGACCTGACGAAGAAGGGATTGAGACGCGTATCAATTTGTACCAATTTGTATCCCCTCGTTAGAACGCGGACCTGACGAAGAAGGGATTGAGACCTTGATTTGGTCACGAATCTCGGCCCACTCAGGTTAGAACGCGGACCTGACGAAGAAGGGATTGAGACGGCGGGACGAGCCCGCCCCCTGGGGTCAGGACCTCGTTAGAACGCGGACCTGACGAAGAAGGGATTGAGACTCTGCCGCTTCCTCAAGTTGCTCGCGGCTTAGGTTAGAACGCGGACCTGACGAAGAAGGGATTGAGACCACGTACCGGAGATAATTCCTTGTCGGATTCTGTTAGAACGCGGACCTGACGAAGAAGGGATTGAGACCGCGCCAGCTGGGATTGACGCACGATCTCCCTTGTTAGAACGCGGACCTGACGAAGAAGGGATTGAGACGATTGACGCACGATCTCCCTTGCCTCGGCGAGGGCTTCTGTTAGAACGCGGACCTGACGAAGAAGGGATTGAGACGGTCTTCGGCTTCCTCATACAACCTCCTTAACACAGTTAGAACGCGGACCTGACGAAGAAGGGATTGAGACAGGTCCGCGATGCTCTCATAAGATCCCTCCTTAACGTTAGAACGCGGACCTGACGAAGAAGGGATTGAGACCGCGCATCAATTTGAATTAGTTTATATCCCTGTTAGAACGCGGACCTGACGAAGAAGGGATTGAGACCGCCAGCTGGGACTGGCGCGCGATTTCCTTGGCGTTAGAACGCGGACCTGACGAAGAAGGGATTGAGACACAGAAAGGGGGCGGGGTGAACCCGCCCCCTGGGCGTGTTAGAACGCGGACCTGACGAAGAAGGGATTGAGACGAAACCGACACGGACGTCTTCAATTTCGGCCCAGTTAGAACGCGGACCTGACGAAGAAGGGATTGAGACTAACTTCGTATGTTTGATTATTTGAGAATGCGGTTAGAACGCGGACCTGACGAAGAAGGGATTGAGACTCCGAGCCTCGGCGAGAGCTTCCCGCCGAGTGCGGTTAGAACGCTGACCTGACGAAGAAGGGATTGAGACGCGCCAGCTGGGACTGGTGCACGAGCGTCCGAGCCTGTTAGAACGCGGACCTGACGAAGAAGGGATTGAGACTTCTAAAATGCAGCAAAATTTGACTTTTTGCGCGTTAGAACGCGGACCTGACGAAGAAGGGATTGAGACTTGGCCATGAAGCGGTAGTCTGCCTCTTCAATGGTTAGAACGCGGACCTGACGAAGAAGGGATTGAGACCCAAGGTCACGGACCTGCGGTCCGCGGCTAGCTCGAGTTAGAACGCGGACCTGACGAAGAAG
>Ga0080004_1205356_pt1 | contig 11918 bp, 15 predicted proteins | sample WasSprMetagenome_FD_69207 | JGI IMG/M metagenome (GOLD analysis project Ga0080004, IMG submission 69207) | Sulfidic aquatic microbial communities from Washburn Spring, Yellowstone National Park, USA - WS (SPADES assembly) (version 2) | ecosystem: Environmental > Aquatic > Thermal springs > Hot... | reverse complement strand
CATTGTACGGTGACGCCAGTCGGCTATGAGCGCCGGGTTGCACGCGCCCGAGGTCAATGCCGAGCCTAAGCCGCCCGTAGCGCGGGGCGGCGGCCTTTTTGCCCACGGGGGCGAGGTCCTTGGCAATCTCGTCATGGTACTACCTCGAGGACGGTAAATCGTCCATATGTGCTGCCGCGCAGGTGGCTTAGAAGATCATTGCACCAGCCGCTTACTGTGCTGCCATATAGGCGGCTTAGAAAGTTTTGCCACGAACCAGCCACTGGTCAATGTATGCTGCCATGAAGGCGGCTTACAAGCATGCGTCGCGTTTTTATCTATTCCCACAACGACAACTTAAGTGAACCCCGGCATTTTCGCCGGATTCTGAGAGGAGGCATTATGAAATCTTACCTTGAGAACCTTAAGCTTGACATTTCCTCCCTGGTTGAAGAAAAAAACGGGCTGAGTTACTTGTCATGGCCGATCGCCATGAACCTTGCTGGCAGGCCCCAACACAGAATGGTCTTGTTTGGGAACAGCCCTTACCTCCCCATTTGTGGTGGTGGGGTAGTTGCCGTGGACATGGGGGGTCAGCGTACATGGTTGCCTATTCTTGACGGTGAAAACAAGCCCATCTACATCAATAAAATCAACAGTAGGGACATCCTGAATTCCTTCCAGCGTTGCAGGACAAAGGCCATTGCCATGACCTATGGCATCGGCATGAGCCTCTACGCCGGTTTCGGGGGGAATGGAAGTCAATTCGTCGAGGCGCTTGGGGTTACGGAGAGAACCGACCTTTCCAAGGTTGAGGCGATTACAAACATGAAGGAAGGGAATCAGTATGTAAACTGGGCTGCGGCAGTGGCGGCGGCAAAGATAACGGATCCTGGATTCCGTTGGGAAGTTGATATGTTCGAGTCCTTCGCCAGCCAGCCGTTGCCATACCTCTCCATCGGGAACACCTTCCTTGTGTCTATAACCGTAACCTATAAAGGGGTGACTCATACGGAGTTGTTGCCAATTATGGGAACTATTCCAGTAAGGGTTGGTGATTCTGTTCAAGAACTTGACCACCAGCCGCTCACCTCACCGAATGTTTTCGACTGGAACAGATCGGTAATGCGGTGCCTGGCCAAGGCGATTGCTGTGGTTTCTGGTTATGGGCTTTCCGTCTATGCAGGGGAAGACCTTGACTGGGCGCCGGAAAAGAAATCCGGCAAGCCCGATCTCACCGGGATCCGCCAGCTGATCGAGCAGTCTGGCAAAGACGAGGTTGCGGTATGCAATTGGCTCGGGGTCAACTCTCTTGAAGAAGCTACCCAAGAGCAAATTGCCAAGGCGGAAACCGTGCTCCGCAACTGGCTGAAAAAGAAGGTACCAGTGGCCAACCCCGCAGACTGAGCGCAGGCAACCTGCCACCCATCATGAAGATGGGTGGCATTTTTTTTGTGTTCAGATATAGCGACAATGTTTTTACAATGTCTCGCAATGTAAATTCCAAAGAACCCGGCATGTCGCCGGAAAAAGGAGGATGAACATGAAAATCGAGAAATGGAAAGAAGGCTGGGAAGCCTGCAATGAAAGCGGAGATTGGTCGGTAATACTGCTCAAAAAATACTGGGCAGCCTGCCATGCCGTATTCAACTGCGTGCCTGTCCATCTGGCCATGCTGTTCCGGGACGCGTCTGACATGTTGTCTACGCGCCCTCCTGCCGACATGTCGTTTGAGACCGGCCTTGAACGACTCGCGGAGACCTGCGAGAACATTATCAAGGCAGAACCGGCTGATATCGAAATGGCGGCGGGGATGCGGGTGATGTCAACAACCCAGACCAAAGACAATTTGCTCAAATATATTCGCCGTCTTGAAGACGGCAGAATTGGGGGGTTGGTTTTTCTTGCCAGAAACCTTTACCTGGATCCAGAAAAAACTGGAAATGGAATTGGCGAAGTTGTCCGGTGGTACAAGGATCGGGTAATATCTATTCTGAAAAAGATTAAGGAATTGGAAAAGAAGGCTAATGCAGAAATAAAGGAGAGAGAACAGGAAGAGCGTGAGCGAATCAAGGGCTTGATCTTCCGTTTCTCCGAAAAGCTGCTTCCCCGCCTCTCGACAAGCAAATGGCATGCGGCAAGCAATGTCTCCGGACCTGGCTGGACAGATGGCCGCATAGCTGACCTGGTCAAGATTCCAGACACCATCAAGTGCTCAGATGGTCGGACCGCTGATTTCAACATTCTTTGGAAGCGTTTTCTGAATGACGAGACCCTGTCCAAAACGGTTGAAATTACTCCTGTTGCCATCGATAGGACACTTATCGAACCACTTGTCCTGTTTGCCGATAATCGCGGTCAGACATATGCAGCAAAAGCGGCATACGTGAAATACTTTCTCCGCCACTATGGGGAAGTTCAAGTGCGTGTTGCCCATGATGCGATAACTGACCCAAGTCAACCGATTATCATCTATAAGGATGGTAAGCCAGTTGGCATTATCGCTCGGTTCATAAAAGTCCTGTCGGACGTGGAGCAAGAAGTCCTGTCTGAAATCATGGCTTGAGGTACACCCGTCACGTGCAATGCGTGGCGGGTTTTCTTTTTGTGCTTTTATCGCAAATCGCAATGACAACCTTAATTGAAACCCAGCCTTTTGCTGGGGGAAAAGGAGGAATAATGAGGTTATTTGAAATGGCCAAAACCTGCGATCTCCTAAAGATCGCAGAAAAACACTTTCATCTCCGCAAGCGGGGCAATGGTTATGCAGCTAACCATTGTCCACATTGTCCCCCGGGGAAAAATGATGCCATGTCCATTTATCCCAGTGATGGAATCTGGCGGTGGCATTGTTTCCGCTGTGCCAGGGGCGGCACTGTAATTGACTTTGCTGCTGCCATCTGGGGAACGTCAGAGCGGGAAGCCGCAATGCGTCTCGTCAAAAGCACAGACCCTGGGAAGGCAGACCCGTCCCACGGCGCACCAAAAAAGGTGAAGGCGTCACAGGATGTGATGAAGAACGCCATCACCCAGTTGCTCAATAATGGGCACACCAATCTCAAAGAATGCTTTGAGTATTTAGAACAAAGAGGAATCTCCAAAAAGACGGCAAATGAAGCAATTCGCCGTGGAATGCTTCGCTTTCTCCCGGCTAATCCTTTCCAGGCCAACAAGTTCCTCCTGAAAAATCTCGGGATAAAAACCCTGCGTGAAGCTGGTTTTCTCAAACCAGAGGCACGTTGGCCAGGGATTGCATTCAGGCCATTGGTTTTCTTCTTCCCGGGTTATACCGCAGCTGAATTTCGGCTTGCGCGACAACCGAAGGAAGGGGAACCCAAAGCTATCCGCTATGGATATATTGAGCGTCCGTGGTGGTGGAGTGCTGGGGATTCAATCTCGACGATTTACATTGTGGAAGGGGTAATCGACCTTCTATCAATGGTCGAGATTGGCCTGGAGGAAGGGGAGGCTGTGATGGGTATTCCTGGGGTGACATCGTGGAAGCAGGAATGGTTCTCCGCTGCAAAATCCGCTCATCCAGATGCAAGATTCGTTATTGCACTTGATGCGGACAATGCCGGGAGACAGGCGACACATAGCATTCGCCAATTTCTGGAATCCATGGAAGTCGCCGTCTCGGAAAAAACCCCAGAGTGCGGGACAGACTGGAATGATTTTCTGGTTTTGAGTCGCGCAGCATAATACAAGTCGAACCAGCCCATTTCGGGCTGGTTCTTTTTTTCGCCAGAAAAAAAGCCCCTGGCTCACTGCCAGGGGCAAACGGAACAGAGACAACAACCAACAGGGGCCACCAGACCAGTGCTGGTCGGTGGCAAGAGGTATTATAAGGAAAGCAGGGTGTTCATGCAAGTATGTTGGGCAGGATATTACGGCCCGTTGTAGTGCCGCTTCTACGAAGCCACTCCTGACTCATCTTCTACGCTAGCGGCAGACGCGATATCAACCCCGTTTTCCGAATCAGCCTGGCCAGTTTCCTTCTCCGTGCGCAGGCTCTTGCGCAACAGCCGGATCAGTCGCTTCATGTCGGTAATGGTCGCCACCTGATAACCTTCTGCCACCCAGGTCCCGGCGAGTGCCCCCACGATCTGACGGTCCTGATCAGACAAAGAGGCAAGCCGATGGACCTCCCCAGAGGCATCAAAAGCAATGACAAAGACTCGGCCATCATATTGGGCCTTAGCCGCAACGTCAGAATAGACATTGGGATCGAGCGCCACATCGGCCTTGCCGATAAAGATGTTGATGGGTTGGTTTTGAGACTGCTTGTACATGTCATCTCCTGAAAGACAAAAGTTAATGGCTTGCCGCTGATTGCAGCAAGGATTATTCTATCAAACTGAAAACTTTCTACAACTTTCTTGTTCAAGATTATGCGTGGACGGTTTGGTTCTTGCTACATTTTGCACATTTCATCAAATTCCTCTGGGGGGAGTAACCGCCCACCGGAGGTAAGGTAGGCCAGACGCAAAGCAAGAAGTTTTTCGCCAAGCGCCGTTCTGGGAAGATAGTCTGAGAGAATATCTTGCCCAGCCCCATGGTTCTTGGGACTAATAACATCCTGCTGGCTAGTTTTTGATTCCATGCCGACTTGTCTTCTTAGTGAGTGACCCGGTTACACCGCCATGATGGACTTGCAATACTGCGGAGATGGTGTATAATTATACCGCAACGAAACAGAACAACTCAATGATCATATCAACGCGATAAAGTCTCGCCTCAAGAAATCAAGACGTGTCGTTGTCTACATGATGTAGGGGGGCATGCTTGTCGTTAACCGACATACTTGTTTGCTCGTGTGCTCCATTGCCGTGCTACGCCTATGTTATCAGGAAACTCTGGTATGAGTACATTGCAGGTAAAGGCGCGCAACAAGCCCCGCCGTTCAGGGGGGGAGGATGTCAACAAACCATATCCAGAATGGATTTGTGCTTCTTGCGGAGAGGAATATGGCCGCCACACCTGTAAAAAAGAGGCGTGTTGGCACGTCGGGACATGCGACATTTGTGGAGCTGTCACCAGCGTGACAGAGCCACGAGATTTTGGGCATCTAGATGGATACACGGCAGGTCACCAAAGTGAAAACATAAGCGGCCTGTGATACTGGTTTGCTTTAAAACACAGATTTCCCAACGGCAATCCTAACTAGGTACGCGGTGGTTCAAACTGCCTGTTGACAGAAAACTACACCGTGGTATAATTGACCATAACTGCATAACTGCGGAATGTATGCAACTAGTGAAAATCAAGCATGGAGGAGAGAGAAATAAAATGATGACTTTCGACGACATTTTGCCGGCAGTCCGAGAAATTCTTGCCGAGCATCAAGCAGATGTGAAACAGATCGATTGGTTGGTTATCAACAGGGACCTTTATGGTCAGGTACGATTGATCGCCCCGGAAACTGCACAGGAGGATAACGCCTCCCGCTCCATCCTGGAAAGGCTAGCGGTTGCTATGGCCGAGCGCCTCGGTGCACATGCCTACCCACCCGCTTCCGCCATTCTTTACGAAAATAACAAGGCGTTGGTGTGCCAGGATGTCGTGACCATTCCTCTGGAAGATCATGCCAACGTATTGGTAGTGGACCGTCTGGCGACGGAGAGCAACTGGGCCAGTATTACGCCAGAAACCAACGGGACGCCTCGTGTCGTGTTTTTTTCGATCAAAGGGGGTGTTGGGCGATCGACAGCGCTCGCCGCTACTGCTTGGTGGTTTGCACAGGCGGGAAAACGGGTTCTGGTGTTGGACATGGATCTTGAATCCCCCGGCTTGTCTTCCAGCCTGCTGCCGTCTGATCGACAGCCCAAGTATGGCATCATCGACTGGTTAGTGGAAGACTTGGTCGACAACGGGGATGCCGTGCTTGACGACATGATTGCCACAAGCGGTCTATCCCATAACGGCGAGATCTACGTAGTGCCTGCGCATGGGGCAGATCCTGGAGAATATGTCGCCAAGCTGGGGCGGGTGCAGATACCCAAGATGCAGTCGAATGGGACGCAAGAGTCATGGTCTTGCCGCTTGCGGCGACTGTTGCAGGCGTTAGAGGAACGCATCCGCCCTGATGTGGTTTTGATCGACACGTCTGCAGGGATCAATGATGTGTCTTCTGCTTGCGTGACCAATCTTGATGCCAACCTGGTGTTGCTGTTCGCTCAGAATGACAGCCAGACTTGGAACGGTTATCGGATATTGTTCGAACATTGGCGTCGTACTCAAGTGGCCAAATCGTTACGCGAACGGTTGCAGGTCGTTGCCGCCATGACGCGGGATGTACAAGAAGGGGGAGCGCTTGGCGACCGCCAGCGTTTCGAAGCGGTCGATGAGGATGCCCAGCATGCACCCTTGGAGGTGCGCTGGCACTCGAGTTTTGTTGCCCTGAAATCCTTACATGGGCGCTTTACAGAGATTAATGTCGATTCAGTGGACACCATCTTTGGGTCGTTGATTAGGGGGTTGAACAGTTTCTATAAAAGTTGACCCTTCTTGCGCAGTATGGCCTGGCCGCCCTAAGCGGCCCTACGGCGAGTTCCATAATCGAATCGCATCATTGGGCCTGTAGCTCAATCGGTTAGAGCGACGGACTCATAATCCGCGGGTCGTAGGTTCGAATCCTACCAGGCCCACCACTTTTCAACGCCCAACCTCTATCGGTTGGGCGTTTTCGTTTCCGGGTTCCCCGACGCCGCGCGGGGTTCGGCGGCGTTCTGCGTGTGCCACGCAGTGAAGCCGCACCGCCCGAAAGTCGCCCAGTTCGACTCTCTTTTGCTCTCTCTTCTCTCAAAACCGGCGCCAACTTCTTGGCGGAAGCGCACGCAGGCGGCCTCGTACGTCAATGACTTGCGCGTGCGTCACGGCCAGCGGTTGTTCATCGTGCTTGGAAGAGCAAGGCATCAAGCCTGCACGGGGCTCAATGCTGCAGCACAGGGCATCGAGTACAGCCCCGGGCGCCCCTGCACGACCTGGACGAGGGCCCGGTATGCAACGAGTGGCCCTTCGGCTTCCGGCTTGCCCTTGTCGCGCGTCTTGACCTTGAACACGTCGATGGGCTTGGCGCTGTCGAGCCCGGCACGCCGCATGACCTGTTCGGCGGTGCGGGGCTCGCCCTTGAACGACCACAGCGCGTCGAACACCGCGGCCTGAGCCTCGGTCAGCCGGATCGGGCCGTGCGGCCCCTCGGGCAGCGTGACCCAGCGGAAATCCGCCGAGAAAGGCCCCTTCACCGGCGTCCTTGGATCGCTGGCCTGTGCTGCCGGCGGCTCTCCCGTCGGGGCGATGAACGAGATGCCGCCTCCGTAGAAGGCGAAGCGATCCTCCAGAGCCAACCACTCCACGCCCGGGCCGAAGGGCGCCCCGCGCGTCTCGCGCGGCTTCGGCGTGATGACGCGGATCGGCCCGCCTGCGACCCGCACCCGGTCCAGCAGGGCCGGCTCGCGCCATAGCCGGATCAGATCGCGCGCCAGCAGGACTGGCGAGCACCTGGAATCGCCAAGGCGCCACACGCCATCGCCGAGGGCGTCGATGCCGTCGCGGCTCTCGATCGAAAGCGCCAGCCGCAGCTTTCGGCGCAGTTCATGCCCGGCACTGACAGGGTGACGGTCTTTGTCGCGGCGATGACTGGCACGCTCACGATCAGGGCGAGCGTCAGCATCGGAAAACCAAGCAATCTCTTCATAAAACCTCCGTTCAGTAAAACCAGGGCGCGACCAGCGGGAAGCCGAGCGCCACGATCACCAGGGCGACCACGATCCCGAACAGCAGCTCGTAGCCGCGCCGAACCGACGGCACCGCGCAGGCCTGTCCGGGTTCGCACGCCGGGGCTTTCGCCCATATGTGTCGCCCGGCGAGGAACAACGCGACGAGGGCCGCGCCGATGAAGATCGGGCGGTAGGGTTCGAGGGCCGTCAGGTTGCTGATCCATGCCCCTGAGAAGCCCAGCGTGATCAGCACCAATGGCCCGAGGCAGCAGGTCGATGCGAGGATGGCCGAGACGAATCCGGCCGCGAGCGCCGCACGGCCGCCTCCGGTACTGCCTTGCGCAGTTGGGGTGTCTGGTTTCATGGAGTAAGCTTACTTCCGTACTTAAGTACGGAGTCAAGACCATGAACAGCACGCCCGAGATCGAGGCGATGACGATCGGCGCGCTGGCGCGCGCGGCTGGCGTCAATGTCGAAACCATCCGCTTCTACCAGCGCAAGGGGCTGTTGCCCGAACCAGATCGGCCGCAGGGAAGTATCCGCCGTTACGGCGCCGACGAGCTTGGCCGCGTCCGCTTCATCAAGTCGGCACAGCGGCTGGGCTTCAGTCTCGACGAGGTGTCCGAACTGCTCAAGCTCGAGGACGGATCGCACTGCGCCGAGGCGCGTGCGCAGGCTCAGCGCAAACTCGTTGACGTTCGCGAACGACTGGCTGACCTGCAGCGCATCGAAGCGGCGCTGTCCGAGCTCGTGCAGCGCTGCAATGCCATTCGCGGCCGGGTGCGCTGCCCCTTGATCGCCGCCTTACAGGCGGAGTGACGCACAGCCGTCCTTGACTGATCCTCGACCATGACGGCGGGCCTTGTGCCCGCCGTTTTCGTATCGGCGAGAACTTTGGCGAACCCGAAGTTCCCGCGTGGTTCGCCATTCGGTCCCTCCAAGGTTCGCCACCCGAAGCCTGCAATGACACCTGTTCCTCAACAGCGTCATAGGAGGCTTCCATGCCGACAACGGCAAGCACCATCACCCGGTCGCCGGTCGATGCGATCAACAGCCTGTCTCCCGGCGACCGTCGGGTCCTCAACGAAAACGAGCTCGCGCAGCGCTGGGGCCTGAGCCCCAAGACCCTGCAGCGCTGGCGCAGCGAGAGCCGCGGGCCGCGGTATTACAAGCTGTCCAAGGCCGTTCGCTACGCGCTCGAAGACGTCGTCGCCTACGAAGACGCGCAGCGACAAGGCATGCCGATCGGCGCCGACTCACGCGTCGCTGTAAACCCCCCACCAATCGAACCACCTGCACCAACGCCGGCCGTCGTAGAACCCAAGCGATATACGCTTCGTGAGGCTTTCGATCTCGTGCGCCGGCACGGCAGTTTGGAGGCGGCGGAGGCCAGCATGCGGGAGGTGAGCAATGATCCCCAGCGCTGACCTCAACAGAGGCCGGGAGGCCGACGCGCGAGAACATGAACTGCGTCGCGGCCCTCGCTCCCAACTGCCCAAGATTCGCTACCCGGTGCTGAGCGAGCTTCAGCTTGCGGCGAGGTGGAACGTTACACCCAGCACGCTACAGCGCTGGCGCGCGGAAGGGATCGGGCCACCCTCTTGGCGGAAAGGCAAGCAGCCCCGCTATCTGGAGTCGGAGGTCGATGCGTTCGAGCGCAAGGCCCAGGTGGCGCGGAAAGCGGTCGCCGGCAGTTCGTTGTCCCGATCATCGCCGACGGCGCTGAAAGAGGCCATCGAATGGTCGGCCGCGTTCTGGCCCCCCGCAGGTGAGCGCATCCTGCTCGACTGCCATGAGGCCAGCAGCATCACCGGGCTGCCCACGTACTGGCTCGCCGACCGGAGCGAGCGCAGCCCGCTCAGCGTCCCGCACTACGTGCTCGGCGGCAAGGTCATCCGCTTTTGCATCGAGCAGATCTTTCGATGGGAGCTCGACCACTTGGTGCCGCGTGGCAGCAACGATCTGCCGAGTGACGCTTGAGGGCTTTCGAGCGGCAATGCACTTGCATTGACATAGCAATGCAAGTGCATTACGATTGTCACGGTCATAGCCGGAGAACCGCCCATGCCCGCCACCCTCGAAGCCGAATCGACGCTGACTGATCGCTATCAGACGACGGTGCCGGAAACCGTGCGCCGCGCGCTTCGGCTTGGCAAGCGCGACAAGATCCACTACACCATCCGCCCAAACGGTGAGGTGGTGCTCACGCGCGCAGCCCCCGGCGATGGCGACGACCCCGCGCTGATGCCGTTCCTCGGCTTCCTGGCCCGCGACATGGCCGAGCATCCCGAACGGCTCCAAGCCGTGGATGCCGGCCTCGCGCAGCGCATCCAGGCGCTGGTCGGCGGTGTCGAGGTGGATCTCGAGGCTCCGCTGTCGGCGGATGATGAATGAGCGGCGCCCCGTTGGTCGTCAACGACTGGGCCCTCTTCGCTCACCCGATCTTCCTCGACCAGCTTGACGCCCTGACCGCGCAGGTCGAGGCGCTTAAGCGCAAGGACTCGGTCGGCTACGCCAAGAAGAATGCCACCAAGCGCCTGGCGGCCATCGCCAAGCTGGCGTTCGACGTGATCTCTCAGGACCCCACGCGGCCGGAGTACCGCCAGGGCAACACGCTCGGGGACGAGCACAAGCACTGGTTCCGGGCCAAGTTCTTCCAGCAGTACCGGCTGTTCTTCCGCTACCACGCCCAGGCCAAGGTGATCGTCTACGCCTGGGTCAACGACGAGGACACGAAGCGGGCCTACGACAGCGCCGACGACGCCTACCGGGTGTTCCGCAGAATGCTCGACAGCGGCCGCCCACCGTCGGACTGGGGCCAGTTGCTGGCCGAAGCCCGTGCCGAGTCGGAGCGCCTTCGCCGGCTCGCGTCAGGGGGCGGGGCCTGAATTCGCCGGGGAGCCGTCAAGCGGTGCTCAAGCGCCGTCACGCGCTGTACCAGGACGCCCAGCGCCGCCACCCGCGCCGCTGGAGCCGGCACACCCGGAACTGGACGCCGATCGGCCTGGTCACGCTGAACCCGGACCGCGACGCCTTGGCCGCTGCGTGGCCGCGGTGTCCGAACGGCGAAGCGAATAAGCGACTGGCTACATGATGCAGGCGGCAACTACGTTGACACGCGCCGCGGGCTTGAGGGCGAAGATTCAATAACTTGGCGCTGTTGGTGGCGTGCCCCTCGCGAGTAGAGCACACGAGCCGCCCGTTGAAACGATGACCGTGCCGTTGGTCTGCAGCGACTTCGGCCTGGTCGGCCGGTGCTTGAGTGCTCAAAGCGTCTCACAACGCGTCGATCGCATACTGCTTCGAGGAGGGTGACGGCGATCAGCATTGACATGGGTGCACATATATGCAAGTATATGCACATGAAAGGCGCAACGAACAAAGACAACAAGTTATCCACCGCCGAAGTGGCCCGGATGGCTGGCGTTCATAAGGACACTCTTCTACGCTGGCTCAGAGGAGGATTGATTCGGGAACCAGGTCGGGATCGACACGGGTGGCGGTATTTCACCCGTGCCGAGGCTGAGGCCGTTGCAACTTTCGCTAAGTCTTCAAGCGAGGCGTTATCGTCCGCTGCCACAGCTCCGATCGCGCAAGAAACAGCAGCCCCATACCTTGGAAAGCTTTCCACTGTTGACTGGGATTTTGCGGGTGCGAAGACGACCTACCTCACACATGGAATCCACCCGTACCCGGCCAAATTCATCCCCCAAATTCCGAATGCGCTGATCCAGGAACTCTCCGGGGTAGGCGACACAGTAGGGGACATCTTCTGCGGAAGTGGAACGACCCTTGTTGAAGCGCTTACGCTGAAGCGTCATGCGGTCGGTATTGATGCGAACCCGCTTGCGTGCCTGATTACCAGAGCCAAGACCGGCGGCTGCTCGGATTCGGATCGTGAAGCATTGCTTGCCCTTGCGCAAAGGGCAAGAACAATCGGGGATTCTCTCCTTCCATCGGCCGCTGAGGACGACCTGTTCCCCTCACCTAAGTTCATATCCCAACACTGGCGCCCGCCATTCGACAAGCTCACGTTCTGGTTCGACCAACATGTAATCGAGGAGCTGGCGGAAGCGTTGTCATGGTGTCGTGAAGTGGAAAGCGACGTTGCGCGCGATTTGGCATTGACTGCCTTCTCGTCGATCGTCGTCGCCGTCTCGCGTCAGGATTCGGATACCCGATACGTCAGGCGAGAAAAAAAACTCCCACCGGGGGACACTC
>Ga0080004_1131960_pt1 | contig 11925 bp, 10 predicted proteins | sample WasSprMetagenome_FD_69207 | JGI IMG/M metagenome (GOLD analysis project Ga0080004, IMG submission 69207) | Sulfidic aquatic microbial communities from Washburn Spring, Yellowstone National Park, USA - WS (SPADES assembly) (version 2) | ecosystem: Environmental > Aquatic > Thermal springs > Hot... | reverse complement strand
TATAAATCCTCTGCCCTGGATAAATAAGATTTGGGTCTTCTATAAGCCCTCTCCTTCTGTTTTCATTAATTAAATCATTAAGGTCTACCCCATATCTTTTTGCTATCTTTGAAAGGGTATCACCTGGTTGAACAATGTAGTATGGGTTGTGTAGAATTACTACTTCATTTGATTTTTGATGCTCTTGATTAAAATTTCTATAGTCATAAACCTTACCATCTGGCCATGCATTAAAAGTGGAAGGATTTACTGGTTTGGATGTTGCAAAATCTTTCCCTATTCTTACTTCAAAATGAAGATGAGGACCAGTCGAAGCTCCTGTATTTCCTACATTTCCTATTATATCCCCTATATTTACATATTTCCCTTCTTCTACGTTAATTTTATCTAAATGAGCATATAAAGTAAGAAAATATTCCCCATTATTAGTAGTATGTCGTATTATTACAACGTTTCCATATCCTCTCATTTCACCAGCATATATTACTTCACCTGAGGCAGCTGCTGGCACTGGCGTTCCTTTAGGAGCAGGGTAGTCTTGTCCTTTATGGAAAGCTGAACATGTGGGACAAGGTTGTTTTCTTGGTCCAAAAGGACTTCCTATCTTAAATCCAGGCCCGGGCATGTACATCATACAAATACCTCCTTTATCTATAAGTTATTATTACAATTCTATCTTTCAAAAGATAAGCCAAGCTATTTCCTGTTACCGAAGATTGAGTAAAACAATAAGAGCATGGTTTTTCACTAAAAAAAGGATTTACATTAGTAATTCTGCTATGATATTTTGTAAATAATTCCTTTTTCTTGTTTGGAAAATAGTAGTAGTATAAGTAATCATGGTCTTTTTTATTCTCTGCATAAATTAAAACTTGAGATGAAATGACTTTAAAATCTGATAAACTCGGCACCTCTATGGTATATTTTGGTTTTATAGTTTTCCCTTTTTCTGATTTTAAAATAGAATTAATATCCCAGCATAATATAAAAAATTTATTGTTTTTATAATCATAATCACAAAGGGTTTGGTGGTCTATGTACTTAGAAAATCTTAAATAACTTTTACCCACCTCTGTAAGTTTATTAAGTTGATAATCATAAATATAAAATTTCCCAATTTTATACATCAATAGCTTATTATTAGGCAAAATATAAAGAACTTCCCAGTTTGCATCAAATGAATTGGGCATCTTAATTAGCTTAATTCCATCATTTTCTAAAAATTGGTTATCTATATATGATTTATTATTAGTGCCAACTACAAGTATATTGTTTAAAGCATCAAAAGCTTTAAATTTGATATTTGAAAGGATTTTTTTTATTTCACCAGATTTTAAATTTAAGGCGTATATATGATCATTCTCAAAAGTTTTTAAATAAATTGTATTTGTTTTTGTAGTACATCCTATAATATCGTAAATATTTTCTGTATGTATGTTTATTTCTTTAATCTTTATTTTTTGAGTGTTATTATATTGAAACAAATCAACGTCTTTTAATGAAATAATTCTTAACTTTTTTTGAAGTGATTCTGCGCTGTCTCCAAAAACTAATGTATCATCACTACACCATGTCATCGGTGTACCGGGTTCAATATATGCAAAAATTTGATATTCTATTTTATCTTTATCAATTTTTATTTTTAAATTAACACTCTTTTCATCAAAAACTGATTTTTCGTTTTTCTTCTCTCCAAACCCCTGCCCCTGCAAAACAACAAACACAAAAACCAGCACTACCCAAAACCTCTTAAACCTTCTCATTAGCAACCCATTCACCATTTATTTACTCCTTTGTAGTAAATTATACAACCTTGCCTGTCCAATTTTTATCAGCTTTTATACCAAAGAGATTATTCCCTTTTATATGGTACCCCCAACCAGTTTCATGAATTGTCTGTACTAGAATTAATTCTAAAGCAATACCTGTCTTCTGAGAAACTTCCCTTGCTTTAGGGTATATTGTCTTTAAAAAGTCAGCACTTGTTAGACTTCTAGTTTTCATTTTTTATCACCTCCTTATCTTAAAATTTCACATAAAATTGGTTTCCCATTCTCTTTACCTCTACCAAATAAAATATATTTATTCTCATCTAAGATGAAAATCTCGCTATAGGAAGAATCTAATTTAAATTCAGCAGGTACTTTCCATCGCATTGTAAATACAACCTTAGGCAGGTTTTCAATTGTTATTTCTTTCAACTGATATATATCTTCTTTAGAACAAGCTTTTCCTACATACAAAATAGAGTTTTTATCTTTTGCTGAATATATATGGTTTATTTTGCACATATCCTCTTTTAATGTATAGTAGGAATATTTAAACCTTTTATCATGGATATTATTCAAGTCTATGTAGAATAATTCAATATTATGTGTGTCTTTATCATGTCTCATAATTAGTAAGCCATTTTTATAAGTTGCTGCAAAATAATCGTATTTTGAAAATTCTTCCTCCTTGATTGGTAAGTGTTTTACGTAGCTTAAATCTATACTATTTATAACTTTACATTTTTTATCCAGCACTGTTAGCCAAGGTTTATCTGTTTCTAATTTATAGGTTGAGACTATTACTAAGGTTAAGAGAAGATAAAAGCCATCTCCTTTATTTAAGAAAAAGTCCGTAGGTTTAGGTAAGATTTCTTTCTTAAGATTTTTACCGTTGGCAGGATCAAACAACGTACAATAAGAATTTGGAAAATCTTTTCTTATGTATTGTGTATTACCAACTGCAATCAATAAACCATCATCTGTAATATCCCCGTCTTTAAAATGAGTTAAGGCACCCAGGAGAAATGACCTATCCCACTTTACTTTTAAATTGTAGTCTAAAGCTACTAACCATCCTAGTCCCCATTTTGTGTAATAACTGTAGTTTACTAATCCAACACCAATTATTAAATTATCTTTTTTATCAACGATAATTTTTCTAATCCAATTATTTTTTGCCTTTTTCCCTAATTCTTGGATTTTCATAAGATTACCGTTTTCATCTAAAACTCCTATCGCTGTCCATGATAAAGCTTTGTCTACGTCAAACAGACTAAAAGATAAAATCAATTTGTCATCATATTTACTAAAATCAATTAAATTCGGGAGGTTTGAAATGTTTAAATATTTACAATTAGCTTGTTTTATCTCCTCCCCAAACCCCTGAAAAGGCAAAATAAACAATATAAAAACCAACAAAATCCAGAAAATTTTACACCTTCTCATATATATCCTCCTTTTTGAATAAAATTTTAATTAAAGGTAAATATCAGGTCAAGCATTTCTGTCCCTACTTTTAAACTTAATAGCTCCCCTTCATCTGTCCTACCATATCAGAAAGAGTTTCAGGAAAAAGATATTTGGTAAAAAGAAAGAGGAAAGTACACAGCGAACATTTGAAGAAAGAGATAGAATGAAAGTATTTACTATAGACTTTTGGTTATGATGATTTGTGATAAAAATGGTATGGTTTCATCCAGTAAGTTATCATGAAGTAAGGTCATTAAAAATAAGACATAAAATGAATGGTTGCATGCGTGTTATAGAAATAAAGTGTTCTATCTTGGAAATAACTATTAACGATACTACCAAAAGATTTTGGAACCAGTCCATAAATGCCTGTAAATAAGACGAATTAAAAAATCTCCTCTATTCATCTATGCCAGGCATTGTATTTAGAATCTTTTTATCAAAATCATACAAATCTTCATAAAAATATATTGTATCGTTTTTAACTAATGCTGTAAAATAAAAAATATAAACATAGATATTTTTAGAAGGAGCTAAATCTATAGTTTTATTACTATCTATATAATTTAATATTTCATTTTTATCTTTGTTTAAGATATACGAAGTTAAAGACAAAGGGTTATTGATTCTTATGCAACCAGAACTATATGCTCTTTTTTTATGCTTAAACAATTCTTTGAATGGGGTATCATGCAGATAAACCTGAAAAGGGTTTGAAAATGTTATTTTTATTCTTCCTAAAAAGTTTTTATCACCGGGACTTTGTATCAAAGTAAAGTTAAAATTATTTTCATTATATTTACACCAATCTATCTTTTTATAGTCAACTTCTTGACCGTTATAAAAAACTTTAAAACCAATATCATCTAAAAATCTTGGATTAGACTTTATCTTCTCAAGAATATCCTTTGCTGCAATTTTCTTAGGTACATACCAATATGGATTAATTGTAATTTTTTCGATTTTACCGTAGTATATAGGCGTTGGTCTAAAATCCTCTTTATAATTTTTTCCAACAATAACCTCTGTAGTTAATACTTCAGTATTATCTTTATAATATTTAAGTTCAAATGAAGGAATGTTAACTTCTATCCTGTTCTCAGCCAAATTTTCAGGCAACCATCTGTATTTTTCCATGTTGATTTTAATGATATCAATCAATTCATTAAGAGGTCTGTTTAATTCGTTTAAAGTTCTTACACCTATTATTCCATCTGCTTCTAAATTTCTACTTTCTTGAAATCTCTTGACGGATTCTAAAAGTTCATCGTCATATACATAAGAATTTGTGTTTCCGTCATAAAAACCATAGATATACAATAGTTGTCTTAATTTTTTAACTTCTTTGTCTTTCATTTTTGGCTTTAATTTTTTATTTATTTTTGGTAAAGATGGATATAATGCCCTGATTTCATAGTATTTAGATAAGTATTGTCTTAATGCCAAATAACCTTCGTAATTTGGTTGACAGAGTTGAGGTAAGTTTTCTAATTGATTTTCTTTGATAATAACTGCAAGCTCTTTGTATTTGTTAAATTTTTTCTTTGGTAAGTTCCAAGTTTCAAAAATATCCTTAGGGTCTATAGTTCCATTGTACAGGTCTAAACAAATTTTTATAGTAAGCTTTGATAACTCAATCTCATCTTTTACAGGATTTCTGCTTAAGGAAAGGTTGTAGTTTGATGGATTTAAACCTTCTTTATCTAAGTTTTCAATTAGATTTCTAAGTTTTTCAGTTTTTTCTTCAAAACTATCATTTATCCAAATCGGTAAAAAATCAGTAGATTGATATAAAATTTTTAAACTTTTATCGTTCTTTAAGTAAATTTTTAAGTCAACCGAACCGGCAGAATAAACCTTTCCGGCACTACATACAAGCAGTAGTAAAGTATTAATTAATATTAATCTTTTTAAGACCACAATTTATTATGCATTTTCTTTAACTTTTTCTTTTTTTATTACTTCTGCTTCTATCTCCTTAGGTGTGATAACTTTTTCGTCCTCTTTCTTCTCTTCGCCAGATATAGCCGACTTAAAGCTTCTGATTCCTTCACCTAAGCCTCTTCCAATCTCAGGCAACTTTTTTGCACCAAATAGTAAAACTACAATTCCAAATATTAGTAAAAGCTCTGGCAATCCAATAGAACCCATTAAAGTATCCTGGTCAACCAAACTGTACAAAACTGTAAAAAAGTGTGAAAATCAGTTTGTACAGCTTGGGTTGGGGTATTTGTATTCCGCCATTTCAGACACTTCCGACCCCAACAGGCGGTATTTTGGAAGTGTCATAGCCCCTGTACCAAGCACAGGAACTAACCTATTAGCCACTGCTATCCAATCCCCTAAAACGATTATTTGTTTTAAGGGAGAAAAATCTCTATAAGATCTTTCAAGACAGCAGAAGGCTAAGGCTATGGAAAGAGCTTGCCAGCTTTTGTGTCTATCTACAGGCAGACCCCTCATCTGTTCCTTCCGTTGGTTTACAGGTTGTTGGGTAGCTGTCTTACTCTTTCCACTTTCTAAGTGTTTTTGTAGTGTGTTTATGTTAAATAACTTTGATAACTGCTTTTTTAAATTCTTACTTTTATTGCCTTCTAATAATCTTTTGTATGCATATCTCATAGAAGATGAAAATCTGCGCATTAAATCTAATACAATCTCTTTATCTTGCTTATTCTGAAACTCAAGTTGGCACTGTAGAGTTATCATTTTATCTACTCTCTTTTTTATTCACAATTTTACACTTTTTGTTTTTATGTTTTTATTATGCACTTTTTTACACTTTTTTATAGAAAATAACAACTGTTGTGAACCTCCTATTAATAATGACCTAATTACTCTTATAAAATCTTCTGTTTCCTCTTCTATTTTAAGAGGTTTCCATTCTTTTATAATATGTCCTTTGTCATCTACAAGGATTCCTTTTCTTATGAAATTTTCTTTTTCATAAGCCACTAATCCTCTTACTACTTCCAACGCAGGGTCAGATATAAGTTCAAAATTTATATTATAGCTATGTTTAAACTCTCTATGTTCTTCAATCTTGCCTTGGCTGTTCCTTATTACAACCACACCTTCTTTTTTAATTTTTTCTAAGTTTGCTCTAAATGGGCATTCAGACATATTTGGTATAAATTTTTCATCAGCCATAACTTAAACTTAGCTCCTATGTTACACATTTACAGTAAATTATAACATAAGAGATTAAAAAATCAAATTTTCTACGAAGACATGATAGTTTGAAAAAACTATAAATCAAGAATAAAAATGTCTCCTTCAGACTGTTTCTAAATTTTTGCAAGTTTAACCTTGCCCGTTATCCTGAGGACTTTGGTCCGAAGGATTTCCTCTTTTAAAAATAGGGAAAATAAGATTCTTCGCTAACGCTCAGAATGACAGAATTAGGATGCAAATGAGATTCTTCGCCGATTACAGAATGACGTCGTGGATTTTTATAAACAGTCTCATTGACTAATCTCAAAAATACGAGAATCATCTTCTAATGGCTCAATTTTTATTTTAATAACTTTACAATCATCGCATCTTACTTCAAATTTTGGCCATTCAATTATAATTAAACCATTGCCAATTAAATCAGAAACATCAATATCATTAACTCTATACATATCAATGTGATAGATATCAAAATTTGGACTTTCATATTGATTCATGACTGTAAAGGTTGGAGAGGTTATATCTTCATCAACCCCAAGATTTTTTAGTAAATACTTTGTAAATGTAGTTTTACCAGCTCCAAGGTCTCCTTCCAGGAGTATTATCTCATTTCCTTTTATATTTTTGGCAATCTCTTTTGTTAGCTTATCTAATTCTTCTAAATTCCTTATTATGATTCTTTCCATTAAAAAACCTTAAAAAATATTTATATAATAAGTTATAATTATTTTATCATTTCAAAACAGGAGGCTTTTTATTATGTTTTATGGCTCTGTTGTTGCTTTAATTACACCATTTAAAGACGGTACGCTAGATAGACAAGGATTAAAAAGATTAATAGAATTTCACATAGAAAATGGAACAGATGCTATAGTTGTAGCAGGAACAACAGGAGAATCTCCTACTTTAACATACGAAGAACATGAATTACTAATAGAGCTTGCGGTTGAGTATGCAAACAAAAGAATTCCAATAATTGCAGGTACAGGTGCAAACTCAACTCATGAAGCCATTACTCTTACAAAGTTTGCAGAAAAAGTGGGAGCTGATGCTTCTTTGCAGGTTGTGCCATACTACAACAAGCCAACACAAGAAGGTATATATCAACATTTCAAAGCAATTGCAGAAGAAACAAACATACCACTAATTTTATACAACATACCATCAAGAACCGGCGTCGATATGCTGCCTGAAACATTTGCAAGACTGTATGGTGACTTTCCAAACGTCATTGGAATAAAAGAAGCAACAGGTAACGTAGCGAGAGTTTCAGAAACTATATCCTTGACAAATGAAGATGTTTTAATATTATCCGGAGATGATGCATTAACACTACCGATGATGGCAGTAGGTGCAAAGGGCGTTATATCTGTAGCTAACAACATAATTCCAAAAGAAATATCTCAGATGTGCAAGCTTGCATTAGAAGGAAAGTTTGAAGAGGCTAAAAAAATTCATAATCAGTATTGGGATTTATTTAAAGTTCTATTCATTGAGACAAATCCAATTCCTATAAAAACAGCTGCATATCTCATGGGCTTAATAGAAAGCTTAGAATTAAGACTTCCGCTTTACACAATGTCTAAATCTAACGAAGAGAAATTAAAGGAAACTCTCAGAAAACATTCGTTAATAAAGTGAGGTCACAAGATTACTATTATAAATTTTTTAAGTATTTTGAATATAAATTAAGAAGTTTTTGTGTATGTTCAAGAAAACCCTGCCAGAGGCAGGGATAAAATGGTTATTTTGTTTTTTCTAATTTTTTTATCTCTTTTAAAACTGCCTCAGCTTTTTCTGCCATTTCCTCAACTCTACGAACTCCTACTGGAATAGTGCTATAAATGTTATAAGCACAAAGATAATATTTTTTTGCTGTTTTTTTATCTCCTTTATCTCTATAAAGATCTCCAAGAGACTGACAAGCTGATGCTTCTCCCTCTTGATCTCCTGACTTCCTATAATCTTCAAGACTTTCAAAAAGATACTTTTCTGCATCTTTAAAATCTCTCATTTCTCTATATACATCTCCGATAATTAATTTTGTCTCACTACAGAAATTGCCTTTATATTTCTCGCATATTTCAAGACTTTTTATATAGTAATCTATAGCTTGTTGATAATTACCCTTTAAATAATTTATGTAAGCAATTTGCTTAAAAATAAATTCTTTTCTATTTGTATCTTTTGTTAACTCTAAAGCCTTTTCATAATAATTTAAAGCTTTATCTAAATTTGGTTTACTAAGAAAGTATATATCCGCTATACTCTCCAGTGCATTAGCCTGCATCTCTGTATCACCTAAATCTTTTGCTAAGTTTGAAACTTTATTGAAATATAATATTGCATCATCATAACGACGTATCAGGTCAAAAATAAATGCAATCTCTCTGTCAATATTCACCAAATCTTTTTTATCAGTCGCTAAACTTTCTGCTTTTTTCAAATTTTCCAAAGCAAGCTTATAGTTTCCATTGGCTGAATAAGCTTTTCCTAAGCAATAATATGCTTTTGGATCCTGAGGATATTTCTTAACACTTAACTTACCAATCTCTAAAGCTTTTTTTGTGGAATTTCCAGAATTACCAGTATAGTTTTGACATATATCATACTGCCAAGGATAAGCCATGCTTCCAGTTGCTAAAAGACTAAATAAAACAAAAGAACCTAAAGCTTTTTTCATGATTTTTTACCTCCAAAAATTTTTTGCTTTATAGTTAAGAAAACTTGCTTTTCCCTCATTTTCTGACATAAACTCAAGAAATCCCTTAATTCATTTTACTCAAACATTTAAATAAACTTTTACACAATAACGCACCAAAAATATACCTAAATCCAGACCTTTTAGATAACAAATTAAACTCGTCCTCATTTACCATTTCAAAATTTTTTAATAATTTCAACAGTCTCGTCCAATAACTCTACAAATGATATAATAATTTCCAATTAATAAAGTCAGGAGCAATAAATGGAAGAAAAAATCTTAAAAGCCCATGGATTAAATGTTGAAGAATATAAAAGAATTGTAGATTTGATAGGTAGAGAACCAAACGAAATAGAGCTTGGAATTTTTGGAGCTTTGTGGAGTGAGCATTGTTCATATAAATCTTCAAAGCCATTTTTAAAAGTATTTCCAACTAAGGCTGACTGGGTTATTCAAGGACCGGGTGAAAACGCCGGAGTTGTTGAAATTGATGATAAATATGCAGTTGCTTTTAAGATAGAATCTCATAACCACCCATCATATATTGAGCCATTTCATGGAGCAGCAACAGGTGTTGGTGGAATTATCAGAGATATATTATCAATGGGTGCAAGACCAATAGCTTTAATGGATAGTTTAAGATTTGGAGATATAAGAAAAGACGGCACAAGAAAAGGAATAAAAGATGCTAAGCCTATTGTTAAAAGAGTTGTTGAAGGAATTGGATTTTACGGCAACTGTATAGGAGTTCCTACCGTAGGCGGTGAGGTTGTATTTGATGAAGTTTATGCAGGAAATCCACTTGTTAATGCTTTCTGTCTTGGAGTTTTAGAAAAAGACAAGATGTTTAGAGCAAGAGCTACAAAAATAGGTCAAAAAATGGTAATGGTAGGGTCTTCTACCGGAAGGGATGGCATCCATGGTGCAACGATGGCATCGGCAGAATTTAGCGAAGAAAGTGAGTCAAAAAGACCAAACGTTCAAATCGGCGACCCATTCTTCGGAAAAAGATTAATTGAATGTACGTTAGAAGTTATGGAAAAAGGATTAATAGAAGGATGTCAAGACTTTGGAGCTGCGGGACTTGCAGGTTCGACTTCAGAGTTTGGGGCAAAATCCGGAATGGGTGTTAAGGTTTATCTTGAAAATGTTCCACTTAGAGAAGAAGGAATGACGCCTTACGAAATATTACTATCAGAATCTCAAGAAAGAATGCTTTATGCAGTAAATGATGAGAATGTAGAAGAAGTTATAAAAATAGCAAAAAAACATGGACTTGAAGCAGCAGTAATTGGAGAAACAACAGATACAAAAAGAATGGAAGTATTCTACAGAGGAGAAAAGGTTGCAGACCTTCCAATATCAGCCATTGTAGATGATGCACCCGTATACAACAGACCAAGAAAAGAACCTGAATATCTAAAGCAAGTCAAATCATTTAATCAAAACGACCTTCCTGAAGTAGATTTAGCTGAAGCTATAAAAAAAGTTTTATCATCTCCAACAGTTGCTAAAAAATCATGGGTATACTCTCAATACGACCATGAAGTAGGAACAAATACAGTCTTTAAACCAGGACATGATAGTGCAGTTTTAAGATTAAAATGGGTTGTAAGACCGGAAGTAAAAACAGATAAGGGAATAGCAATATCTTCTGACGGAAATGGCAGAATCGTCTACTTAGACCCATACGAAGGCGGAAAAAGAGTTGTAGCTGAAGCTATTAGAAATGTTTATATAACAGGAGCAAAACCACTTGCAATAACGGATTGCTTAAATTGGGGAAATCCAGAAAATCCAGAAATCATGTGGCAGTTTGAACAAGCTACAAAAGGAATGGCTGATGCATGTAAAGAGCTAAATACACCTGTTATCAGCGGAAATGTATCGTTATATAATGAAACAGCATTGTACGATAAGAGAATAAACATATATCCAACGCCAATAGTGGTTGCAGTAGGAGTATTAGATAAAGCAGGAGAAGCGATACCGTCATTCTATCAATCAGCGGGAGACTTGATAGCGATCGTTGGAGAAACAGAAAAAGAGCCAAACATAGCAGGAAGTGAGTATTTAAAAGAAATCTTTAATACAGTTGCGGGAGACATTGGACAAATTTGCCTTGAAACAGAAAAAAAACTGATGGAATTTATCCATAAAAATAAAGATAAAATCAAATCAGCCCATGATGTTAGCGATGGTGGATTAATCACAGCTTTATTAGAGCCAGCATTTAAAGAGGGTCAAAAACTTGGTTTAGAGTTAAGCATAGAAACAAAATACAGACCGGATTTTGAACTCTTTGACGAGCTAAGGTCTATCGTAGTTATATCATTAAAAAAAGATGATTTGAAAATATTAGAAGAAGAGGCTAAAAAATTAGGATTGGGCTTCAAAGTTGTCGGTAAAGTTTTAGAAGAAGATAAAATTTTAATAAAAGTTAATGATAAAGTCATACTTGAAGAACCTCTAAGCAATATGAAAAATTTGCATGAAAATGGACTTAGTAAATTAATGGTTTAGCTATATGAAGAGACTACCTATAGGCATTCAAACTTTTGAAAAGATCATAAATGAAAACTGCTACTATGTAGATAAAACACCTTTCATAAAGAAATTAGAACAGGGTGGATACTACTTTTTAAGCAGACCAAGAAGATTTGGAAAATCTCTATTTTTAGATACAATCAAAGAAGCATTCTCAGGAAATAAAGAGTTATTTAAAGGCTTGTATATCTATGACAAATGGGATTGGAGTAAAAAGCATCCGATTATAAAAATTAGCTTTGCTATCGGAACGAATAATAA
>Ga0080004_1156417_pt1 | contig 11926 bp, 9 predicted proteins | sample WasSprMetagenome_FD_69207 | JGI IMG/M metagenome (GOLD analysis project Ga0080004, IMG submission 69207) | Sulfidic aquatic microbial communities from Washburn Spring, Yellowstone National Park, USA - WS (SPADES assembly) (version 2) | ecosystem: Environmental > Aquatic > Thermal springs > Hot... | reverse complement strand
CATTCGATTGTAAACGAAAAGGTTTGCCACATATCCTCCGAACCTATAATAGTTGTTAAACCCCCATCCTGAAACGTAAAGTGTTGTCGTACAACTTCTACTGTTTCTTGTTCCCTGGAGAAGTTGTAGCGGCTGCTTGGCTCCGTTCAAGTACAGGGCTGGCTCATAGCTTGGGTACCCGTTGGGGAATACTGCTACCACGAAAACCCACTTGTTCGCTAGAAAGTTTCTGGCACCGGATATTCCGTAAACGTCTCCTCCAGCAGTGTTGAATCCGAAATTGTCTTGGGGTGAAATCCACAGGTCATATCCGGTGTTCCATCCAAAAGGCATCTGGTTCAACGTTCCAGTCCAGTACATGAGGAAGGCTACAGTATTGTATGTTCCCGACGCAGTGTTCACTGGAACACTGTCTACTCTAATGTATGATGTTGAGCCGTCGAAGCTGTAGCATGTGATGTTTCCGTAGACTGTTAATCCTATAGAGTTTATTTGCGCGGTTCCAGAACTTTGCAGGTTCGACTGGATCCTGATACCGTATCCTGTTTTCGACGCCGAAGTCTGTGCTAGGATGAAAATGTTTCTTGATCCGGCTTGAAACATGCCGAATATCGTGTAAGAGGCTACTGATGCTACAACTATTGCAGCAACTATAAGCGCTACTTCAACCATTATCCTGGACACTGCTTTCATGATACTGTCACCTTCTCTACAACTTCTGTGCTTGATGTTCCAGAATAAAAGGTCCAATAGAATGTTAGAAGGTCTCCTGACGCTATCCAGTCAACATTCTGTAGGACCGTGTTCGGTTTAACATTGTTTCCTGGAAAGATTGTGTCATGCAACCATATTGCAAAGCATGCAGTATACCTTCCCGCGTCATAGTTTGACAGCTGGCTTCCGTCGAAGTCGAGGTAAAATCCTTTCCCAAGCGGAACTGCTGAGGCAAGATATCTTCCGCTTGAAACGTCGTAGAAGAGGTATGATGGTGTCACCCCAGACCATGATACTGTTCTCACACCATTTAGCGGGTTCGCTGGAGTGATGCCGTAGGCTGAAAGGGCCTGGGTTCCAGCCGATGTTGGACTGTGTGAAGTGCTCCCCCAAGCGTCCGCTGAGGCTCCGACAACACTTAGGTAAGTGTTCAACCCGCTTGGCCCACATGTCACGGACTGGGTGTAAAAGAGTGGATATCCTATTGACGTGACAAAAATCCATCCGCTGTCCACAGAGTTTCTTGCTAGAGACTGGAAGTAGCTTTGCCAGATGTCCCACGTGGTCGGCATCGGAATCCTTTCACCGTGACAGTTTATTACTACTGCACCGTATGGAGGGTTTCTCACTAGAGCGTCTAGGTCGCTTAAGCTTGTTATCTTGACAAAGTTTGCTTTAGAATTCTTTTTCAGGACATCTGATGCGCCCTGATAAAACTGCTGTGGATCACACCATGACCCGGAAACTCCGTCAACGCATATGAGGTAATATTTTTGGAACGCTATACTTCTTGACGCGATCAGAGTGTTTGCTGAAAATGGTATCGCATTGTATAATGTTCCATCATAGTGGTTTGATGTAGAATCCATCCACTTGCCTGAAGAAATTCCGTTTTCCCTGTACCATGCTACTAGTCCGCTGGTGTCGATTGCACCGTTTCTCTGGAGGACTGCCTTCGCAAGCCTGTCCATATCATATGATGTCAGAGCCCTCCCGTAAACGTAAACCTCGAATATTGTCCCATAGAAGGTTCTCCAAAATGGTCCTCCAATACACAGTTTCTGGTCCTGCGGCATTATGTCGCCCTGTCCCGACACGGTTTCAAGCAGTACTCCGTCTATGTAGAGGCTTTTTGTTCCCCCAGACAACGTTACTGCCACAAGATGAGGTTTCCCATCATATGGTATGCTGTTGGAGCTCGAAAACCATGTCCAACTGTATGATCCATCGCTTTTCCTCGTATAGTATCCTACCTGAAGCCTGTCGGAAGCACATTTCTCGAATATCATTGATGAAGGGTATGCGCCGCCGTATCCTATCCCACCTCTTCTCCCCATCACCGAGACAGTGTAAACGTGTAGGTCGACGTTTCCAGGCCAATAGAGTTTCATAGTATAGGTTTTTGACCCGTTAAAGAACCATGACGGCGACTCGTACCATTGGTAACTGTTTGCTTGAGCATATTCGTTGGCGTTCATCGAGTAACTCCATTTTAGTGCACCGTTCTCGTATATTTCGACACGCCACGCCATGGTGTTTGGAGTGTTGCTTGAAACCTTAGAATATACTGTTAAGGCGAAAGGCCCATTGTATCCGGATGGAATGTTCATTCCATCGACAAGGTATCCTGGAGAATCTGTTCCAACCACAGCCCTCCTAACATACTGTCCAAGTGTGGAATCATAGAATGTGCTCCCTATGCTTCCAGGATAATCTTTCGCCAGATAACCTCGTCCTACAACATTGTCTCTTGTGTCTGGTAGAATGAGGGCTGCAATAGTCTGTCCGCTGGAGAATGGGAAGGGGATTGTGGAAGTGTAAACTTGGCTGTCTATCCCGTTAAAGTATATTCCCTGAAGCCTTCCATAGACTTCAAGCTTTAATGAATCAATTTTAGGGGATCCGGAAAAGAATGTTTCAGACGAAATCTTCAGCCCATACGATGTTTTCATAGCAGAAGATAGTGTGGTGGCTGAAAAGCCTCCCATTTCAGTTTGGATAAGGGATTGTCCAGCATAGTAGACTATCCCGGATGCAACAACCGCTAAAATTATAAGCATTATTTCCACAAAAGTTCTGGAAACTGCCCTCATTCTAATCATAAAAATATGCCTAGAGGAAAAAAGAAAAAAGAAAAATGGTGGATGGACAGCCTTTTACTGGGCTGTCATTGTTAGAACGTATTCTGCACTCAGTCCTGAACCCGATATTGTGACGTAAACTTTGTATGTTGATCCCTGTGTTACACCCGACACAGTAAATGTAACGCTAGCTTGTTGCCCTGGACTTATTGGACTTGGCAGACTTCCTGAAGCTGTTCCAGAAGATAGTGTGACTGTGACGCCTGATATTGGTATGGATCCTATGTTGTCTATGTTGAGAACCAGCTGATAGGTGGTAAGGTAGCCGTCTATGTTCGCTCTAAGGTTAGAGGACATTCCAGAAGAAGATGACGAGAAAATCTGGTACACTACTCCTACTGCCGCTAGAGCGATGACTATGAGCGCTATCTCGATCAACACCCTGCTCAAACCTTTTCTCTTTTGGAACATTGTTTTTCTCGCCTCATGACTGCACCGTCAGCTTTAAAAGAACTGAAGCGGACTGTGATCCAGAGTTGACTGTCACGTAAACGTTGTAGGTTTGTCCTGCAGACGCTGAGGAGACGGGAAACTCGAGTGCAACTTGTCCTCCTGGACTTATTGAGACAGCCGTCGTGCTGGTCACGGTTGTGGAGGTGAATGTTAGAAGGGTGGTGGAGCCTGAAAGTGTTGCGGAAACAACTACATTAGATATTTGAACGTTTCCAATGTTTTTCACGTTTAGGACAAGCTTGTTTGTAGTAAGGTATCCGTCGACTGAAACTCTTACAGCGTTCTGGCTGCTCGCTGTTGATGTTGAAAAGATCTGGTACACTACTCCAACCGCTGCCAAGGCTATTACTATGAGCGCTATTTCGATAAGTACCCTGCTTAAGCCCCTTCTTCTGTTCATGCGATCAAAAATGTCAAATACTACTGAATTTAAAAGAAGCATGCCTCTTCTTCCCGAATCTGGGGAGATGTTTAGATTTTGGACTATTCTCCTTCGACAGGTCTTCTTGAAATGAACATTTGCGGATTATCCTCTGGCCCCGAAAACATATAATAGAATTTTCCTATCGTGACCTTCTTTTCCCTCTCTATTTTTCCTCGAAGCCATGCGACTATATCTTTTACTTGGCTCTCGTGTTTTTCTGGGTCAGCCCAGATCCATCCTGCAGAAGACCCCTCCTTGTACGGTTTAAAGGGAAGTTTTTCGAGAAGCTGTGGATCAACTTCAAGAGACCCTGATCCTCTCCTCTTTCCCAAAATGTATAGTGGACCCTGTACTGCTGAACCATCTTCTCTTACAACAGTTTTTTCAGCTATCTTTAGAAGCTCATATCCTGTTTTGAGGAGAGCGTTCGCTTCCTCAGCAGACTTTGCCTCGGCAACCTCAATTATATTGGAGTAGTATCCTTCCTCACTCATATTTCCTCGAACAAATTCCTTTTTCATGTGTTTAAAAGGAACAATGCCAGCAATCCTGCTTAAAATGTTTCACATATTCTGTCAGTTCACTAAACAATTTAATGTGAATACACTTTTGCACCAGCGACAATGTCATTCTGTACGGTAAACGTACAAAATGACATCGGCGCACTTTTTGCTGTCGGATTGCAAAACGTACGTTTACCGTACAAAACGGCAAACGATGCACCTTTATTGTCAAGTTGCAAAATGTACGTTTACCGTACAAAATGACATTAACCGGCCCATGCTAAGTAGGTCATGGTATTTTTCCTTCCCTGTACCTTTTGAGGAGAAGGTATGTTCCTGTTGCGAGGATTAGTCCTGTGATAAGATAGTATAGCATATCCTCTTGCGGTGGCTGATAGTGTTGCTGTGGGACTGTCTGGACTGGAACAGTAACCTGCTCGGTTGAAGATGTTCCCCACACGTTCCATGCCTCGAATGTTATAATGTTTCCTGGGAGGCTTGCGATGTAGGATTCTGGTAGGGTGAAGCTGATGCTTCCAATGTACCCTTGTCCGGCTAAAAGTGGTGTATAGTTTGGCTTCTGCTGAGGATATATTATGCTAATATTGTTTCCTGAAGCGTCCTTGACTATAACGTATGCTATTCCTCCGCATTCTTTTCCAAAGTCTAGCTTGAACTCTACTGTCCCGTTAGCGTTTCCTGTGCTGACCTTGAAATGGAAGCTGTCGATGTTAACGTATATTGGTGAAGTGCTTGACCTGTAGACTGTTTCCCAGAGTGTTTCATTAAACGTTTTCGTGACAGTTTTCCCGTGCCCTGTAACCTGTATTGTGAAATTGTATGGGCAGGGTTTCTGGATGAAGGATGTGATGTTTACTTCTCTTATAGAGTGTGCGAAAGAGTATACTGGAGTGCTTAGGAAGCCGTATGCTTGAACGTTCAACGGTCTACCGTATTCTTCTGGAATGTCCTTTGACGCTTCATCTATCATCTGCTTGTCTCCGTCGACGGTTTTGTTCACATAATCTAATACTATGTCCTTCAGATACCTGTATTCTCTGACATGCTGGACAATGTATGCTCCCTCTCCAACGTACTGGAGCCTGTCGTATTCCCTGTACGGTGCATCCTCTATATTCAATGTTATCTGTGTGCCATAGTCCACGTTTTCTCCACTGTATGCTGTAACCTCTATTTTTCCACAGTATGCTATTGGAAAAGGTGTGTTCTCTTTTGTCGCGTTCGATGCAGGATGTATCCAGGCTATAGGGTACCAGATGTTGTGGGTATAGTTTGGCTTCAAAAGTGTTACCGTCTGCGGCTCGAACTTTATTCCAGACTTTTTCAGCGCGTTTACAGCGTACGCTGGTGGAAGCGTGTATGAGAAGTTAAAGTATGATGTAATGTTGCTGAAGCCTCCCGCGAAAAGCCTTTCACACGATTCTCTTGTAAGGTTCAACATTATCCTATATATTCCCGCCTTAGGTAGAACTGTTCCCCACCCGCTCATGTTCCAGACGTTGTAAGATATGCTCACGTTTGCTGGAACATAGTCTTCCACCGTCGAAGCTAGAATTGGATCATATTTTTTCTTCCAAACGTATGCTGTGCTCGATGATGTAACATTGTTTAGTATAAGTTTCAGGTTCGAGTTTACTCCAGAAGATGTCTGTATTCCATCATATTTTATGAGCAGTGTAATGTTTTTCATGTAGTCCCACGCAGGCTTTTCTTTGAACGTTAGATACATTACGTATTTTGCTTTGACGCCTGGGTTTCTTAGGTTGAACATGTAAACGTTCAACTTCGCGTACTTTGTAACCTCGTATCTTACAGTATACTCTTCCAGTGTTTCGCCGCTTGTTATATTGTATTCCCTGTACGTGTAGTATGCTGTGATCTTGAAGGATATAGTGTATGTTCCGTTGGCTGTGTACGGTAGGACCATGAAGGTTCTGCTGTCGAAGACGTTCCTGTACCCTCCATACGTCCATTCTCTGAAGCTGCTCTCGTTTTCTAGAAACTTTGTCTTGTCCCAATTCCATTCGATCTTGTACGATCTTAGGCTGTACGAGTATGATATGTTGTCCGACTCCCATCCGACGTAAGTTTGCATTTTCGCTGACGCTGTGAGGTTGAAGAAGTCGAACCAGTATAGTGTTCCGTCACCGTTTTCTAGGGGAAGCCCGTTCCATATGACAGGATATCTTGTGAGTGCAACTTCAACTTTCGGTGTTGCAGCATATGCTGTGTGGACAGCATATGGGAGCACTGTAATGGCTAGTGCGAGAAATGCTGGTAGAAGCTTATTCAAACGCCTTCATCCCCATCATTCTGTACCGTTGGATTTCCTCGAAAACCTTTTGAGCGTACGCTGAAAGGCTCCTGTACCTTTTCAGGCTTTCGACAACGTTTTCTTCAGAGAACCTTATTTCCGCTACCCTGCCGCCTTCGACCTCCTGCAGTTTAACCTTTATCCCGTTTCCTCTGTCGACTGACAAGGCTATGCCCGAATAGTTTTCTGGAAGTGTTGGACACGATCTTATAATGCATGCTCCAGTGGATTTCAGGTCTTTGAAGTCGTATTCGACGTCGTCTACTATAACGTAGTCAGGTTTAAGGAATGCCGTGTATGATTCCACATTCTCTCCTTCCCTAAGCCTTACCCACATCCTGTCCTTTACAACGATTTCTGGAGATTTTTCGATTGTAACTATTCTAGAATCTTTTGGTGTAAGCGATGCTATGATCGACAGCATCGTCGTCTTACCTGACTTTGCTGCACCATAAACTATCATTGGAACCTTTAGGCAAACCAGTATCTTTAGGAGTGCTGCGGTCTGAAAGTCCATTGCCCCCGAAGAGATTAGGGTTCCAATTTTCATGAAGCTTCTAGGCTTCTTTATCGAAAACGTTGTCGAAAGCGGTGGAGGCTGTTTGAGGAGGAAAACTATGTACCCTTCCTCCGTCGTCCCCCTGAGGGTGTTCGATGGAGGTGTTCTGCACTTTAGGAAAAGTTTTCTCGTCAGAGCCTCCAGCTCCTCCTCAGACAATATTATGTTGGTTTCCATGAAGCTCGAGTAGAGGGAGTGTGAAACGTGCACTGGAGAATCTTTTCCAGCACACACTATTTCGCCAACGTTCTCGTCTGAAAGGAGAGCCTCTATAAGCCCGTATCCTACGGTTTCTCTTACAAAAAAGTATTTTATTTTAGCAAAGTTTTTTGACATGTAGTCGAACATCTTCATCTTCTCCGCCACCTTCCACATGTACTGTTCAACGTTCTCTCTCGAGAGGATGCTCTTTTCGAACACCATCTCCCTCAGCATCTCCTCCACAAGCTTCACGTCCTCTGAAGTTGGCGCGGGATCCTGGAGCACGTATTTTATCCTACCATCCTCCTCCACTAACGCTACAGTGCACGCTCCAACACTATACTTTTGCAGGACCTTTCCAGAAAACTGTCCGAATATTGTCCTCATCATGTCCTGTCACCTGGGCAAATTGAAGCCGAACATTCTAGAAATCAGCGCTGTTATCGGGTCGGACATGTAGAGTAGGAGCACCATTTCCGCTACAACGACGACGACGAGAAGGGTTTTCTTGAACGTGAAATGTCTTATGTATGATGCTAGGACTGCGCCAAAACATGATGAGAGCATGGCGATAGAATATATTATCTCCTTCAGCACATCCGTTATCTCGATGTTGAGGAATCCTGGAGGTGATGCGACAGGCGACCCAGCTCCGCCTGGTGCTGGAACATCTTTAAGAAGTCCTGCCATGGCGAACATCATTGTAATCACGGTTGTAAACATTAGTGGTGCAAAAAGTGATAGAATGTATGGTGTGAAAGTTTCCCTCCTCACCTTCTCCTTCTCCATTTCAAGGTCTTCTATGAAGCTTCCCAGCGAGCTTATCATTGCCGGCGTTCCACCTCCAAGCTCGTGCATCGCGTTCAATGATGCGAAAACGTAGTCGACAACCCATATTCCAGTATTCGATATTATTCTGCCGCTTTTCCTCATTTCCGCTATAACGTCCGCTAGAACCTTCCTGAACTCTCCAGTATACCTTCCCTCAGCGTAGACTACTTCAATGCTCTGTGGAATTGTTTTTCCAGCAACCCTAAACGATGCAATGTCTCTTATGAACGTTGGCAGACTTTCTTCAACCTTTTCAACAAACCTCATTTGAGCCATCCCCCTCACCCCATAAACTATACCGAACGCTGCAAAACCTACTCCAATCGCCGTCCAAGCGTGCCTGGATGCGAAAAACGATACTAGACCAGAAACTGTTGGGACAACGATGTCCAGGATCCCTATTCCCGGAAGCCTGTCCCCTGTCCCAAACTTAGGCTGCTCAGACCTCACTATAAGAGTCGAAAACATGAAGAATACTGCTACAAGCGCTGCAGTCATCACACCCAATCCTCCAGCCAAGCTTGGTGCGACAATCGATGATGCGATAACAAATATTGGGAAAAGTGTTGAAACTATAACGTTTATTTCGCTCATTGTCGCCGCAGTATCAATGTACTTTGAAGCCCTGCTCCTATAGTCTTCCATCAAAATTTCAAGCTGCTGCTTCAGAAACGATCTAAGGTCTCCTCCCTCGCTGTAGATGTAAGCGTATCCTTCCAGAAACCTCCTGTATATGAGGCTTCCAGTATCCTTTCCCCTGTCGATCAACGCTGAAACAAAGTCTCTTGCCCTAATGGTTATGTCAGCGTATATGATCCTGCATTCCACCTTAACCCACTTGAACAGCCTCGCTAAAGTACCTTCTCCTGCGACAACATCCTGCACCAGAGCGCTTAATCCCCTCTCGCTTTCCTGGTAAACGTATGCTAGGAACGTGAAAAACGGTAGCTCGTTATGTATGTCCCTGCCCTTCTCCATCCTCCCCAATCTCACGTCAATGTATGGGTAGAAGAGTATCATGAACCCTGTTGCGCCGAGCAGGAGAAGAAGCGGGTTCCCCATGGCTATAAACAGCACTATTGCTGCAACCGTAGTACATGCTCCGGCGACAGTGCTAAAGTAGACGTAGTCTGAAACTATTGACAGCGCATCCCTTTCCTCTCCAACACTTCTAAGCTTACTGCTTAAGTCTGCAGCCATATCGTAGACGATGTTCGAGAAAAACTTTGACGAAATTATCTTCTTCTTCAGGTTCGGAACCTGCACCCTGACCCCAATCTTTTCCATTTTAACCTTTGGAACACGCTTGATCTCCCCCCTCTTGAGGGCCTTAAGGTACATGATGTCCAGTATGACGAATGTTGCAGCCATTACAGTAAAAAGTATTGCAGCATACTCTAGCAGGTTCAAAATCTCATCTCCCTCCTCTTAACGTTCAAGAAATTCGCCAGCTCCTCTGAAGTGAAAAGCTTCCTTTCTAAGGCCTCTTCTATAACCTTCTTCCTTTTAGAAAGCTCTTCAACAGGATCCTCTTTAGTGAACTCAGCTATCTCCTTGAGCCTGACACTGTTTTCTACAGCCTCTTTAACAGAACCTGGTTCGAAAACGTCCTTTGACGGATCCAGGGTGAAAACTGTTTTAGGCTTAAGCTCCCCATCCCATACTGGCTCCTCTATCCTGATAACCCTTCTACCCATCTTCTTCTCTTGCCCTATGGGGATTGTTCCGACAAAGCAGATGCTTCCTATCGTCATGAGGAAGCTGTCGTCTACGCTCAAAGGCCTACCCTTCATCCTGCTGATCAAGTTGGCGAATGAGTCGGCGTGGAATGTTGTAGCACAGCCCATTCCTGTTCCAGCAGCCTGGACGAGAGCCTGTATTTCAGCCCCCCTAACCTCTCCTACGACTACATAGTCTGCTCCCGTCCTCAGGGAAAGCATCACGAGATCGTATAGGGACACCTCGCTTTCTTTTGCACCGAACACTCCAGCCTTCCTCGTCATGAGCCTGAACCACTTGAACTGTGCTGGAAGGCTCAGCTCAGCAGTATCCTCGCAAGTGCACACCGCATAAGAAGTGTTTATGAGCGAGAGCAGTGCTCCAAGAAGCGTTGTCTTACCGCTTCCCATTGGACCGCTTATTATGAGAAACCTCTTCTTGTCCACAAGATACCACAGGTACGCTGCCATTGCTGGTGAAAGAGAGTGTAGGGAAACAAGTTTAACTATACTCCAAGGCGACTTCGGAAACTTTCTTATGCTGAGGCTCGACGAAGGCTTGCTTATCTCAGTCTTGTAGGTTAACATTATCCTCGACCCATCGTCTGTCGTGATCTCGGCCTTTGGAACCATTACACTCAATTCCTTCCCAAACCTTCCAGCAATCTTCTGCACGAGTAGGTCGAGCTCCTCACGCTGTAGGCTAATGTTCGTCCTCATCCACCCGAAATCCGGATAGCTTCTATGCTTCACAATGACTCCGGTCAAATGCGATGGACACGCTACATCTGAAACGTTTTCATCGCTCATCGGAGTGTCTATGACACCGTATCCTAGAACCTCGCGTGCAACCATTTTAGCGACAAGCCTAACCCTATCATCTGAAATCTTTACACCAAGCACATCCTTCTTCGATTGAACAATTTCAACAATTTTAGCCTCATACTCTTCCCTGCTCCTAAGCTGAGCAAACTCTCCGCTAGAGGATACGAGGGACGCGATAATCTGAAACCCTTTAACCTCATCCTCCTGAAGAGAAGGCTCCTGCACAAGATAAAATCCTTCCCCATTCTTTTCCGCAACCCTGGCCTTCGAAACTATACCGAACGAGTCAACCTCATACTCTTCTACAACATTGTAGTCCTCGTACCCGCGGAAATCCAAGGTTTTAACCTGAGGGGCGCCGGCAGAAAGCTCTTCGCGAAGCCTCTCCTCAGGACTCTTTCTACCCCTAAGCATACCAGAATAATAAAATGTTAAATAAAAAAAAGAAAAGAGGGGTGGCCGAACAGTTTTACATCGCAAGCACTGTAATAGTCTTTGTTATATCTCCACCAGAGTTGCTGGTGATCTTTAGGACGATAGTGTATGTCTGTCCTGAAGTTGCACCTGTAACAGAAGCTGTTGCTACCGCAGACTGACCTGGAGCAAGACCGTTTGAGGGAAGACCTGAGAATGTACCGACTGTTAGAGATGGATTACTTGTTGAGACAGCGATTGCGTCTATCTTGTATGATCCAGTGTTCTTGATGTTTACTACAAGCGTTCCGCCAACAATCTTTCCATCAACTTGCGCGTCGACTGTATATGCTGAGGCGCTAAAGTATGTGCTGTACACAAAGTATGCTCCAGCGACACCAGCCAGCACGACAATGATCAGTATTATTTCGGCCAAGACTCGAGACAACGCTTTATGGAACATGTCGAAAGAATGTTGAAGCAGATGCTTAAAAGGCTCCAGCGTGGTTCAACACAATATTATGATAGCCTGGGAAGGGTTTCTTTTAGAATCTCCTGCGCCCTCAAACATTCCCTCTTGAATGTTTCCGGATCAGATAATCCAACCTTCAAAGCATACTCTCTCCCAAAAGCTTTTTCGAGAAGCAGATAATATGCTCTCCCGAAAACGTAGCTGTTGTATGATAGGAGAGCGAACTTTAGCCTCCCACACTTTTCCGCACTCCTTCCAGCATTCTCTAGAAGATCCGGCACCGGAAATCCCACGACATCGAATGTAATATAGTAGGCGAAACCTTCCTCGAACGCT
>Ga0080004_1109934_pt1 | contig 11930 bp, 29 predicted proteins | sample WasSprMetagenome_FD_69207 | JGI IMG/M metagenome (GOLD analysis project Ga0080004, IMG submission 69207) | Sulfidic aquatic microbial communities from Washburn Spring, Yellowstone National Park, USA - WS (SPADES assembly) (version 2) | ecosystem: Environmental > Aquatic > Thermal springs > Hot... | reverse complement strand
AAGGTGGTAGAATGATAAAGATAATAATTGATACTAAGAAAAACATCATGAAAATTATAGAACCTTTGGATAAAGAACATTTAGAAAGATTATTACGTTTAAATGATGATATTGAATTAGAAGGAGATTATAAGATTTTGAGAGAGATTATAGAGAATAACATAACAGACACTATTTTTTTGGAGAAAATAGAAAAACTAATAAGAAAAGCAAAAATAGATTATGTAAGAGTTGATATGAAAAAATTGAAAGAATATTACAAATGGGAAACAGCAGTAAAATGTTTAAAATATCTTCAAAAATTTGGATGGACTTCAGAAGAAAATCTCGAAGTAATTAAGAAAGCTATAGAAGAGACTTTTTACATTATCAGTGTTTTTTCAGATGAGTATGCCGAGGATGTAAAGTTTTTACTTCAAAGTGAAATAAAGAATTGGTGGATGGAATTTCTCAAAAACAAAATAAACAATTTCATCAAGCTAAAATACCTATGGGGTGAGAATATGCTTGACGACTTAATGCTTAGTTGGATAAAACAACCATATATGTTTTCATCATTCAAGGGTTTATTAGCTATATTTAAAGGAATATTAGACTCTAAAACAGAAAATTACTTTAAAGAAGAAATAGAAGAAATAAAAAGAACTTATGAAAAAATAAAAAAGCTTGCAGATTTTGATGTTTATAATAAGCTAATTAAAAACTTAACAAACGAACCATCCTACAAACAAGAAATAGTAACATTTTTTAGAATAATTGGAGACGTATCATATATTAAATATCTATTGTGAGATTATGTCTAAAAATCTCAAACTCAAAATAGCAATAGCAGTAATATCAGTGTTTCTATTAGCCACAATATTTTCAGTAATTCAAATATTCAGCGACCTTCAGAAAATTAAACTGGAGTTTCACTTAACGAAGGCGAATATAAATTCTACCTTAAGCACACTTAATCAAAAATTAAATACACAAGATGAAAGAATAGATGGACTTGTTAGTGTGTTTAAAGATTTAGAAGTTAAAACAAACAATATTGAAAGGAATATCAAAAACTTAACAGAGCAAGTAAATACAATTTCAGAAAGAGCAATAAAAATTCCAACTTTAGAGATTGTTAAAAAATTTTTAGAAGAAGATGACACAGATAAGCAGAAATATGAAGAAGATAAGTTTACTTGCGTTAATTTCGCAAATATGTTTGTAGATAGATTTTTAAAGAAAGGATACTATTCTTGCGTGGCATACTTGCTCTCAACAAATTCAGCACACACAATAGTAGCGATAAAAACATTAGACTATGGAAAAATTTACGTAGAACCACAAACAGACCAAATAATCTATCGCATAAATGTTGGAGACAACTATTGTAGTTTAATAAATCAATCTTGCTACTATCCAATAGTTAGAATTGTTGATTGCTTTGACTATTAGGTGATGTTATGATATTCAAATTCTGGTGTGCTGGTGGGAGCAAAGAAGAAAGCTTTTTAATTTGATGTGGAGTGATGAAAATGTATTATGCGTTAGTTGACAAATATGGAAGGATAGTAAGCGTAGTAAAAACAAAAGTCAAGAAAAAACATCTTGTAGAGAAAATGCTTCAAAAGGTTTCAGAAGAACAAGTAAAACAACTTCTTAAGACGGGAATTATAATTGAGGAAATCTAATCCATCTGACTAGTTAATGGTGGTGGTATGAAAAGTAAAATTAGCTATGATACCATATTTTTTCTTTCAATATTGTTGACAATAGTGGGAACTCTATTAATTTCAAAAGGAATTAGAGATATGGATACAGCACTAAATCTCTGCATAGTAAAATTAGAAACTGGAGTCGAATTTTATGATATATTAATATTTCAGAATAAACCATCAACTATGTCAGAACTACAATCTCTTGGAATTTCAGAGGTTTTATTTTCTTTTGTCCTATTCCTTCTAGCGTTGAGCTTGATGTGGATTACATATCTTAACAAAAGGTGAAGAATATGAGCGAGAGAAAAGCAATATTGTTTATAATTCTCTTAATATTATTAACATTAATTTTATCAGCACTAATAAGCTATTTCGCCCCCCAATTGGTTAAATGAATAACTGAGAAAAGAAGAATGAGGTGAGTTTATGATTGCTAACGAAGAAGAAATAAAAAAAGTTGTTGAAACTTTAAAATCCAAAGGAACGACAACAATAAGAGACCTTTTCTTATCAACCCAAGTAGAAAGGAGCAAACTATACTTTATTTTAGGAATGCTATATGAACAGAAAAAGGTAGAAATAAAAAAAGTGGGAAAAGCCTATGCTATTAATTACAAAGGTTAAAATTATGAAGAAAAAAACAAAATATAAAACTAAAAGAAAACTCGGAAAATGTCAGTATTGTGGAAAAATAAAACCACTGAGATATAAAAATATTTGTGATTCCTGCTATATGAAATTATACAGAGCGAGGAAGAAGGAAGAGAAAAAAATATTTAGAAGGCTTTTATGGATTACATTTGGAACTGCAACGGCAGTAACTATTCTTATTCTTTACTTCCTAATAAAAATTATAAAAATTTAAATGACAGAGATAATACACTCTATATCCAAGAAGGTGGTAATTTATGTTTAGAAAACTAAAACAAACTTTAAACTATGTGCTAGACCTTTTCGACCCAGAAAGATATATCACAACATATAGATATATTATAATTCACGACGATGGAGAAACGGTTAAATGCATTCCCATCAAGGTAGAGAGGTTAAAAAAACATGAGAAGTTATAAAGTTTTTCAAAAATTAGTAAATGAGCTCAAAAACAAATCGATTCTCAAGACAATAAATGCCATCGAATATGAAAGATTGAAACTAAAAGGTTTGAATCCAGAGCTACATTTAGATGAAGAGAAAGAGATAGTCGAGTGTATCGAAAAAGAGATAGAAGGATTAACAAATGAGGAAAAGGAAGAAGTATTGTTCAGTTTTTATCTAAACTTAATTAATCTCATAACAAATCAATTTTTAGCACAAAATATCGTAAATGAAGCCTCTTGAGGTGAGAGTATGGAAATTATAAAACACGAGCTACCATTAGGTTGGGATGAAAAAACTTTTGATAACTACAGTTGTTATAACTGTGGGGAGAGTCTTAAAGTATTAGGCATAAGAGCATTAAAGTCTAGAAAGAAGACATATGTATATGAGATAAAATTTCCAAACAGACACAAAATTTTTCTTTGTGAAGATTGCTTCAAAAAACTAGTGGTCGAAGCAATTAAGATAATGCTTTAAATTTCAAAAACAATTAAAAATAGGTGACTTTATGATAGAAGAAATTGTGTCTTTCCTGCTTGGAGTAGTAACTGGAATTGTTGTTGAATATCTGTATTTCAGAAACATGAATAAAAAACATCTCACCCAAACGATAGTAGAAGAGAAAAAAGAGTGATGGTATGAACATCCTTAGAAGAATATGGCAAAAAATAGAGTTTAGTATAAAAGTTTATAAATATAACTTAGCTTTAAAGAGAATGTTAACAGTTATGAAAGAGTTTCAAAAGGTTACAAAAGAGTATGAAAAGGCACAAGAAGAGTTTCTAAATTATTTACACCAAAGAAATTTCAAAATTGAAATAGTAAAAAGCGAACAAACTAACAAACAAAAGCCAGAAGAAAGAAATAAGATTAACTACATTGGCTAGTGTAAAAAAACCCTTAGTATAAAAAATCTTTACATATAACTTTTTAAACACTTCAAATAAAAAAGAACATGGAAGAAAATAAATCTATTGAATCACAAGTAGAAAAAATAGCAAAGAAAATAAAAGGAGCTTTCTGTTTAAGAGGAAATGTGATGGTTTCATTCCCAACACAGCATCCAGAAACTGGAAGAAGAATGGAAGAGCAACTAAACAAAATAAGTATGGTTATGTCAAGGGCTTTTGGAGGAACAACAGAATGGGAAGGATGGGGATGTTGGGTTGAAGAAGGAAAAAACGAACCAGTTTGTGAGCCAGTAAGAATATTCTATTCTGCTCACGATTGTTTTACAGATAGCAAAGCTCCTCAAGAATTCTTCAAAACATTAAAAGAAGTAGGTTTAGAAGGAAAGCAAAAAGCACTATTCGTTAATGCTGAAGGAACATCATACATATTTTCACCAGAAGCAGAAATAGAAGAATAAACAATCACCAAATCTATTTGAATTGATTTTTCCATTCTTTAGTTTAATCTTTCTAAATCAAAAAATAAATATAGGTGATTCTATGCCAAAAAAGAATACTGAAGTTAGCGATAAGTCTGATAATGAATTAAAAGATTCAAACTCTTATGATATTGAACTAAAAAACCAACTTGAAAAAGACCCTTGGTTAAGGCATCTCTTTAACAAACTCGGTAAATATGTAATAGCAACTTTAGAAAACGGCATGGCTATAGAGGGGAAACTCGCGTCGATTGAGTTTATAAAGGGCTACTTGAGAATAGAAATCCAAGAGTATGATGCCACTCACTTCTTAGATTTTAAGAATATAATTGACCTAAAGGTTATAGAGGGGGCAAGAAAATGACAGATAGAATCGAAAGCCAAGAATTTCAAGCGTCTGGTGGTCTAGAAAAAGCATACCAAGTAGCAAAAATAATAATAAAACTTGGGGATAGTGAAAAAAACTCGAAGCTGGGGTTAGAGATAAGGCTAATACCAAAAACTGAAGATGAAGAAAGAGCTAAAAGGTTTAAGCCGAGAAGCTTCTTTGTAAATAAAGATGAAATACGCATATGGGATATGCTAATATTTGAAATGATTAAATTTAGATTTAAATTTACAAAAAGAGAAAAAATGACAAACCAAGAGTATCAAGACTTGATAGATGTTGTTAAGGAATATTACTTGAAGAGGGTTAGAGAAGCAATTGAAGAAGGATTAAAATACTGAAAAGAAGTGATAATATGGAGACATATGACATAATTGCTGGGATTGTTTTAGCTATAATAATATTTCTTCTTCTAGAAACATTCAAAAAAGATCCGCTAGGATTTTTTATCATCCTATCACTTTATACACTATCTTATTGTATAGGGAGTTGGCTTGGGGGCATCTTGAAAACAAATAAAAAGAAGAAGTGATAAAAATGAGAATAGGCATCATCATTAAACTTACAAAAAATTCTTTAAAAGTTTGTCAAGATATAGCCAGAAAAGACCCAAATTTTAAGTTTAAAATAGATGATAAGAACAAAAGGATTTTAATTTTTGCTAAAAATATGACTGATGCTTATAAGAAGGGTTATTGGTTAAAATATAAAGCCAGTTGTGGAAATTTTCATATAGTGGAGGTAGTTGAATAATGAGAGAGTTTCTTGAAGGAGAGTATACTTTAAGTGAACTATCTCCAGAAGAAAAATTAGATGCTTTATACGAGTTTTTAACATCTTTGCCAGACAGAATAGAAAGAAGAAAAGTATATGCTATTTTTCCAAAAATGAGCAAGTATCAAGTAGATAGGGCTATAAGAATATTAGATTTTTCTGATATTTTAAGAACCCCATACGGATTCATTGAAAAAACTGATAAAGCTAGAGAGATAGAAAGAAGAGGATTAAGGATTGAGGATTTTTCTGAGGCACCTGTTTGGATAAGAAGGTTTATTGAAAGAAAGGCTGTTAGAAGAGAAATTTATGTTGGAACAGACAGTATTACTGGTTACGATATATTTTATAATTATCTTAGGAAAGACTACACACTGAGAAATTTAGAAGGAAATTTAATTGAAAGATTTAAGGATTTGGGTCTAGCAGTAACTTTTAGTATAGAAACAGAAGGGCATCAAATACTTGTCTGCGAAATATGTACTTGGACTTTCGTAAAAGGAATGCACCCAAATAACTTAGATTATGTTGTTGATAATTTAGCAAAGTTCGCAAAAGATGTTGTGCGTGTATATTTTGGAATACCAATAGAACAAGAGACAATAAAGGCTGGGTTAGAATATTTGAGTAGCGAAGCTGAGCTAACTATTGGAGAAACATCATTTAAAATAGATAAAGTAATGTGGGAAGAAGCAAAATGTGAAATTGAATATAGTCATCTAAGATATGCTTATACAACAGAAGGAGAAAGATTATTAACAAGAGCAGAAGAGACCCCAAGAAGAATAACAGTTCTTAGGAGCAAATTCTATGCTGAACACCCAACACTATCACCAATAGTTCCACCAAGACAAAAACAAGCATCATTGATTTCATTTAGGTGAATGGAATGAACATAGAGAAAAATTTGGACAAAATTCTGGCTGGGGGAGGTGTAAATGTATCTACTTCTAAAATATGGAAAGAACTCTAAGGCAGCTTGGGTGAAAGTCCGCCGAATACTGCCAAATGATTCTCACCAAATCCCCCAGCCATATAGCTGGTGTTTACATGAAATATGTGTTTAAAATTGATAAAGATAGAAAAATTGTTTTTGATGCCTTCAAAGAAGATTGGATTAAAACAACAAAATTAATACTCTCAAGCTTTGGTCTGAAGGTAACAGATATAATCATAAAAGAATCACCAAGCAAAAGAGGATATCATATTTGGGTTCACGCAGAAGGAGAAGTTCAATTAGAGCCTAAAGACATAGCAAAGATACAATATTTATTAGGAGATGATGAAACAAGAAGCTACCTTGCTCTTCTTAGAATTGAAAGGGGGGTTGTTCATTGGAATAAAATGTTTGATAAAATAATATGGAAGAGAGAAGATGATTACCAATTGAATAAGTGTAAGGACATATTATCAAAAGAAAATATAACAGAAGAAGAAAGAAAGTATATAATCGACTATCTCGAAACTTTATTTGGATCATTAGAAGAATTAAAAAATAAAATAAAAGAGCTGAGTGAGTTATAAGGTTTCAGTTTTTAAACTCGGAAATGAACGCCTAACACAAACCATTATTCTATCTTTGAAATCTACAACACACTCTCTTCCTTCAAGTTTTTGTTCTTCTACCCACTCTTTTATTTTTTCTAGTTTTTCTTTGGGATCTATATCCATAAGTATTATTTCGCTTGTTGGAGAATCACTTTTAATTATCCTCAACTTTCTGCCACCTTTATCGAAAGAATGATATTCAAGAGGCATATTACTCAATCCTCTTCAACATATCAAGTATCAACATACTTTCATTAAAATCTGGGTCAACATGCCTTCTAAAATCAATTTCCCCTACAACTTCCTCTTCTACTAAATAACCTTCTCTTTTCTTCTTTATCAACAAAACCTTATCTGGTCTTACTACACCTATTCCTCCTTTTTCTTCATCATAGGCGAATTTCTTAATTTTATCAGAGATTTCATTTCCGTAAACAAATTTGAAACTATCTGCTATTCCTTTAATTTTCATGTTTTCAAGAATTAACAACCAATGGTGATCCTTCGGCAACTGTGGTTGAGAACTACCAATAGAAAAATCTGTTTGTTTTTCAAATCCTAATTCATTTTCTCTCAACATATATAAGACTTTGGAAATTTGCTATTTAAGCTTTTATTATATTAAAAATTAAAAAGAGAGGGAGGAGAGGAGGAGTTTATTGTGCTTCTAGCCTTTCTTCTTTTTAATGCCCATCTTCTCTGCTTGAGATTTCAAACATGCAACAAACGCATACCCTCTTTGTCCTTTACAAGCGGCTGCTACTTTTCCAACTTGTCCAACATAAGATGCCAATGGTTTAGGAACTGCTCCTCTACCAAAAGCAAGTCTTCCTATATATATCTTTCCTGGTGCGAATGGTGTTGATGCTACTCTAAGTCCTGGATGAGATGCTAATTGATACAACTCTTCTCCACCCAATCTAACCTTTACCATTCAATCAACCTCCTTTTTATTTTTTGCCTCATCAAATTCATCGGCTTATCACTATTTTATTGTTAAAAAATAGCCTTTTAAAGATGTAAGTAAAAGGAAACTAAAATAAAATATCTTATATTAAGATTTTTATATTAATGAGACAATAAATTATTATGGAAGTATCCGTATTACATCCAATTCAAGTGAAGCTTTTATACATGCTATATTATAAAGAAATCTCGCTGTACAAAATAGCAGAAGAACTAAATATACCATACCCAAAATTAATATACCATGTTCTTCAATTACATAAGAAAGGACTTTTGATAAAAGAAAATGTCAATGGGAAAGTTGTATATAAAGTTAATAAAAAAGTTGTTAAAATAGAAAAAGATAAAAAAGGTGTTTTCATTTGGGCTTATGTTCCTCAAGAGGTTTAACGTTTTTTGAAAAAACTTTAAACATCAAAAGTATATCGTGTAATGTTTTTGATGTCTCAAAATCTTTTTTAGCTAATTCTAACAATTCTTTTCTTCTCTCTTCATCTTTTTCTTCTAAAGCCATATGAATATCTTTAGCACCAACTTCTCCAAACTGCATCATCGCTCCAACCAAATGCTTAACAGTACACCAAAGACCAAATTCTTTTAAATAGTAAATTCTTGGTAGATGTTTTGCTCTTTCCTCTCTTATCATTTTTAAGGTTTCTTGAAGAAGCTGTAGCAATTTTTCATTATATTCTACATCTTCTCCTACATTCAACTTTTCAACAACATTGTTTATTGCTTGGTTTAAATGTTTTTCTATATTCCACAAATCTGCTAGAGCCCAAATTAAATCTTCATCTCTATCAACATCTGCTAAATTAATTCTTCCCAACATTTCTTCTGCTCTTTTTAGCTTTTCTTCTTCATTCTCCATACTTAGCACCTTAACAAGGTTCAAAAACTTTTTTCAATTTTTCAATAATTTTTTCTCCAATACATCCATCGGATGCTTGGAGAGTTATGTCTAACTCATTCTCACTTTCACTACCTAAAATTTTCTTTATTGTATCAAGAACTCCCATATCACTCACTGAAAATATCTTTTACTCTATCTCTTGGAACTCTTTTTGTCTCTATAAATTCTCCTCCAACATAAATGTCACATTTTACTAAATTGTTATTTTTTTCAATCCTACACACAGCTATTTTTTCAATCTGTTCATTCTCCATTATTACCACCTCACACTCTATATTTATCCATCAAGTCTTTAATTTCCTTTGAATTTCCTTTTGTTAAAATGAGTTTATCACCAACCTTAGCAAATCCATGAACTTGATGAACCATATCACCAACGTATTTCTTTCTGACGCATATAATTGCCCCTGTTTCGCTGTCTCTAACACAAGTATCTTCAACCCTGTTTCTATTGTTAACTGCTAACGTGTCTGCCAACTCATCTATTTTTTCTCTAAGTGTTCTCTCCAAAGGTGCACCGTCGTTTGCCACTCTCTCACCTCCTTATATTAGAATTCTATATTTAAAAATCTTTTTTTAAACACATAATTCATATATTCGTTAAACGTTCCAACAGCAAGGAATATTGGCTTCCACACCCTTCTATTCATAAAAACTTTCTCTTCAAAAACCAAAGAAAATGGAGTTAAATCGCTACCATAAGTTTTTTCCATAAATCTTGCGTGAGGTCTATTACTTTCAACAGCATACATAGTAACTTTTGAACCAAACACATCTTTTCCACTCAGTATTACATTTCCAAAGTAATGATTAAAACAAAATGGGCAAAATACCTGAACTATATCAACCCACCATCTTCTCTTCATTATACCACCTATATACCTAAATCAGATAAGTTCAACCTACCAAATATGCTGTAGAACTTTGGAACATTTTCAAAATCTTCTGGATATGGTCTTCCTCTTGTCAAATCTACTACTGGTATATGTTTGGATAAATGTTTTACTTCTACCTCATTGTACGGTCTCTCATCAACAAGATATTCTCCATTGTATATATAAATTTTTTTCATCCCAGTACCTAAGAATTTATCAAAATCTGTCCAGTCTACTACTGCAAATACCCCAATCTTCTTATGTAATTCAATTCTATATTTAAACCAATCAATTTTCTTTCCAAATATCATTCTAACGCCTCCTCTTCAAACCTCTTTTTCTTTAGTTCCCTCATTTCTGTAAACTTAGGGAAAATTTCCACTCTTTTTAGAACTTCTCTTATAAATATTTTTTTCTGTTCAATTTTTAAAGCTTCGATAGTATATTCGAGGCTGTTTTTTATATGCTCTATGAAAGTCTTGCCTGTTTGTGCTTGAATTGTGTATTCTATAGTTTTCTCGGCAAACATATAAGACAGAAAGTTTGTTATATCCGCTTTAAAAGCCTTTATACTTTCTTCTATATTTCTTCTCCTTTCTTCATCAAACAAGTTTTTGTTTTTCTCCAAAAAACCAACTATCTCATATGCAAGGGCAACTATTTTTTCTCTAAAATGCATGTATGGAATGGTTATGCTTAGATTAAACTTTATTGCGTCTTCCAAAGCTTTATACGCTTCTTCTGCTTCTTCAATTTTTTCAATTAAAGATTCAAAACCAGACAAAAACTTTTCTGATTTTAATGTTGCTATGCTCATTTTTTAGCCTCCTCCTTTGGTTTTTCAATTTCAGTCTTTGTACCCTCTTTCAATTTTGTAGCTGCTGTAAGAACATCGGAGAATACTCCTCTAAATTCTGACCTAACTCTCTCCCAAACTGCTTCATCGATCGGTTTTCCATAAGCCTGTTCTATCATTTCCCTCATTTTCTTCAATCCCTCACTCAAAGCCCAGTTCGCCCTCTCTGCCAAGTTTAAGTTCACCATACTCTCTAGTGCAGAACTGTGTATTGTAGCTACATCCCTCAACAAATCTTTAACTTTTTGTGTTTGATCTAACATCAACGCTTGAGATGTATCTGCTCTATAATTCGCTAAAGATAGCTCAGTCTTTAATTTTTGATTTTCTACCAATAAGTTCTGGTACTTTTTATTTATAGAATAGTTTTCTCCTCTCAATCTTTCATTCTCTTCTTCCAACCTTGCTATCTCTTGTTTTAGATATTCAATTTGAACATTTAAATTAGATACATCTGACTGAACAGAATATATTTCACCAACTACTTCACCTTTTTCATTTACTGGAGAATTATAAACCCCAGAAAGCAAAGTCTTCACAAAATAAGGTTGGTTTAATATATCAGCTAAAGATAAGCTGGTCTTCGGACTAACTCTTGCAAATTTTTTCGCCTTTGGATGTGTTTTCAAAAGAATATTAACTGAACTTGTTAATCCTCTTTCATCTTCTTCCTGCTCAAAACCAGCTAAATACTTGTATTTACCAGATTTACCTACTATTACTCCACCTCCATAAGGAACATAAACAACATTTAAAGGAACGAGAGTTTTTTCTGGAGTTTCTGCAAATGGAACCCAAACAACTCTCCTTCTCATTTTTTCGGCTTCCAACTGCTTCTTTTTTGTTAAAGCAGTTTCAAGAACCTTTATGTCCTCTGGTTTTTCTTTCCTAATTTCTTGCTTAAGTTTTTCTATTTGCTGCTTTAACTCTCTGTTTTCTGCAAGTAATTCAGCTATTTGTTGTTGAGTTAATCTTGGCATTTGTTCCCAAAGCTCTGGAGTTAGCCTTATCGTGTATTCTTTCTTTCCAAATATTTTACTCATTTTCTTTTTTATTCCTTCAAACATACTCACTCCTCCAATTCAAATTGAGTTGAAATTGGCTCTGTCTGGAAATGAATTGCCCCACTTCTTTTCCTTTTAAAATACACAATTAATAGCAAAACTAAAATGACAAATAACCCTACTAGTATATAATCGCTTAGCTCTAGAGTTGGCAACGACAGTTCAAATCCAGCCTTTTTAACTTCAAATGTTGTTATTTGATGACCCAAATCATCGTATACTTCATAAATTCCTGGTTGTGATGGTGTGAACGTTAAGGTTTTTCCACTTGTAGTTGATGTAATAACCGTACCATTGTACTTAACTGTATAAGCACCTTCTTGGCTGAATGTTATCGTTGCTTCTTTTCCAGTTGTTGAAG
>Ga0080004_1113197_pt1 | contig 11931 bp, 21 predicted proteins | sample WasSprMetagenome_FD_69207 | JGI IMG/M metagenome (GOLD analysis project Ga0080004, IMG submission 69207) | Sulfidic aquatic microbial communities from Washburn Spring, Yellowstone National Park, USA - WS (SPADES assembly) (version 2) | ecosystem: Environmental > Aquatic > Thermal springs > Hot... | reverse complement strand
ACTAATCGAATGCCTACTCCAAACACTTACATGTACAGACAACAGAAAACTTATACCTATAAACACAAAGAGAGTAGCAGTAACAGTACCAAGGAATTCTGTAAAGAAAGGAGAGATATACCTGGTTGTAGTAGCTCTAGAAGAGTACCCGCTATTCATAGGCATAAAGAGATGCGTAAAGATAGGGTCTAGCCTAGGATTTCTTATAACAAGTCTTGTTATGAGAAAGTTAGCGAATCTAGATCAGGCTAGGGTAAAGATATGCTACAGTCCTGTGGTAGACCTACCCGCTACAAGGAGAGAAACAGACCCTTAGCCGATATATATGAGTGATACAGGAAAGGTAACAGGTGTACATGTAAAGAGCAATACGTATACATGAATCTCTACTGTGAGAAAATGAGAAAGAGGATATGCTTCAAAAGAAGGCTATCGAGATACGATAGGTATATCGTAGCCTACGTAACAACACTAGTAAGACACGGATACATAGATCCCAGCAAGCTGTATAACGTATACGTATACCTAGACATGGAAATGAAAAAGATAGCGTTCTTCGATCTAAGGAAAATAAACAAAGCAGAGTGGTTAGCAAATGGAAAGAAAAGATCTAGATACTTCATTAGGCTTTTCACGTCTAAGAGATACCCTCTTCTAAGAGGTGTAAACGTTATCCTGTGTCTAGAAGAACTATAAACAGTTGAATGGTTAGGTAGGACCCGCTAGTATACGCCTGTCTTCCTAACTCGATCGAGCAAAGAGTTGATTGATACATTCAACTTTTTCTATATGTGAGTTAGGTAGAAAAAACCCCCGCTCTGTATTCCTAACCGATAAGCAGATAAACATATAGATTTCTACAAACTGTAAAACATATAGTGATAAAATGAGCGAAAAGAAGTACAGGCTAAACATAGACTTCAAAGCAGAAAAAGATAAACAGTTTCTATATGCAATAGCGAACATATGTGGTCTAAGAAAACAGCCTACAAATATAGATCTATACATACGTTCATTGATAGACTACGAAGATGTTATAGAAGCTCTATACACACCACCAAGTGAACTAGAAGAACTAGAGATAGACACAAACGAGATAGACAAGGACCTTACAGAAGCTCTAAACAGTTTTCTACAGACCTTCGAAAAGCTATCCTCTTTCCTCTCTTTCCTAAGAAGCGTTTTCTCCAAGATAAGAAAAATCCGTAGTGATAAACATGATAAAACGTAGATACCTACACCTCATATCACTAGACGGATCCAGCATAACACTAGAAATACACAATGAGAAATGGTATCCAACACACGTAGAGCTAGAGGTTACAGCAGTATCACAGTTTCCACCATCGAAACTACTAGGATACAGCTTCACAGTTATCTCAGTAGACTACAGACCATACATAGTATCCGCATTCAAAACAAAGACAATAGAAGTGTATATAGCTATAGGAGAAATAGATACATACAGAGGTAGAGCCTACATAAGCTTCGGGTACCCATCCCCAGAGTTCTACGAAGTAATAAACAGAGAATCACAGGAAATATACTACAAGAAACTCTACGATAACCTTAAAGAGGAATTCGGAAAACTAGCTACATTGATAAGTAGCTGCTACTCAGAGAAACTAGACATAGTAGATAAAATACATAAAGAGTACGCAAAAGTGGTAGACAAATACCAGGAGTTCTACATGAAATCAATAGGACTAGCATCACCTGAAATACCAGCATTGATAGAAGGACTGCTAAGCCTAGCTCCAACACCTACACCACCACCAACACCACCTACACCACCAGCTAAGCCAAGCCTAAAAGAGAGAATCATAGGTTTCTTTAGAAAACTCCTAAGGAGATCCAAATGAGTGAAATATCAAACCTTGTAAACAAAGCAGTTAAATGTGTAGAAGAATCACCTACATTGAACCTGAACCTAGACTCATTAACAAGGCTACTAATACACCACAAACTAGTAACACTCTTTGGAGCTGCTCAAAAGATACCAACTGAAATAAGACAACACTTCTACGTATACACGCTACCCGAGATAGGGCCAGTTATGCCATTCACAGCATTAACAGAGGAATGCATAGAAACAGTAAAGACGCTAGCATCTCTAGCATTAACACTATCACTAAGAACTGAACATCCACGAGCAAAAGTAGTACTAGCAAGAATAGGAGCAATACTATCCAGATCAATAGTAAGAAATGGTATACTGCTAACAAAAAGAAGCTTGGTAGGAATACTACATGAACTAGAGATAAACATAGTAACCGCTACAACACAGATAGCTACAGAGGTACCCTAAATGGATATCTATATAATACAGAAAATAGTATCAAACCTACCTCGCACGATTAACAAAGACAAAGACGTAAAGAAGGTATTTGTACTAAGCGATACCTGTCCACATTGTAACGAGTATATACAGAAATCCGAAACAAAAGAGTTCATGAAATCAACAGACTTCGCAAAAATAGAATTCAATCCGTATTTATATGGAGCGGATTCAAAAGATCTGTACATAATAAAGAGGATCCCGAAGATAGATACACCATCGCTTGTAGATCTGCATAACCTGGAAGTCGGAAATGTACCAGAGAAACCAATTGAATGGATAAAGCATTACGTAGACGTAGGACTAAGACCCGTAATAGGTAGAACAAGAAAAAGAAAAACAGAGGAAACACAAGAAGAAACAACAACAAAGAAAACAAGGAGAACAAGATCTACGAGAAAGAAAACAAAGTTTGTAGAACAAAAAGAAGAACAGAAAAGGATATCCAAAGCATCCAACAGGTGTTTAGAGGATATATGTACTGAAACAGATATACCGTAGGTACTCTGTATGGGTACCGCATACGAAAAATCAAAGATTCTATACTCCATAGCTAGGTATATAGCAGGTCTAAAACCTAAATCAAAAACAAGGTACTACTTCGAGAGATACGAATACAGAGATAAGCTTAAGCAGATAATACCTACAAACACTAAAACATGTCCGTTCTGCAAAAAGAAGTTTCTAAACAAAGGACCATTAGTAGAGCATCTACTAAAATACCATGTAACAGATATACTATATATAATAGACAGGCTAGATGAAAAAGATTAAAAAATGGTTAATCTCGTAGACATACACATGTACATTTACATTGATCAGAACATAGATCGCTATCAAATTCAGGATTCTTCAAAAGACATTCTTCGCAACATTTTTCACAGCATTCGCTACACTCTATATCCCTTAGCTCTGGATAGATATCCGTATAGATCTCGATCTCCAAGGTGTACACCTACATAGGTCTAAACATAGAAGGCATATCGCTGAAAACCCTGAAGTACTTAGAAATTAGTTGTAGTATAAATTGATCATGATGCAAAGCGTATCTAGGATCAATAGTTATATTGAATAACGCTACATACGATTCCTTAACACATTTAAACGTAATCCAGGCTTCGTTTGTTGTTATACTATACCTAACCTCCTGTATATCTATATCTATACACTCAGAAGCATCAAACATGATAAGGTAGCTACTATTATCTAGAAGATCTGCTTTACTTAGATCATCCATAGCCTCGATACATGATTGATCAACACTAGGCTCACATGGAAACAGAACCCTTTCAACATCATTAACAATTTCTGTTGTTCTCCTAACCAATGCTACCCAATGCTTACCGATCAACATATATGTTGTATCTCTTTTATACTTGTTTTCCTCGAAATCCGCGGCTTCAACACGTATAGCAATCTTTTGAAGTTCTTCAAACTCTCTCTTAGTTATGTATGCAGTAAACCTTACGAAAAACGAAGTTAGCATACCGTCCATTGAACCACCTAAGAGAAATAGCTACAGCTATACTAATATAGATACCCGAACCCTGTAGCAGGTATACACAAGGCTTAAACTATTTATGTGGTCTAACATCTACGTAGACATAGCCGTAACCAGAACCGCTAACAACAAACGATAGCTTACCATAGATAGCTGTAACGTTTGGTACTTCCCATGGTACACCACCACCATATTTAAGTGTAGGTACTACATAGAGCTTGACATACCTATCGCTTCCTACCTCTACAACTGTAGTACAAAAGCTGCATTCTATATTACTAATCCTACCGTTACCATCTACAGATACAACAACATCTAGATCTGTAGCATTAACCCTAATATTGAACAAAACGTATCTAAGATCACAGTAGAAAGCATTACCAGATACGCTACAGTTACCGCTATAGTAGATCTCGTATAGAGGCTCTCTATAGCCAAACCACCTAAGAAGCTTCTCGATACCGCTACTAATGAAAGGTATATCGAAATTAACAACGTTGAAGTAGCTAAGACTCCACATAGTAACTACAACAATTATAGCTACAAGCTCTAACAGAGCTAGATACCTAAGTAGACGCATACACACCACCTAGACAAGAAACAGAAAACAAAAATTTAAAAAATAATTTGAGCTTATGTTAAGGACTAGATCTTCTTATGGAATATGTAGATCTCTAGAGGATCCGTTTCAGATGCTGCTATATCTGTAGCAGCTCTCAACACAAGCCTAACGCTACCCTCTTTACCAGCCATTGGGTATATCTCTAGCTTAATACCTCTACCAATAAGGATATCAGCAGGTAGAGTACCTATAACAGTAGCGTTACTAGCAGTAACAATATCGACATTCACAAGCGATTTAGTAGCCTCGAATACGATCTCTACAGGAGCTCCCTTTAGATCTATATCTACATACGCTAGATCTGTATTAGCAGCAACACTAGTTGTAATCTTTAGTACACCACTAGAGTATGTAGATGCGTTAAGTAGTGGTGTTACAGTTACCGTGAACTTCTCAGGTACAAACCATGTAACTAGCTTAGATACACCACTCTTTATGTAGTCTAGAGTATTCGTTATATTGAAGATACCCGCATACGTTAGTACCGATAGTACTAGTACACCTACAAGCAGTAGAGTACCTACAGCTCTAACTACCTTCTCCATATGTCTTACCCGCTAAAATAGAATAAGAGATAGTTAAAAAACTTTATTGAGCTACAAACCCATTGTTATACCGAATACCATTAAGAGGACCAGAGATAGTATACAGATAGCTGCTAGATCCCTAGCTATAGACTTTATCCTCTTAGTAGGGTCTACAGCTACAAACAGAAGTACAGGTACTAGAAGACCCGCATAATTAACAGCTGTTAGATCAATAGTAGCTATGATAGGTATAGGAGCTACAGATAGAAACCTAGACCCCTTCTCCTCTGAAACAAGTGGTATAGCAGCTATAATTGATATCAATGTTAATGAAAACAGCTTAGCAGTCTGCTCAGGTATCATGTAGTATGCTAGCCAAGAAGCTAGGCCTAGTATAACAAGCATAGTTCTACCTACACTCCAACCCAAAGCTCTAGCTACACCTAGAAGACCTACAAATGCTAGAGCTAGATACGGTAACAAATCCGTAGGTATATAGATATCCGCATTAGGTAGCTTAACAAGTATAGCAGACGTAGACACAAACCCAGTAAACTTAAACAGGCTAGCTACAATAGATATCGCTACAAAAGCTGCTACAACACCAAGATTAGCTTCTCTCTCACTCAAAGCTATAGCAGATGCAGTAGCAGTAGCTATAGTTAGAGCTATATACATAGAGTCCACTAACCCTAACCCAAACACCATTGCCATAGCCAGGTACACAAGCAGACCGCTAACAAACCCAGTAACCACAGCCTTCACATATATCACCCATCACCTTATATAATGAGTAAACTAGCTACAATATAAGCTATTATAATCAATACAGCTTCAAACCTAGTAACCCTACCATAGCTAAGAGAAAACAGCAGAGCAGCTACAGTAACACCTACGATACCGAATGTAATAGCAGGAGCAGCATCTAGAATAAGACCCGCTATAATAGCCGCTGTAGCTACATTCTCGATAAAATCATGAGCAATACATCCAAGTATCTGAGCCTGCGAATAACTAGACGTTATACCGTATATAATAGATACAACTAGATCAGGTAAAGACGTTAAAGCAGCAGAGATTATACCAGCTAAGAACTCGCCTAAATAAGGTATCAAAGCCTCTACAAAGAAAGCTAGATAGAAACTAACTATACCTAGACCCGCTAAACCTATAACAACTCTAAACACAGTCCAAGGATCTGGTCTAATTCTCGGAAAACCATACCTAGCTAAAGAGTACACCATAGACGCTACCAAGACACCATATAGAAGATAACCATCTAACCTTGTTATACCACCATCAAAATCTAGTAAAAGGAATAAACAAGCAGATAAAGCAGCTATAACACCTAGATCTGTAACCTTAACATCGTTATCACCATGGATAAGAGTAGCTAGACCAAAAGCAGCAAACATATCGAAAGTAGCAGAATAAACAGAGTTAGCAATAGCAGTTACATAGTACCCCCTAAGAGCATATATAGTTGTTGTAATAGTTTCAGGAGCCGTGGTAAGCCATGGATAAACAGTAAACATATAGCCTTCGCTAGGATACTCCAATTCACTAAGCTTACCAAATACATACAGCAAGACGCTACACAGTATAAGACCAGCTAAGACATCCAGCATACCCTACCACTAAGAAACAAATAGAAGAAACAAAAATTTAAAAAATAATTTGGACTTAATCAAAAACCAACGATTTACGCTTTCTTAACTCTAGCTACTATCCCAGCTACCCAGTTAGGACCCCATTTATCAAACCATTTCTCTGCATCATCCATTACTTCTTTAACACAGTTCTCGATACTACCGAAGTGTTTCTTAGCCTCATCAGGATACAATTCGAATAGCTTTTGACATATTTTCCATGAGTATGTTTGAACATAGTCTCTCTTAATAGCTTCTAAAATCTCAGACATCTTTTTCACCTACACCTAGTTGTAGAATAAGAAACAGTTAAAAAACCTTACTATTTCTACAATCTGTAAACACTAGACAACTCCAAGCATAACAAGTATAGCTACAGCTATACAGAACATCGCTAGTATATACATAAACCACTTAAAGATGTTCACTAGATAAGCAGCTAGCTTACCTAGCAAGAAGAATATAGTAGCATAAACAGCAGCATTAACAACTATATCTAGCCTTGTAGAGCTTTCCTTAATTCTGCTAGTGATAGAGCTTAGGAAACCTCTAAACGCATCTATCAAACCATTGAAGATATCAACAGCTTTGGATCTATTAGTAAACCAGCTGTATAACGCATTACCGCTAGACACAGTAGTAGCAGTACTAGTAACAGTAGTAGTATATATAGAGGTGTTACTGGTAGTTGTACCAGTACTATTACTACCTATTATTGTTAGGCCTAGCCTAGGACCTAGAACAACTACAGATACCGCTACACCAATTAAAACCAGGCTTAGAGCTAGTATAGTTGATTTCATGTACACCACTTATAGAGGCTTAAATATCCAATACATTATCTGGTCTATAACCTCTCTGTAAAATGGTTTAAGAGTGTTGAACATAAACATAGCAGAGTCATACACAATCTTAGGAGCTAGACCAGAGAACACTACCCATAGCATAGCCATACCCTCTACAGCATTAGCTAGATGGACAACTCTCCTAATAAGCCTTGGAGAAACCCTAAACCTAAGCATATAGAAGACCATTATAGACATCTCAGACGCTACAATCATAGTTATAGCCATAGACATAACGTTTACCCAGCTATACGCTTCTATAATATATGAGTAGCCTAGAACACCAAAGATAATGTAATTAACTATGTTTAGAGCTAAGAAACGTCTATAGCTATCCCTAAAATCTAGATCAGGCTCATAAACAGCTAGACCTACCATAGCATCCGAAACAGCAAAAGCTATATCAGGTATAACCCTAGCCAAGGCATAGTTACCTACAACAAGTATAGCTAGACCAGCATAAACAGCTAGAGAATCCATCAGATTTATTAAAATCAACACGCTAGCAGCTACAGCCATAGATATAACGTAGACAAAGTAACCTACATAGATATACACCACGAAAGACACCAGGAATACAGCTAAAGGTACACAGATAGCATTAACAAGGATAGGATAACCAAGAAGACTAAGTACAGCAGATATATAGCTAGACCTGATAAACGTAGCTATACCCTCTACAACAAGTGGTATAGCTAGAACTACAACAGGAAACATCAACATAGCCTTACTAGGATCAATAAGACCTAGTATAGATCTAGCAGACCTTGTAGCTAGATCAACTGAAACCCTAAACAGAGGATCGAATACGTAAGGCGTAAATAGATACCCTATGAATATCATTGGGAAACCAAGGCTAACGAAAATAATAGACTCCTTAAGCCAATCACCACCTTTAGCATAGGTTTCTGTTAAAACAGCTAGCATAATTGTAGTTATAGCAGCTAAGCTACCGAAAGTAAAAATGGATCCGGATCCGCTAGCATAGTACAGCATAACACCATATATAGACATAGCCAAACCATTAACTATACCGAAGTACCTAGGTACACTAGGATAGCTAGGTCTACCCATTCTAGACATTCTAGACACCTAAGAAACTAGATAGATAATTTAAAAAAATAGTTTTATGCTAAATAAGATCACTCCTTATATCTATAACCAATGAAACCAGCTATCAATGCTAGAGCCAATATTAGCATAGCTACATACTCTATAGGCATATACTTGACAAGATCTACCATCATAACTATACCTATGTTGTAAGCAGCATGTGTAGACACAGACCCTGTAAGACCATAGAAACCGTATATAACGTACAACACTATAGATACCAGACCTAGCATAGCTAAAGCTAGATAGTCGGGAACCCTAGTAACAGCATGAAGACCAAACCACATAGCAGCAGACACTATAGCAGCAGGTAGAGTTGTAACAGCAAACCTACCAGCTTTGAATAGGTAAGCTCTAAAGAATATTTCCTCAGGTACCGCTATAACAAACAGCATTACGAAGTATAGAGCTAGATACTTAGAGAACACTTCGTAGCCTTTCAAAGCCTCTGGTATGAAACCTATAAGTATGCTACCTGTACCGCCAAGACTGTGATATAGGTAGTAAACAACCAAAGCAGTAACAAGACCTATGCTGAATCCATAGGCAAAACCTTTAACACTAGCTGGCTCATTCTCTAGCACAGGTATATCCTCCATATCGGATAGAGCTATAGCTACAGCAATGAACATTATGTAGATAGCTATAGATATATCCATAGGTATAAGCTTAGCAGTTACAAGATACAAAGGTAGTAGCAAAGCAGCGAAACTAAGTATAAACACAGTAGATGTAGATAACAGCTTAAACCTTTGATCCTTCTTAACCTCTCCAAAGTACATAGCAGTACCTATACCACCAATAATAGGCATAGCTATAGCTAGTACACAATTGATATCCGATACATAGTAGTTACCTATAACCATAGCTGCTACTACTAGAGTCCACACAATAGCTAGAGTCCTAACCAGATCCAGACCTAGCTTACCCATTTAGACACCTAATATAGTAGAAGAAAACAAAAATTAAAATCTTAATGATCTAAGGCTTGGTAACATTAACAGAGTAACCTGTATAGTTACCTATTATCTTAAGAGCCTGCTCAATAGGTATACCAAGCATATCCGAAAGAATCTTAGCCATCATGAACTTGGTGTAGTATTCGAAGGCTACACTAACAGGTTTGTAGGCTCTACTAAGATCGGAAACCTGAACCGATAACACCTTTACATCTGCCTGCAGACTCTTAATAGTTCTCTCTAGATCTGTAACCCTCTGGTAATAGGTTATAGCAGTAAAAATAGATACAGCATTCATGATAATCAAAACTAGCAGCAAAACAGATGTAGACGTCTTTCTCTGAACAACTATAGACTCGGACATAGCTTTTCACAGAGTGTAGAAAATAAAAAAAGGTTTATAAACTTAATCCTAAGCAAAGAACACCTTGTTTATGTAGGACTCTACGTATTCCTGATCCAGCTCAAAATCGATATCGCTATCCTTATCGCCATCACTATCGCTATCATACTCTATAACAATAACAATCATCTTTATCAAACCAACCCCCAGTAAAGTAACTAGTATAAAAAGTGTTACCTAATAAGATTATACACATATTCAACAGTATCCAAGATGTAGTCCTTATGGGTTTCCCAAAGATGTTCCGCAGCAGTTAATCTAAAACCCCTAGGATCAACCTTAGATACCACTTTACCACATAGACCACAGAAGATAGAGCCATCACCATTGTATTTAATAACAGTCTTTATCAAACCCTTAACAAGTGTAAGAACCTTAACTATGAACCTATCATTTCTACAGTAAGACCTGAACCTGGTAACATAACCTCTAACAACATTCCTCTTACTACGCTCAAAATCGCTAGGTCTTCTACCATTAACGAAGTAATCTATAACATCACAAAGAGTAGAAGGATCATAAGAAGCCAGAAAAACAGCTAACCTGACAACATCCTTATCAAGACATATAGCTGTCATTATCGTAGACCTCGTAGCTATCTAGATAGTAGTAGTTTGGATACATAACACCAAGCTCAAAGACATACACATAACTACCATAGTACACAACTAGATACCACCTACCATTACCATTCTTCATAACACTCCTAATACCCAGATCACTAAGCTGCTTAACCAAACGCTCTAACTCGATAGAGCTAACCAAACCTCTAACCCTGAACCACTCAACAATCTCAGACATAGCAATACCCTTAGCTACTATCAGGCATAGCTATACATCCATCTATTAACTCGAAACCCTTTACCCTTATCCATTCCTCTACCTTAGCTACATCCTTCTCACTAGGAGTAACCACAACAATTGTATGGGTATGCCTACTTGTCTTAGTAGGTACAAACACTACGTTACCTTTCAGATCTCTGCAAACGAAATACACGTTCGGGTTAACCCTTTGACCCATCTTATCAATTATCTTATCTAGATATTCTACAGATACGAGTATCTTCATATGTTCTACACCACTCTAAATAGAGTGTTAGTAAGCTATTAAGTGTCTAACCTAGCCGAAACTATTCCAATCAACTAAATAACGAATAACTATATAGAGATAGACAAGCAATAGAAACCGAAACTAAACCCAAAGTTAGGAAAAAAACAATTAACTAGGTCCTACCTAACCAAGATCCGAAACCTTAGACCTGAACTCTTTATATAGATCAACAAGATCCTTAAAATCCTCTAAAATACTATCCGCTATCTTACCAAGCTCTCTAAGCTTAGCGTATATCTCCACAAGCTTAAAACTTCTACCAAGATAAAGACTAACAGGCTCATGTGTACACTTAACATAGTAGTAGCTATACTTTGTATCCTTAGCCCATGTGCCGGTTACATAGCAGTCCTTAAACCTAGATAACCATTCCAAAGCTGCTACAACCTTCTCGAAATCGCTAACATCAACACTAGCTACATGCTCTTCGAGTATCTTCTTAGCCTTAATATCACCAGACATGTGTATCCCTATACTAGTATACTAGTATATATATAGAGAGAGAAACGCTAACACCAGATAGGGCCACACAGAGCCACACTAACCGACTCATGAGTCGGAACCGATAATAAGGATACGAATTAACGATATGTTTAGAGTAAGGACTTGTAGAAAACTTAAATAGCTAGTTCTACACACCTTACCATATGTCTACCAGATCTAGAAAAAGAAGACAGCTAGTAAAGAGATTATCACAGCTACTAGGCTTATCCGAGTCTATGATTTATAGATACATAGCTAGGTACAATGCATTAACCTATCCGAAAGAGTATCTAGAAGCGTTAGTAGCTATAGAATATAGCAAAATATACTTCTACACATACCCACCTGTAACATCTACATGGAGCTACCTTCTATTAAAT
>Ga0080004_1061945_pt1 | contig 11933 bp, 9 predicted proteins | sample WasSprMetagenome_FD_69207 | JGI IMG/M metagenome (GOLD analysis project Ga0080004, IMG submission 69207) | Sulfidic aquatic microbial communities from Washburn Spring, Yellowstone National Park, USA - WS (SPADES assembly) (version 2) | ecosystem: Environmental > Aquatic > Thermal springs > Hot... | reverse complement strand
TCTACTGGAATAAATTTCTGGATTCACAATGTATAATGGTTTTTTACCTTTTAATACTCTTAAAACATCTTCTGCTATTGTTAAAGCTGCATCTATAAAAAATTCTTCAGTATGAGCAGACATATGTGGACTTAATATAACATTATCAAATTCAATTAATGGATTATCTTTTGATATAGGTTCTTCCCAAAAGACATCTAATGCAGCTCCTGCAATCCATTTTTCTTTTAATGCTTTTATTAAAGCTTCTTCATCGATTACTTTTCCTCTAGAAGTATTTATTAAATATGCTGTAGGCTTCATCATTTTTAATTCTTTCTCTCCAATTAATTTTTCAGTAAATTTTGTTAAAGGAACATTTAATGAAATATAGTCTGATTCTTTTAATAAATCTTCTAATTCTTTATAGCTTATATCTAATAATTTTTCTAAATCTGTTTTTCTATAAATATCATAATAGATAATTTTCATTCCAAGACATTTTGCATATTTTGCTACTAAAGCTCCTATTCTTCCTAAACCAATTATTCCTAAAGTTTTCCCTTTAATATTTCTTCCAATATATTTATGTCTTACTTCCCATCCAATCCATGTAGGTTTACGTAATGCTTTATCTGCTATAACAATATTTTTTGATAAAGCAATAATGAAGCCTATTACATGTTCAGCTACAGGTTCACAAGGAGCTTCAGGTGTATAAACTACTGGGATACATTTCTCAGTAGCAGCTTTAATATCTATATTATCATATCCAACTCCATGTCTGCCTATAACTTTAAGATTTTGAGCATATTCTATAATCTTTCTAGTTATTTTTGGAAGTCTTGTAATAATAGCATCCACATCTTTTACATATTTTTTTATTTCATCTTCAGAAACATTTTCTGGAAAGTTCTTTACTTCAATAATGCATTCTTCTGAAAGTTTATTTAATCCCATTTCATGTATTGGTTGAGTTAGAAATACTTTATACTTCTTATTCATGCATTTTTTTAAATAAATTTATGCTTATATATTTTTTTATTTAATATAATATTTCTTTAAAAAAATTTAATTATGAGAACAAAAATAATCTAGATTTTCTTCTCCATTAAAAATGCATCACATCCATCGCCATAATAATTTTTTAAGATTTTAACTTTTTTAAATCCATTATTTTCATAAAATGATATTGCTTCATAATTATCTATGCGAACTTGTAAATTTATAATTGAAATATTTTTTGATTTAAAATATTCTATTATACAATCAAGAAGTTTTTTCCCAATACCTTTTCTTCTATAATCTTTTTTTACAGCTATTGAAACTATTGTTCCTATATTTTTTTCGATAACACCTATGATATATCCAACTATTTGATCATTCATTTTAGCTATTAAAAATCCATTTGGCTCTTTTAATAAAAAATTTAAAAATACAGGAAATGGATAAGGATGGTCAAAACTTTCTAATTCTACTTCATAAACTTTTCTTAAATCTTTAAAGCTACAGTTATGGATTTTAATTTGTTCTTCTTTCAACTAAAAATAATAATTTTAATATTCTATTTAAGTTTATATAACTATTTCTCTTTATTTGATTTAAAAATTCATACTAGAAAATTCTACTATTAAAAAAATTATGTTGAGTAACGGTTATTTTTTAATAAGATTTTCTATATTTTCTATAATACATTTTTATTTTTTAACTACTTAACAATTTACTTATTATATTCTTTAAGTTTTTAAATAAGTTTAAGTATGAATTTATATTTTCTTTTAGATTTTTATGTTAATGCTATCATAATCTTAAAAATCTATAATATATATTATAAATTATAGCTTATTTGATAACTTTACTTCTATTATTAAATACTTATAAGAAAGTCCAATAAAATTGTTAAAGTAATGGATAGGATTAATATAGGATACTATGAAAAACCTATAACGCCAACTAAAAAATTGCCTTTAAGTGGATATTCAGAAAGGTTTATGCAAAATAAAGCGATCGCTAAAGGAAAACTTGATGAATTGATGTGCAGAGTTTTAATTTTAAATAACGAATTCGTATTAGTTTCATTAGATTTATTAGCCGTAGATTTAAAATTTTCAAGAAAAGTAGCGAGTATAATTGAAAAAACAACTGGGATTTCATCTAATAAAGTTGTAATAACAGCTACACATACTCATTCTGCACCATTTATAATGTCGGAAGGAGTACTGAACCAAATATTTGCTAAGTATATTGATAAAGAAATTAAAGAACAAATAGGAAATTATCGTTTAGAAGTAGAAAATATTATTGAGGAGTGCTCAAAAAGAGCTTTAGAGAATATTTCAAAATTAATAGAAATAAGACATGGCACGTTAAAAATACTTAATGTATGCACTAATAGAATAGACCCATCTTTTCCTTATCAAAATGAGGCTGGCTTAACATTATTTAAAACAAATATTGGTAATTTTTTGCTTATAGATTATGGTTGTCATCCTACGATTTTAGATGCTAATAATCTTTATTATTCAGCAGATTTAATAGGACAAATTATTACTAACTTACAGAAAGAAGGAAAGTTTAAGGGTGTGCTATTTTTGCAAGGTTTAGCTGGAGATTCAAGTACAAGATATACTAGAACTTCATCAACTTATGATGAAGTTAAAAGATTGAGTAATATTTTTACTTCACAAATTTTAAAATTTATTCATGAAATTCCAGTATTAAAAGTTCAGGATGTAACAATAAAATTTAAAAGGAAGTGTTTAAAAATTAGCTTTAAAAAATTATTAAATAAGGAAAAAATAGAATCATTAAAAAAACTATACATCCAAAAAGCTCATGAAAGACGTCATTATGTTGCATTAGAAGCTTTAAAACTTTTAGAAGAAACAAATTTTAAATTTCCAAACAACACTAAAACTTTTACTTCAACTTTATTAATTGGAGGAGAACTAAAATATATTTTCCTTCCAGGCGAACCTACATATAGCTTAGGAGAATTTATAAATTCTAAGACGTATCCTTTAAAGAATAGGATAATAGGTTATGCTGATGATTACTTAGGTTACTTAACTATAAAAAGTAAACAAGAAATACCTGAATATGAAGATTTGATGTGTTTTATTAAAGAAAATTCTATATTAAAAATGGTTAAATATATTATCTCTTCTTAATTGAATTATACATTATTTATATTTTACCTAATAAGTGCATTACTATATAATGAGGTTTTGTTATTGCTGTTCCAACAACAACCGTATGAGCACCTGCTTCAAACGCTTTCTTAATATCTTCGGGTGTCCAATACCTTCCTTCAGCTATAATTGGGACCTTGACATTTTTAGCAAGTTCTTTTACGAGATCAATATCTGGGCCCAATTTTAACTTATTTTTAGTATATTCTGTATAACCACTTAAAGTAGTACATATTATATCTGCGCCTTTATTTTCCGCATTAATACCCTCTTCAACAGTAGATATATCAGCTAATACTGGTAAATTGAGTCTTTCTTTAATATACTTAATAAGTTCATCAAGCGTAAGATCACCGGGTCTTTTTCGAAAAGTGCAATCTATACCTATGATATCCGCTCCTGCACGTGCTATACTCTTAGCCTCTTTTTTAGTAGGCGTAATGTAAACTTCTGAGTTTTCATACTTCTTTTTATATATTCCAATAATTGGTAAATCTACTGCTTTTTTTATTGCTTTTATAAAAAGTGGACCATTGGTTCGTATGCCTACTGCACCCCCAATTTTTGCAGCAATTGCAAAAGCTACCATAAATTTCGTACCATAAAAAGGCTCACCTTTATCAGCTTGACAAGAAACAATTAATCCATTTTTAGTTTTTTTAATAAAATAGTCTAATTTATCTTTCCAAGACATTAAAATTTATTTATTTTCCTTTTTATATAAATTTTTAGATTTAAATTCGGGTAATAATATGATATATATGAAAAATAATGGAGATAATAGCAGGTATCGACTCTGGAGCTACTTCAACAAAAATTATGTTAGTAAATTTAGAGGGAAAAGTGTTAATTTATAGTGAAAGCCCTCCAGCAAACCCTTTTGTGGTTGGTGATAAGCTTGCAGCTAGAATACTAATTAATGCTTTACATAAGTCCGTATCAAGAATTGGGAAAAAAATAAGAGATATTAAATCTGTTGCATTCGGTTTAACAGGATATAATCCATATTTAGAAAAATTTATTAAAAAATATTGTAAAATAGAGAAAATAGCAGTTTTAGATGATCAAATCATAGCATTGGAGGGGGCACTTCTAGGAAAACCAGGAGTAGTTGTTTACTCTGGTACAGGTTCTTTTGCGATAGGAAAAAATTTTCAGAATAAAATAGCAAGGGCAGGCGGGAAAGGCTTCCTTTTAAGTGATGAAGGTAGTGGTTTTTATATAGGACAAAATGTATTAAAGGCTGCTCTTAAAGGTTTTGATGGAAGAGGAGAAAAAACATTACTAACAAAGTATGTTTTACATTATTATAATGTAAAAGATTTTAATGAACTATGGTATACTTTACATTCCCAACCTTTTATTACTTCCAATATAGCTCGATTAGCTCCCTTAGCATTTAAGGCTGCGAAGAAAAAGGATTTAGTCTCTTTACAAATTATCGAATCTGCTACAAAAGAGTTGACTTTGATGGCAAAAGCTGTAAGCATTAAACTTGGTCTAATTAATGAACACTTCCCTATTTCTTTTTCTGGTAATATATTTAAATCAGATTTATTTAAAAAAATTTTCTTTAAAACTTTAGTCTCCGAAATTCCTAACGCATATGTTATTAAACCTGCATTTCCTCCCGTTGTTGGAAGTATTATATTTGGCTTTAAGTACCTTAAATTGGAAATTTCAAATGGAATTTTAAATACTATAAAGAAAACAATGAAAAAAAGGATTGTTAAACTTCAATTATAAGATCCATTTTTTATCATAATTATTGTTTTCAATTATAATTTTTATAAAGGAATATTTAAAAAAAATTAAAACTTAATTAATTCTAAAAAAATCTGTACCAAAAAGACTATTGTAATTCGCTATTAAATCGCAAAAAATAAAAATATTAAAGGACAATAATGAAGAATAATAAGTCTATAATTAAGCTTATATCAAAAATAAAATTTAGTAATATTTTTATCTAATGACTATTGATACAGGATCTACTATTCTAAGTTTCATTATGTATTTTTGAAAAACTATACAGATAATTGTTGGGGCTATTAAACCCATAGCATTAGCTGCGGCCATTATATTAAGTTCACCTATCATAAACCACATGGTCGCCAGTACAGGTTGTAATGTTACAGCAGGTGTGCCCTGAGTAAAAACCCATGCAAATAGATATTCATTATATGAAATTAAGAAACTAAGTAATCCTATTGCAACTATTCCAGATGAAGCCATTGGAAAAACAACATATAATAAACTTTGCAAACGAGTGCATCCATCAACTCTAGAAGCTTTCTCTACTTCTATTGGTAATGATGCAAAAAATCCCATTAAAATCCAAGTCATTAAAGGTATTGTAATTGAAAGATGCATAATAATTAAACCAAAAATATTTCCTACAAAACCAAGCTTTAAACCTATCACATAAAATGGTATTAAAACTGCAACAGGAGGCAGGGTTCTTGAACCTAATAATAATATTAATAAAAGATTTTTACGAGGTAGTTTTAATCTACCCATAACATAACCTGCTGGGCTTGCTATAATTACAGTGATTATTGCTACTGCCGTAGCAACAATCGCACTATTGATTAATCCCTCCTTAACAGGGTAACCTGCTGGTCCTTCTATTTGACCAGATAATTCGTTATAAGCACTAAATCCTAAAGCTCTTAAATAATTACTTATTGTTGGTTTTTCTGGAAAGAAGTGCGCTGGTGACGTATATGCTTCTGCATGATACATAAATGAGATATTAAATAACCAGTAGATTGGGGTAAGTGTCCAAAGGATTAGGAGAAAACATCCAATGGCAATAATAATTTTCTTTTTGTTTATCATTTTTATCACCTTAGTTTTGTTACTATAAGGAAATATGTTAACCCAATTACATTAGCAATTAATACTAGAACCCATGAAATAGCCGCGCCATATCCAAAGCTATAATTTATGAATGATTGAGCAAAAGCCCAGTAAGAAAGTGTTTGCGTTGAAACACCAGGTCCCCCTCCTGTAAGTATTAATATTAAAGTTGTTTCAGTAACACTAAAAAGATTATTTAATATAAGTGTTACGATTAGCGGGTGCTTCAAAAATGGAAGTATAACATATCTAAATCTTTGAAATACATTTGCTTTGTCAATTTTAGCTTGTCTAAATAAATCTTCTGGTATAACTTGTAAATTGGCCAAAAGAAAGAAGGCCCCTAATGGCGCAATATTCCATGCGAATGCAAGAGCAACAAAATCTATTGCATGTTCAACCGTTAGGAAATTGACCATCTCTTTAGTTAATCCAAGAGTGTATAGAAGAGAAGATAGAAAACCAACATTTTGTGCTAAAAAATATCTAAAGAGTGTTGCAACAGCATACGTTGAAAAAGCCCATGGTAAAAGTACAAGTGTTCTTATTAGCCCTCTCCCTCTAAAGTTTTCATTAAGAAGAAGTGCGATTCCTAATCCTAATAATGTAGATATAATTGTAGCTTCAATCGCGAAATGTAAAGTAACTCTTAAAGAATTTAAAAAGTATGGATCATTGAAAAAGAGATAATAATAATTAAGAAATCCAATAAAATCTGAAGTACCTCTGCTTATATCATAATTTGTTAAACTTAACCAAAAACTATAAACTAGAGGATATCCATTTAAAAAAAATAAAAGGAAGATAAGAGGAAGTAATAATAGGAGTCCAACTTGTGCATCGGTTAATCTTTTTGTAAACATTTTTTTATCCAGATTTACTTAATTCTTCTGCTTTATCCCTTAATGTTTTTATAACTTCTTTTATAGATTTTTGACCAGTTAAAGCTAAAGGTAATTCACTTTGTGCTATAGTGTTCCATTTAGTATACCATGGGGCCTTCCAGGCTAGAGGTATTTGTACAATTGAAAGCAATTTATTTACAGTATCTAGATCTTCTACTCTATAAAGTTTTGCACCCCATATCGCCTTAACTTCTGGATCTTCTAGTACTTCTGGCATTGTTTTTAAGAATTCTAATATTGCCCATCTTTTACCCACATAATATTGACCATATCGGTTTTTATATCCAAGAAATTCTAATAATGCTTGAGCAAACTCTAAGTCTTTATCTTTACGATCTTTTCTATTAACTAATGAATAAATGGCCGAATCTAATAACCCCCATGGCTGTTTTTTCGGTGGTACAATACTACATTTGCCAGCAATTTTTGATCTTGCAGGGTCATTCATATATCCCAAATAATATTCAGCATTAACTTGATAAAAGTATTTACCAGTAGCAAACTCTCCTAGAAAGTCTGTTTGCTTCATCGTTAAAACACCTTTAGGAACCCAACCATTATCCCAAGCATTTTTCCAATCTTTAAGAACTTCTTCAGCTAATGTGCCTACATCAAATGTTGGGCCATGTGGATATTCTTTAGCCCACATAGCTTCATTTCCACCTTGATTAATAACTTCAAGAACAAAAGCCCATGGTATACCAAATGGTTCATTATACCAAGATGGCAATAAGGGATAATCTACTATATGTTTTTTTGCAAGAACTTCAACTTTTTCATAAAGTTCTTTCCAGGTTGTTGGATAGTCATCACTCATTCCAGCTTTAGCCAATAATTCTTCATTCGTAAGAATGCATCCATAATCTGATACATAATATGGTAGTCCATAAAGCTTTCCTTCAACACTATATGCTTCTACTACTACTGGATAAAGCTTCCCCTTTATTTCAGACATATCGTATGGTACAATATCTGTCTTCTTTATATCATCTATTGGTAATATCCAACCAGCCTTGCTCCATGTAGTTGTAGCATAAGGGTAGGAATAACAAATATCGACAGGCGCACCAGCTGCAAGTTTTGTTTCGGTTGCAACAGTAAGATCACCTGAAAGTGATTGTACTTCAGTTCTTTTATCCATTGGTATACTCCATTCTCTATCAAATTCAGCAATGTTTTCTCTTACAACATCTGGTTTAAATCCTCCAATGATCATAACCATAGAGTGGGTTGGTGCAGGCCCAGGAGGCATAACTTCTGGTTTTCTTAAAGAATAACCCACAATTCCTCCTACTGCTAATCCACCAACTGCTGCAGCTGTTAATTCAAGGTAACGTCTCCTACTTATTTTTTCTCCCGACATTTCTTCTCATTAATCTTTATACTATATAATCATATATAAATCTTTCTTTACTTTTTTCTTTTTTTTAAAAAAAAAGCTTATTAAGCTTTAAAATATTTTAGAATCTAAAAATAAAAATTAATAGATTATGTAAATAAAAGACTAAATCTTTATAAAAAATTTCTACAAATTCTTTAAGAAAGAAAAATTTATAAAGTCCTATATTTTATACTTTATAGCATGGTAAGAGTAGTTCTTGAAAATGTGACGAAGAAATTTGGGGATATTATCGCAGTAGATAATTTATCATTAGAAATAAAGGACAAAGAATTTTTCATATTACTAGGGCCTTCTGGATGTGGAAAAACTACAGTACTTAATTTAATAGCTGGATTGGAAACATTAACGAATGGTAACATTTATTTTGATGGAGAAAAAGTTAATGATTTACCACCAGAGAAAAGAGATGTTGCAATGGTTTTTCAGAGTTATGCTTTATATCCTACTATGAATGTTTATGAAAACATTGCTTTTCCCTTAAAAATAAGGAAAGTTCCAATTTCCGAAATTAAAAAGAAGGTTGAAGAGGTAGCCTCTATGCTTAATATCTCTCAAATATTACATAAAAAACCATATGAGCTTAGCGGTGGTGAAAGACAAAGAGTTGCTTTAGCCAGAGCTATTATAAGAGAACCTAAAATATTTCTTTTAGATGAACCTCTTTCAAATGTAGATGCGAAACTAAGGACCATAGCAAGAGCCGAACTTATTAAACTTCAAAGGAAACTTCAAATAACAACAATCTATGTTACACATGATCAAATAGAAGCTATGACAATGGGTGATAGAATTGCTATTATGAATCAAGGTAAAATTTTACAGGTAGGTGATCCTATAGAAATATTCGAAAATCCTTTAAATATGTTTGTAGCAGGATTTGTAGGAAGCCCTCCTATGAACTTTTTTGAGGGAGAAATTATTTATGAGAATGAAAACGTATTTTTTAAATCAAATGATTTAAAGGTCCCAATCGAAAAAGAATTTGTAGAAGAAATCGAAAAAAAGAAAATTAATTTAATTCTTGGTGTAAGACCACAAAATTTGCTAATTTCAAGTATTAGTGAAAAAGAGTCAAGCATCGCTAATTTTCAAGCTAACGTTTACGTGGTAGAAAGATTAGGAACTGAAATATTGATTAATATCGAAAAAGATAGTAACATATATAAAATAATAGTACCTGCAGAAACTAAGGTAAGTATTGGAGATAAAATTTTAGTAAAAATTAAAGACCTGTCAAAAATATATTTCTTTGATAAAAATACTGGAGAAAGATTAAGATAACCTCCAGTAATGAATATCCAAAGAAACATTTTTTACTTTTGAATATCGTCGTTTGATAATATAGCATGAATATATTTAGGTTTTCTATTCCTTTTTTGTTTTCGTACACAGTTTATTATGAAAAAATGTCACTATCATTTAAGCATCTTTTACTCAATGGAAATCATTAAAAGTAATTTTCCTTATATTTAACTTTAACTGTATAAAATGAGAATAAATTTTTCTAATTTTCAGATTTTTTATTATAGAAAATAACTTTAGTGATTTGTTGCCCCTTAGTAGAGTTAAAATAGATAAATCAAAAGTCTTTTATAACACCAACCAATATTGTTTAGAAAAAGACAACTATGGTTAATGAGTAAAAACTCAACATATTTTAGCATTTAGCTACCCATCTTACTGCTTGAATCCAAACTTGAGTGTAGTATTCCCAATTAATAAAATTACCCCCCCAATGAGGAGCACAGTCTGAAGTAAAAACAAGCAAGCGTCCATTATAATAATCCCAAACTGCTAAAATGGATCGCCGTTATACTCTGCTAATAAAATAGCATCTTTCTTAATAATTGTTTTATTATATCCCAATAGCATAAAATTTGCTTTCTCCCAAGGAATGTTAGTCATTATAGGATGCTTACTATTAACTATTTTTGGAGTAAAACCTTCGGGGACTTCAACTCGATCATCATACTTTAATAAAGTAACTGGCAGTACCATCTCTATAGGTGTATCGTAATACCTAGCTATCCCATACAATCCAGTAAACGATCCCCAACCACCAATCATTATTAACCCTCCACCTTCTTTTACATAAGTTTCTATCAATTTCAGCCTATTAGGACCTAATGGTACCTTATATGGTGGGTATCTTCCTGGTAAGAGAAGAAGAGTGTCAGTAAGAACATCGCTTAAAATAACCACATCGTATTCTTTTAATTCTTCTATTGTTGTAGGAAAATATACATTTGCATTAGGAGTACTTATGTATGTCACATTAATATTAGGATCGGTTTCCAATGCTTTTCTTAAGTAGCTAGATGCGTCCACAAAGTAACCTGAAGTATAAGCACTAAAACCCTTTAAAAAGGTATTTGAGGCAAAATCATAATCACCACTATAAAGAACCTTAATTTTAATTTTTCTTTTCATCATAATAATTTTTACCTCCCTATTTATAAATCTTTATTTAAGAGATTTATTGAAAAATTTTTAAATAAATTTAAGCCTAATTTTTATTTTACATAATTTTCAATTTTAACAATTCCAAATAATATTATTTAACTTATAGAGAATTAGCTAATAGAAAAAGATATTTTTAGAACCTCATTAAGAATTTGTGGAATTAGAAAATAAAAATATTTAAAAAATAGAATTCTAAAGCCTAAAAATTTATTAAAAAGATTTTTCTATAAGTCCTATTCAAAATTTAATAAATAATGAAAAATGAGTTTTAAAACTTCATTTTCCGCCTTTTTTAAATAAAGATAAATAGAGTTAATCTATAAAGAATCTTCATTATAAACTTTTCTTCCTTTAACAAAAGTAGAAATAACATTTAAATCTTTATCTAAAATGATTAAATTTGCTATAGCTCCTGGAGAAATAATTCCTCTTTCTTTTTCACCAATTGCTTTGGCTGGATTTAAAGTAGCCATTTTTATTGCATCTTTAATATCTACTCCAATTTTATTAACCATGTTTTTTACAGCTTTATCCATTGTTAAAGTACTTCCTGCAAAACCACCTGTATCGATTCTTCTACTAACACCATCTTTTACAATTATTTTTAGCCCTTCAAGTTCATAATAACCATTAGGCAAACCAGTTGCAGGAATGCTATCTGTAATTAAAACAACTTTATCTATACCTTTAGCTAATAAAGTTAATTTAATAGTACATGGATGTAAATGAATCATATCGGCTATTATTTCACAATAAACATTTTGATTTATTAAAGCAGCACCTACTATTCCTGGATCTCTATGATGAAAATTTCTCATTCCATTAAAGAAATGAGTACATAAAGTTATTCCTGCATCAAATCCAGCCATTGCTTCTTCATAATTAGCATTTGTATGAGCTGCAGCTACTATTATTCCATGCTTTTTAGCATTTTTTATAAATTCAATAGCATTTGGAATTTCAGGAGCTATTGTTATTACTCTTATATTTTTCTCAGATATTTTAAAAAGCTCTTCAAATTCTTCAATATTTGGTTCTCTTATAAATAAAACATTTTGAGCCATAGCTCTTTCTTTATTAATATATGGCCCTTCTACGTATGCCCCTAAAATTTCTGCTCCGTAATTATTATTT
>Ga0080004_1122012_pt1 | contig 11934 bp, 13 predicted proteins | sample WasSprMetagenome_FD_69207 | JGI IMG/M metagenome (GOLD analysis project Ga0080004, IMG submission 69207) | Sulfidic aquatic microbial communities from Washburn Spring, Yellowstone National Park, USA - WS (SPADES assembly) (version 2) | ecosystem: Environmental > Aquatic > Thermal springs > Hot... | reverse complement strand
TTCCTCTCTCCATTTCGAGAGCTCTTGTTAGCAAAAGGTATTTTAAGCTTTGCCTCAGAGAAGACATTTTATTGTTTAAAACTTAAGCCTTTTGACCAAACAACTAAAAATAAGCTACGTTGCCTAGAAAAACTTAACTTTCTTCTACCAACGCTTTACATTAAAATACACCTCCGAACATAACTTGAAGACGAACTCAGAAGACTTCTTCTAGATTCTTTGGATTACCTTAGAAAGGCTGGTTTGAAGATTACGCTGGCTTATCTTCTGAAGAGATTTTTGAAAGGGTTCGTTAAAGTAATGAGCCGTGAAAATTCTCTAGGGGTACGTTAGTGAAGAAGACTTGAAGATTTTCCTGTAGGCAATTTATGAAACAGCATTATTTATGAAAAATAAGTCGAGGTTTAAAATCATAAATGAAGATTCCGACGACAGCCTATACTAAAAACAGCATACACTCAAAGTAGAATATATAGTCACGGGATAGAAGCATCTGCTACTACTACAAGAATTTAAAGGAATAAGAACAGTAACTGTTGAGGAGATGCTAAAAATACTAAAAGACAAATAGCTTAGACTAGGTTTCCTCGTTTTCAATAACTTTAGCAAAGCACTTTGGACAAAGTGGCCTACTATCAATTAACGCAAGAATTATTTATAAATCTGCAAATAGAGTGTGGCCTCAAGATAACGAACTCTATTTCGGCTTTCTTAGAAAAATATTTATCGCGTTGTTATCTTAGGCCATTTCTTACCAATTCGTATACTCTTGCTCACTTTCCTAATCCTGTAAGCCTTTCTGACTTTCCTGCAGTTTTATCAAAAACGATGTAAAGGCTTAGCTCAATCTCTTCTGTATGCATGAACAATTGTAATCATCTTTGTCTTATCACTAGATCTCCTAAGGGTAAAGAAGTGAAAATTATAAATAAACAATTTGTTAAAAAGATTGTAGATAAGAAAAGAACATTTAATGAGGAGATAGGAGAGAGAATTAAGAAGATTCTAAAAAAATATCTGGGTTTTGATTTTTTGAAATTGTAATTAGTTTTGCTAGAGACATAATGAGAAGCTTACCATCCAACTTCTGGACGTCTTTAGCCTATAAAGAAGGATACACAGCAATTCTTGCAAAGAAAAACGATGAAAACAATGGAAAAAAGTATTCTAACCGAAAGTTTAGTGAGAGAAAAGATAAAAACATTCAAATAGAAACACTTGCGTTAAGCTTCACTCATAGAAGACGATCGCATTACATTAGCACTATTGCTGATTGCTACTTTCAAGCTCATGATACCATTTTGGTTGTCCCACAATTGCTTTAAAGACAGACTCGTCAAGCGGGGATAGCCCGTAAATATCCCTCTGCAGAGCCTCATACTCCCTTAGAAATGCTTCAGCCATGGCTAGACGTTTACGTGTCGGAATTCTGTTCTCCTCGAGGCGCCTATTAAGCTCGAACAGTTTTACCTTAGACGCAAAATGATTTAATCTCCACGTATTTGGAGCTTTGGAAGCCAGCCTATTGAAGATGCGCCTTGCCTTCTCCAAGTTTACTAAGCTTGGTTTTCCCCATTGGGTGATCCAATCTGCCCACTCTTTAACAGCCAAACCTTTAGCTTCGAAATATCTCTGAGCGTACTCCTCAAGAACTTCCTGCACTGTTGAAAACTTTCCACTGCTCAAACCACCTAGAATTGCCTTGTTAACGTCGTCGAAGATTCCCTCAGAGTAAGCCATGAAACCCTCCCCGTGAATACTACTCAGTGTCTCTAGCGTCTTAGATATTCGGTTTGGAGCAACTACTGGCCCTAGCCGTCCATAAAGATCGCCGTTAGTCCCCTCATCAGGATATCCTATATGGATAAAATAGCCTTCTTTACATCCATCTGGAAGTCTGCCTGGAGGCACGCTCGCAGGTTTATCTTCTCCGTATTTTATCCACAGAGACACACCTTCAACCTTCCCAGGAATATGCTTATCAGCCCAGTTAGCAAAAAGGTTATGGTCATTGAAATCCCACCACCAACAACAAAAACGCATTCGAACACCTGGGAAATACTCGGACGCGATCTCATGGATTTCCTTGGATAGTTCTGCAAACGTTACGATCCAGGGATTGCATTTTCTACACGCGCACCCACCGAAATCGTAAGCAGCATAAGTAACGGCATCTAGATGAATACCACTTCTAGCTAAGTCTCTGAGCAATTCGGTATAGTTGTCAAGAATGATTCTGCGAGCCCTTGGAACTGAGGGACACACTAAGTGGCCGAAGAAACGTATTCCACGGCGCTTCGCCTGCGTAGGCGAGAGGTCTTTGGCCAAAATCCCCTTGGATACTTGATCCGCGTAAACATGGTTTGGAGTAACCAATAGGTCAAGCTTAAATCCGAGTTGCTGAGCATCTTTTAAATGAGTTTTCTTGTTTTCCCAAAGGGCTTTGGTCAGCCAGTAATGAGAAAACTCCTTTGACAGGTGAGGCTCGCTCGTCAGATTGGCAGTGTCAAACCAATCTCCGTACCAGTTGAAACCCCACCACTTGGCTTCAGTTAAAACGTCTCTAATCTCGAAGCGTCTGGCGACTTCATACCAGTTTCCAAAGTGCCCGGGGGCATAAAGCTCCCTATGTGAAAAACTATACTTTCTCATTCTCTCCTTTGATTTTCAAATTTGCTTATGCTTAAAAAGTTTCGCATCTTTCCCACACTATGTTACCATAGCCTGAACGATTTTTGTTAAGGGTTAATAACAATCTTTACAAAGTTCTTATTTAGGAGTATGTTAAGAGCTCTTTAAATTTTTTCGTACATTTTTGAAACGCACTATAAGAAGGCTACCCAATTAAATTTAAGTTAACGATTATATTTTAATATGCTTCCAGTTTATTTCTTAGATTTTAATGCAGCTCTCTTTGAATTTTGAATTTTGTGCACCTCAATGACAAGGATCCCAGTAAGGAGACCAGATGATTAGATAAGGTTTGATGCTTTCTAACGTTGAGAGAGGTATTCCTTGCTAGCATAAGCAAACTCCCATTTTTCTATTGGTCCTTCAGTAACGTAAAATATTGGATGCTGTTTAATTATCTTCACTCTCTTTAGTATGATGTATAGCGCTTTATCTCTTTCTGAAAGCTTCTTTAAGAGGTGGTTGAATTCGTATTTGATTTGCCCTCTTGTTACTGGTATTCGAGGTATGTTTGTATTGAACGTTCTTATTTTTGTGAAGTCAAATTTATAATTTCTACTTTTTCCCTCTAAGTATATGTAATAAAGATAGGTACCTATGTATAGAATTGGATTCGTGGTTTTTTGGAACCTAATTAGTTGTGGGTGATTTACGTAACCTTTTGTCTTTCCCTCTAAAACTTTTTGAGCTAGGAGCGCTTCTCTCCAAACAGCTACAAGCCCTCTTACGTCAAGGTACTTTGGATGTATGGACCAAAGACGCATTTCTATTAAAAATTTTTCTAAGTAAGTACTTAATTTACTTTTCTGAATTATCCTTTTATTTTTTCAATTAATTTCAATTACTTACTAGCTTATAACTAGATTCGGCCGATCAAAAGATCCGAGCGCACGTTTACAAGTATTTTTTGGGTCTCTGTAGATGAGTCTTCATAAAATTCAGATTAATACGATCAAATATAAGTTTTAGTGATAAGATGAGTTCAACAACGTGTACTAGATCAAGGAAATTTGAATATTAGACTAAAAATTTTATTCGACAAAGACCTTAGATCTTACATTTTCAACTAAGATTCATAGTCCCGTATTTTGGTTAAAACAACTGTGAAGAGGAAGAAGTTAATAGCTAAGCCTCCTATTTGCGGGACGCGATAACTCCTGGAGTATTCTGATTCTCTTTTGAAGGAGGTTCAGGGAGATGAAGCTCTACTAATTTATACTCTCAAATAGCGTTTAACTCTTATAAATATTAGCCTAATGCCTTTATCGAGAAAAAGATATCGCTTCAAACCGAGCACCGTCCATTCTACCTATAATTAGTTCATCCTAAGCTATTGATATACATCGTCAACTTGTTCTTGAGAGGTTAAAAGTGAACTGTTTTCCATACTACTGGATTTTGGTGAAAAGAGTGTTAAGATAGTAACTGTTTAAGTTCTAGGATTTCTATGTCATCTATCGCATCCATGTCTTTCTCGGGCACTACGAAGTATCTTTTAAAGTTTTTGAGGTTTAGTTTCTCTGCTAAGACAGATGTTTTCCCCTTGAACTTTATTGCATCAGATCGATCTATTTTTCCCATTTTACATTCGAAGAAAATCGCTTTTCCTTCGCTTACAGCTACCGCATCTACTTCGTTCCCCTCTCTGTCCCAGTATGCTCCAACTTTGTATCCGTGAAATTTCTTTGAAAGAACAGACAAACATATTTTTTCAAAGATTCTGCCTACGTACTGCTGCAATTCTTTAATTATATTGTTTAAGACGTATTCCTCCTGCCTTAACTCTATAAACGGAACGTTTGGATGGATAAACCTCATATAGAAGTTAAAGAAGTTATCCCTGAACTTGTACCGCGGTATCCCCTTTCCTATTATGCTTGCCTCGCGCTCTATAAGTGTTAATTTCTCGAGGATGAGTAGATACTTCTTCAATTGACTCCTCTCTAAGCTAGTGTAATCTGATATCTCTTTTAGAGTTGTCTTTCCAGTGCTTATCGCCTCGAGTATCTCAAGGTACCTCGAAGAATCCCTTAACTCAGTAGACAATAACCTTTCAACTTCCTCGTAGAGAGGTGCTCCTGGGCTTAGGAACATATTTCTAATGTTTTCTTCTATTGTCTTGGTTCTTTCATACAACATTAAGTAGTGTGGAGTTCCTCCTAAAATGGAATATATCTTTATGATTTCTTCTTCCCCTTTCTCGCCGAATATTTCCCTCACAGTTTCATAGTCGAATCCATTTAGTCTGATTACTCTAGTTGCCCGTCCGTAGAGTGGACCAGCGTAACTGATGTCCCTTTCTATCATCCCAATCGTTGAACCAAGCAGTATGAGTTTAACCCAGCTTTTCCTTGCACTTGCATCCCAATGATACTGTATTCTGGGTGAGAGTTTCTTTGAAATCCTTTGGTACTCGTCTAAAACCAAAATTTTGTTCTCTCTACCAAACTCCAAGAAGACGTACTCCAGGAAATCATCTAGAGAGGTGAAAGTCCTGCCCATGGCCCTTGAGGCATTCGTCAGGAATTCTCTAACGCTTGAGCTCCCAACGTAAACGTAGGCGCCCGGATGTTGTTCAAGGAGCTTTCTCGAGAGCGCAGTCTTCCCTACCCTCCTCCGGCCATAAAGGATGATTAACTCGGCCCTATTTGAGGAAACTGCTTCCTCTAAGGCTGAAAGTTCCGCTTTCCTATCGTAAAATGGTATACTCACGGGTATTATACTCATGAGTATACTCTATATAAGTCTTTTGGAAACTGAAAACTCTTGACTTAGGCTTAAAAGAAAATCTTTTCCTAGAAGTTGCAGTTTATACTGATAGTAACTATGGTACAATTGGCCAGTGAAGTTCCTTAAGACAGGAGGCGGTAGGAACCTTTGGTTCCTATTTTGGATAAGGAATTCAATTGAACAATGGTTCTCTGAACTAAAGAGAAGAATAAGACAGTTCAACGTTTGCTTTCCAAATGAGAACCTAGTTCTTATCTGGCCAATAGAGTAGGGTTTTGATTTGTTTTGTTCTATTGAAAGAACTTACTGAAAATAAAAAATATTTTTTGTTGACGCCGGTCTATCCTCAATGTAAAGAAAGAGAGTTATTTCCATAAAAGAAGACTAATATTAGCAAAACATAAATTTTGGTAAACAATTTAGAAAAAGCTATTTTTGCTTAGTTCATATGAAAAGTTTTATTTTAAAAAGTAATTTACAAGCTTCCTAAAAATGAACAAAAGTTAGTCTTTTCTTAGATTTTTGGCACAAAGAATCTTGAATTTTTAAAGAGCTATGCAATATTTAGCCTTTTAGAATATTAGAATATTATTGATCTCCTTATAGAATATCAAGAGAGAACCAGGCGCCTGCTCTATCGTCAAAAATATCCCTTCCGTCAGCTGTTTCCCAGTAAAAACTTGTCTATTCTTTTCTAAATTATCGTCACTAATCAAAAGCTCATAGTATGAAGAGGAGTTAAGCCCTTTAAACTTTACAATGAAATTCTTCGTCGAGCAATTCTGTCTCCTGAAAACTAGAACTATTCCTCCCTTTAAATCATCTCTGTGAAATTGGTAAGCCATCCAAGCATCATCGCTTATACTGTAAGGAGATAGAGGGTAGTAGTCTCCGTAGAAAAAGGGCCTTGCTTTCCTGAATTCATCTACTAAACCTTTTGCCAACTCCAAGGGAAATGGCTTCGACGGATCCCAATCAACTATTGATGGAAGGAATTTATGATATACTTCATAAGAAGCATTAGGACTCCAAGGAACCCAAAGGCCCATTCCATTCCCCATAGCACTTCTGCAAAGATAGGGTTCTGAACTACGTAGTCTTAAATAGACTTACATAGCTCTTGGGATTCATCAGCCTAGGGCTCCTCTTGAGTTCATCGAAGCCCTCATCAGCCTCATCCCCTGTCAGGGTGAACCCACTCCAAGTCTTCATAAGCTCATCGAAGAGCCTCAAACTTGGAGAAAACTACGATCTGAAGGTACAAGTTCACTGCAGCATTTAGTTGTCTGTTGATCCTCAACCCACATCTCGAACAAGCGTACGATGCTCCTTTCGGGGCATTAATCTTCCCACATCTGGAGCATCTTTTTGTAGAATTCTTAGGGTTGAGGAGCTTAACTTTAGACTTGTAGCTCATAAAAGAAGTTATCATCTTCCAGTTAGTCTTTGCTATTCGTCTATTGTGTTCTTTTGAGCAGTTGAACATGTTCTTCTTTCTTAAGTCTTCAAATCCATGAGCGTAGTTCTTAAATTCTCTCGAAATTTCTTTTGTTAGCTTATGAACAAAGTCTTTTGCTCTATTCTTCTCTCTCCTAGAATACTTTGCTAATATGCTTCGAATAGAATACTTCTTTGAAGCTAAGCTTTGAAGTCTTTTCCTCTTTATTTCGTAAACTCTATGGATATGAAAAAGTAATGTTAAGTCTTTAGTTATTTTATCTTTTTCTATCCTTGGATTGAATCCATCCAAGCTTTTTTCGTTGCAGTCCCAAGCTATGCTTCCTTTAGTCTTTATCTTTTCTCTACTTCTAAATGTTATTGTTAAGTAATGCTCATTCAATATTAGTTCTCCCATTTCTCCTTTTGCTCTTCTCAAAAACCATGCTTTTGATATATCGAACGTAATATATTCTTCATATGGTTTTATTGAAACTTTTATCTTTCCATTCTTGTACGAATACAACGTTTCCTTTATCCTAACAAACCTCTTCCTTACAATTGGTTTCTCTCTTCTTCTCTCTCCTTTTATGTAGTTTCTTCTCCAAGACTTTACTATTGAGTAAGCTTGTTTTATTGCAGAGTCAACATAGTGCTTTGAGTATCTCCAGTCTTTCATTAACAAATTTCTTAAATAATGATTTTTGAACTCATTACTTTTAGGAACTATTGGTATTATTCTATTTCTTCCATTCTTATTTGTTTTATTAATCCAAACTATGTTCTTCCATATTTCATCTATTGTTCTTTGAAGTAAGCGTCTATAATCTTCAAGAAAGTTGCTGACGTTGTAGCTGTGCTTTATGTGTAGGCTCTAATTTGCTGCAATTCTTCAACTTTATTATTTTTAGTTTATTTATAAGCACCAATGTTTTTATTATTCTACTTAAGTCTATCTATTTTGAAACTGCTGATGACGGCGTTGTAGCCATAGAACAAATGGGCTATAAAGTGGATCCGACGACAGGAAAACTGATCAAAGGACTGCCTTTGATGCTTTAAACACTCAAAACAGCACGAGCCCCAACCCAAGACGTTGCCAAAAGCATGAAGTTCATCTAATAAGCTACAGAAGTCTCAAGCATCGTTCAAACCATCAAGCAAATTCTCCAAATAAAGCAACAATCTATCTAACTCTCATAAGCATTTTCCTCCACATCGATTACCTTATCCTCTAAAGAACAAAACGACTCGTAGAAAAAACCCCAGCTATATTTAAAAAGAAAAGCCCAGCCAACTTCAAAGTTGAACCATTTCCCATCTACTTAGCAAGCAACGGAAGTGAAAGAGACAACATCCTAAGATAAGAGTAAAGCCTTTAACTATTTTTCTTAGTATGTTCAAAAGTAAAATCTTAAACAGTTATCTTTCATATAGTTTCAAGTAAGCCCTTCAAGCTATACCTTATGAATTTCTTCCTACTTTTCTCCGAGTTTTGTTTATAACCCTTACATTAGTATTCTCTGGAGATATCTGTATTCTTTAAGCCTATTCTTAGTACGAGAATGTATTGAAAAACGACATTAGACTTCATAATTCTAAAATACTCTTCAGTTTCTCAGCCCAGCAATATTTACAATTCGACCTTTCGTGAGTCACTGAGCGCCATTTTACAGCTGCCTCATATGCATCCAGTTAAATACGTAACCTATCTCTTAAAGAAGTCAGCATGAATAAATAGTTGGAGACTATCAATTTAAACTTATACTTGTTTAAGATATAGTGTTTAACAGTCTAAGCATCCTCTGGCCCAGAAGCCATCTACGATTCAAATCGACATTATTTTAACAGCTGCCTTAGTTTTTCCACAAACTTTTTCACGTCCTCGATGTTTCCTTTGACCATTTCCAGAGGAAGCCAGTTTTCATAGAAATTCTGATGAAGCATTCCAGCAGACTGCCAGAGGGACCTTATCTCCTCATCCCTTGTTTCTCCGGCGATTTTGGCAACTTCCTTATGCAATTCCCCATGGCTTCTAAGTTCTCTCCCCTCCTTTGCTGCAAGAGCTTTCACAATCTGAGAAGCCGCTCCCCATGCTTTCTCCGATGCCTGAACGAGATCTCCTTTCTTTAAGAATTCTTCTGCTTCCATCATGTGTTTCTCCGACAATTTTAAATGGATCTCGACCTTTGTCTCTGGGTCGAGGGGTTCCTTAAATGTTTTTGATAAGGCCTCAACTATTAGCTCCTCCTCTGAAGCTCCAGTTCTTTCAGATTCCTCTTTTAGCCTTTTCTCAATTCTTTTAGGTAGTACTAGTTCCAAAGAGATTAAAGCACCTGTTATCATAAAAGCTTTCACACTTTATAAAGTTTCCTTTTAATCAAAACACCAGCAGTAAAAGTCTCTTGCCTATGAATCTTTTATCAAAAAATTCTTTAGGGGTTTACTCATCCTAGCGCGCTAATAACTTCCTGATTCAGAAGCCCTATTAGAAACTTGACCCTCTTGGGCGCACTAAGCCTTAGGTTGAAAATTTCAGCTACTCATAAGCTTTTTTAAACCTGCTAGTGCACCAATAGAAGTATGAGGACACTAAGAAAAACAAAAAACGAGGGAAATCTGAGATGAAACATAATAGAAGCCGCGAAGTCAGATTCACTAAGCATGCTCGTGAAAAGTTTGAGGTCATAAAGCATTATGGCTTCGAGATAAACGAGAAGGAAGTCGTTAAGACGGTTCAAGAACCTGCGCGCGTAGACCAAAAGGGCACTCAGTATTTTGCCATTAAAGCTATTGATGCAAAACATGCTTTAAGAGTTGTTTACGAAGAGAGAAAGGATTATTTACTAGTTATAACCTTCTATCCAGTGAGGCGAAAGCGTTATGGTGTATAAGATTAAGTACGATGAGGAAGCCGATGTTCTTATGGTAGTTGTCGCTGAAGAAGGGAAGCTCTCCTATGCCGAGGAAGTAGGTGACTTAATAGTGCATTTTGATGAGGATAATAAACCACTCTTTATAGAGGTGCTTAGAGCGAGCAGAATAGTCCCACTAATGGTCCAAAGCCTGGCTAAAAAGGAAGTTTCAGTAACTTAACGTTCATGCTGTTTAGAATACGTGTGCTCGTTTTAGCACAGTATTAAGGATCTGTTGAAGCAATACTTAAAGGATTGCCTTATTCCTAAAGTTCTGCATCTCCTTCGGTATCATTGACGCATCTGCTCCTGAATCCACGTAAGCCGTAAACATGTACTAACGAGTATCTGTAGATTTCAGGCTTAACTTTACAATTGGTCTGTAGACAATCCTCTTCTTAGCTTCCTCTCTATACTAAATGTAAATTCTAAGGATTAATGTTTCCTCAAAAGGTATGTAAGTTATCTCTAAGTCTTCGGATTTGAGCTCAGGATGCTTTTCCAAGGCTTTTGCTACAGCCTCAACTGAGCTCGAGCCTTCAGATATTATTTCATTCTTGTAAATTACAACATGTTTACCCCTGTACTGCTCGTAGTCTTTCATTGTTATCGCTAGGCTCTCATAAGTTATTTCAGACATCGTTTTTGGATATAACGGGTTCTTTATAAGTCTTGTCCACCTGAAGAAGGATGATAACATACGCTTAATGCGGCCAGTGTCCTCGTAACTTTTGATCCTAACTTCCTTGTAATCCTGCGGCCTTTAAGTCGTCAAGCAACAATCTGCTTTTAACTCTGAAGCCAGAACTATGGTTTTAGCCTCCTCTTCTCAAGACTCGATAAGAGTAAAAAGAAAGATTTAGTTTTGGTCTTTGCAACCTCGATAAAACCCTGTCAATTAATTTACTTACCTGCGCAAGCACCTCGCTATCTCTTACCTCTTCGAAAACAGATTCGCATACAATGATCTTATAAAATCGCAGATTAAGTCCTTACACGCATAGAATCCTTTTAAACTAGCCTCCGCATTAACTTCTATCTTCGACAATTTCAAGTGTTCCATCTCTTATGATTAAGAGTTTACCCTTATAGTCCTTAACTTTAACTAGCAAGGATTCGATTTCCTTAATCAGTTTTTCGGCTTTTGGAGGATTGCGTTAGCAAAGTCATAATCTCTGGTTAACAAGATGTATCCTTTGCTGACAGTCAATGATGCTAACTCTCTATTTTTCACACCCTTTGGCGGATATTCAGCCACATAACTCTTGGATTCTAGAAACTTTTGTTTTGGAATATTTTTGTCAAGCAGAAACTTCAGTATGCCTAACATAATGCTTTCCCCTTATGATTTTGGCAGCCCAATCCAACGCCTCTTTAACCATGTCCTCGGTTAAGCCGGGATAATAATCTCTGATAATTTTATCGATAGAAACGCCGGCTGCGAGAAGCTCGATTACGTCACTGACTAGGATCCTCGTATTCTTAAAGGTTGGTTTTCCATGGCAGATCTCATCGTCGATAACTATGTATTCACCAACCTCAACCCTCATACTAAACTACAACAGTTCAACAGGCAACCATGTTTAAAAACTTTCTGGTAGCCTACATTCTGACACTTTTTAGGATGACCTAAGAAAAGAGCCTGGTTAAGGCAAGTTTATAAGCCAATGTAGTCATCCGATCATGGTTCCTCAAACATGATCCTCCTAGAATACTCCCTTACAAGACTGAAAAACAATCTTGGCATCTTAGGCCTAGAAAGGCTTCCTTCATGAGATTAATGAAGAGTGGCGCACCTTTAGGTATATCCCTTAAGGGCTATTTACGAGTCCTTTCTCTCCAAAGATATGCTTAACATCTTCCTCATCTTAACAATCTACTTTCAGACAGCTGTCTTGGAAACCCTACAGTACTCGGACAGGACCCTAGCCGTCCTCCTAAGATTCGGCATCTGGAAATACGTGGTCAAACCCAGAACTAAAGTTCTAGGCTTTCTTGTCGAGCTTTTTGTAAAGAGCATAGAGACTACTGAAAGATTGATTCTCTTCTTCTTGAAGTTTATTTCAAGAAGCATAAAAATAAATTATTAAATAAAGCCTATGAGCGATTAACATTAAGCTATTTCAACAACTTTCCTTTCGGGAACCTTAAGAACCTCTGT
>Ga0080004_1199166_pt1 | contig 11935 bp, 10 predicted proteins | sample WasSprMetagenome_FD_69207 | JGI IMG/M metagenome (GOLD analysis project Ga0080004, IMG submission 69207) | Sulfidic aquatic microbial communities from Washburn Spring, Yellowstone National Park, USA - WS (SPADES assembly) (version 2) | ecosystem: Environmental > Aquatic > Thermal springs > Hot... | reverse complement strand
CCTAGGAGAAGTGCTCATAGACATGAAGAAGTGCAACAAGTGCATGGACTGCCTCTACGCATGCCCAGTAAGAGCCATTAGAATTAGCAGAGGAGATATAGTGAACTGCGATCTCTGCCTACACCTCAGACAAGGAGGACTAACACCAGCATGCATATCCATGTGCCCATCTAATACAATAAAATTGTTAAGAAGGTGATAATAATATCATGTTAATACACCTTTTCTAATCTTATACCATTTCTGTTAGGTGATTTTACTTTCTAAGCTTTTCACGTCTACCATAGAATAGCAATATTATGGCTAGGGTAACACCATACAGCATCATTCGTTGCGCCTCAGGTATGTTAAATATTGTGAAAAAGCTATTTAGTACTGTTAATAATAATACACCTCCAATAGCACCTATGTAGTTTCCTCTACCAGCAGAAACGCCCCCTAAAATGGCGGCAACCACAGCTTGAAGCGAATAGCTTGAAGCAAATCCATAACGTGAAGGTATTAATATAAGTCCTAGAAGAAATAGTCCAGAGAAAGCACCTAGCGCACCACTTACTGCATAAACTATGATGCTAATTAGATTTATGGGCACGCCGGAGTTGTGTGCCGCTACAGGATTATCACCTATGGCATATATACAACGTCCAAAAACAGTCTTAATCAAAATTAATATTGCTATAGCTGATAAAATTAACCATATACTAGTTGCTATGGGGAAGGATGAAAGCTCAATTACTTCTCTAGTGGCAATGCCGGGGACCATACCCTTTGTTATAGCTATGCTTGTTCCATAGAGTAAACGCCCTGTAATAAACGTCATTATCAATGCAGGTATTCTTAAGTATCGTACACCAATACCATTCAAAGCCCCAAAGCCTAAACCTTGAGCTAATACTATTAAAATTGTTAACCATAGAGGATGTGATTGCAGAAGTAATGCACTTAAAACCATAGCGCAAGATGCCTGGTCTCCAACTGATATATCAATTTCGTTTCCTCCTAAAAGTAACACCATTGTCTCTCCAATAGTCATTAAACCAAGAGGTACAGCTAGCGCTAAAATGGATTGCAAATGACTTGGTGATAAATAGCCTGGCGATATTATTTGCCCTATTACAAGGAGTACAGCGAAAATTATGTAAGATGTCAGTGCTCTTGTATAAATCCTAAACTTAATTGTTTCGAATAGCTTATTCATACTAAACTTGCTAGCCATTTACTTTGCACCTCGTAAGTACATTGCTATTGCTAGTAAAGCTAAAACAACTATGGAGTAAACTAAATCTTGTTGATAAAATGGCACCCCCAATGAAAAAATGAGGTTTCTCATAAAGGTTAGTCCTACTGCAGCACTAATTGTTGCAATTCCATCGCCTGCTCCACCTGTGAACCTGGCACCTCCTATAATAGCAGCTAAGATTGCACTTAAAGTGTATGGCAAACCTATAGTTGGATCCCCCGAAGCGATTATACCTGTCATAAATATTGCTGCTAAACCTATAAATAAACCGTTTAATATGAAAGCAATGAATTTAATTACGTTTACATTTATTCCTGCAATAAAAGCTGCATAAGAACTGCTACCAGCAGCATAAAAGTGTAATGAGGTCTTGCTAAACCTGAAAACCATCCACATACTTATTGCAACTAGCATTCCTATAATCACCATAGGTATGCCCAATAATCCATCCATGAATAATCTGTAATACCATGTTGGTATTGGTCCCTCAGGCTTATTTAAAATAGTTAATGATAGGCCAGCCCATATTGATGATGTTGCAAGTGTTGCTAAAAATGAGTTAATACGCAGTAACCCTACAAGAGTACCGTTCACTAATCCAATTGATAAACCCACGACAAGATGCAATAAAATAAACCTATAGTCTTCTATACCGTGGTAAAGATAGGCATAAACTGGTATAACATTTGCAAGTGTTAAACCAGCTCCTACTGACATATCAACCTCACCTGTAATAAAAACTATTAACTCAGCTAGTGCAAGAAAAGCTAGGGGAACTGCTAAGAGGGTTATGGAACTTATGTACATCAATGTTTTTAGATTTACTACAACGTTTAAGAGAATTACGCCAATCATGAAGCTGATGCTGGTCAATAGTATTCTTAAATTCAGGTATTCCTTGATTAACTGAAGTTTACCGCTTTTCATGTTTTAGAGCCCTCTTAAGCTCCTTTAATGCTCGCTTCTAATATCAGATCTTCTCTTAGTTGATCTCCTGTGAATTCACGTATGATACTTCCTTCAAAAAACACTAACACTCTATTTGCTATAGGTAGTAATTCTTTAACATCACTTGAGAAAAACAACACTGCCTTGTCTTTAGCAAACTCTTTAACTATGTTCAATATTTCTCTCTTTGTTCTAATATCTACTCCTTTCAATGGATCATCAAGAAGCAAAATCTTAGGATTTACAGTTAAACCACGAGCTAAATACACTTTCTGTCTGTTACCTCCACTTAGATGTAGAACTGGTTGGTCAGGATTCATACATGCTATGTTTAACTTTCTAATCATTTTAATTGCAAGCTCTTTCTCAGCTTTGGTGTTAACAGATTTATGTAAACCTCGCTGCATATTTGAGATTAAAGAAATATTCTCTTTTACTGACCTTAGCAGAAATATACCTTCAAGTGCATCTCCAGATATATATACAATGCCATGTTTAAGTGCATCACGAGGTGAAGTTATTTTTACACCCTTACCCTCTACAATGATTGTGCCCTCATATGGCAAAAGTCCGTAAATAGCTCTTAAAAACTCGGATTGACCTTGTCCTAGCAATCCAGCTAAACCAACTATTTCTCCCTTTTTAACATCTAATGAAACGTTTTTAACTTTATCCATAATGTGTAAGCTCCTTATAGATAACATAGGTTTTTCTTTTTCTAATACTGCTTCCATCCTTGCCCCTACATATTTATATCCTCGGTACTCCTCTGCAAGTTCGCCGATCATGGCTCTAACTACATCATCTATGCTAACTCTTTTAGGATCATATATTCCCACAAGTCTTCCATTTCTTAAAACTATTATTTGGTCAGAAATTCTAAAAACTTCCTCAATTCTATGAGAAATGAAAACTATAGTTGTTTTTGCACCCCCTTTAATTTCATTTATTATTTTAAATAATATCTCCCTCTGCTCCTCAGAAAGATAGTTTGTAGGTTCGTCAAGAAATAGTAATTGTGGCTCTAAGATTAGCGCTTTTGCTATTTCAATTACTTGTTTCTCTGTAGGTGATAGATCTCTAACTAATTTACTCAAAGGAATATTTACATTCAATTTCTCTAAAAACTTAGTAGCTTTACCAATCATTTTATCAATATCTATGAATCCAAACTTTACAGGCTCAATATTTAAAAGTAAGTTGTTAACAACAGGCAAATCAGGAACAAGGCTAAACTCCTGATAAGCAGCTGCTATTCCATGCTTACGTGCATCTCTAGGGGAATTTATCGCAAGCATATTTCCATTTTTTAAAACCTTACCTTTATCAGGTTTTAAAACACCTGTCACTAACTTTACAAGAGTGCTTTTGCCTGCACCATTTCCACCAACTAAACCATATACTCTACCCTCTTCCAAAGAACATGAAAAGTCCTCAACAGCTCTTATAGCTCCGAAGCTCTTTGTCAAGCCCTCAAGTTTCCACATTTTTAAAACCTGTTAGGTCTTTTTCTCAGGCATACGCGTTAATTAAGAATATAGATGAAAAAAACTTTTATTAAGGTTTACTTTGTATTTTAGTCATTATTTTGGAGATTATTTGGGTTTTATGAAATATTGATCTACTACCTCATCAGGTACTGTATAGTCTATCTGGTACGTGTCTTCCATGTATTTGTATTCCTCAAGTAAACGAGGGACATCTTCATTTGTTATGGCTGGAGGTAGAGGTAGCCATACTGTGATGCCTGAGTACGTCTTGCCTTTCTCTACCCTTGGATGCGTCATATTTAATTGCCATCCCTGAGCAAGCCTGATAGCAAACTTCAATGCGTCAACACTATAACCTGGTGGATTTAATCTAACATATCCTTTGAATTGCGGGTCGGCTTTCATTATTTCAGCCCATATTTTCAATGATGCTATTGTGTAGTCCATAGTCCATATCTTCGGGAAGCATGGGTCGCCTGGTTTAATTCCGGCTAATTCAAATGCTTTGTATATGCCTAAGAAGTGTCCATCTTGTTCCAGAACAGCATCTATTTGACAACGATACGTTTGCACTATAGGTGTCATTCTCTGTAATGCTATGTCAAAATTCCAAGCGCCTTCAATTTCAGCAAGCACTTTTATTCCTGGATACTTCTTTAAGACTGCATAAGCTCCTTGCATTCTTGCAATGTTTGCAGGGTGACCCGAAATACCGGTAACAATTACAATATTGCCTTTACCACCAAGTTGCTTAGCAACCCATTCAGCCATATCTGCAAACCACTCAGTGTGATTTATAACTACATTGATTACATATGGACTATCAATTGGCTGGTCTGTTGCAACAACAAGTATCCCAGCTTTATGAGCTTCTTCTATAACAGGGTTCAACCCAGTTAGGGAGTTGGGATTAATAATAAGAACATTAACTCCTTTTTGAATAAGCCCTCTTATATCTGAAATTTGAGCACTAACTTCAGGACCTGATGCAGTTACGTAGTAATCTTTAATTATTCCTTTAGCTTTATATATGTCAGCATAGTGAATGAAGTCACGTATATGCTGAGTTCTCCAAGGCCAGCCATAAGCTCCCACATTAAAGCCTATAACTATTTCCTTTGCTACTGCAGTAGGGGTTGGTGTTGGAGTAGGAGTAGGTTTTGGACCGTATACTGCTAAAACTCCAGCAATTACTGCAGCTATGACTACAACGGCTATAATAACAGCAATTACACTCTTTGAAATTCCTTTTAGAATGTGCTCCGGCACAGCATTCACACCTAAACTGGGTTACTTTCTCAAAAGTACAAAATATAAGTTTTTATTTTTCTAAATACTCAATGTTTTAAGGGGTTGGCGCTGAGCATGGAGGAACCTGTAGATGTATTGATTAAGAGAAGTATTAAAGAACCTGAAATAATTGCTAAGGAAAGATATGAAAGGCTTCTCCGTACATTAGAGCTTAAGGCTCCAGATAGAGTTCCTATAGGTGGTATAGGTGGGGATATCATTCCTTATTATGGTGGCGTTACCTGGTATGATTTATCGTATAACTATGAAAATGAAAATGGTGAAAGAGTTTTACGAGCTATCATAAAGTTTATTACTGAGGTCCCCCAAGACTTTCCCTTCATATCAGTACCATACGGTATTCAAGGGTCTATTCTTGCTGTAGCATTCTCGGAAAGTGAAATATTTCTTAAATCTACTCTACCATATTTAGGACCAGATCTAATTAGAGGTCCTATACACGATCTTCTACAGGATAAGTGGACTAAGTGGCCTGGGAGAGAGCTAGGTATAGATTATCATCCTCAGTTCGTAGGCGGGATGTTCTTGAAACCTGAAGAATACAAGTACTTAGTAGATGATCCAGTAGGGTTTATAAACAATGCAATCTTGCCTAGGGCATGTCCAAGCTTAGGAAAACCTGGGTCTCCCCAGTGGAATGCTCTGTTAGTAAGTATTGGATTAATATATCAGAAAATAGTTAACTTTACGAAATTTGTGTTTACTGAAATAAGCAAACGGGGGTGCGTTGGGTTCCCCATAACTGCAGCTCATACACCTGCCGATATGATTGGAGATTTCATGAGAAATCCCACAGGAGCAATACTAGATATGAGGAGATATCCTGATTATTTTAAAGCCGCTTGCGAAGCCTTAGTGAAGCCTATTCTAAAATTTGCTACTGCTATACCGCCGAGCCTCCCTGTAACATTAGCATTAATTCCGTTGCATCTTAATGAAATGCTTTCACCGAAGTTATATAACGAATTTTACTGGCCTTATTTAAAGAAGATAATTTACGAGCTTTTAAACAAAGGTTACAAGATATTCATGCTAATTGAGGGAGATCACACACCGCATCTAGATACTCTACTTGAACTACCAAAAGGTTGGGGAATTGGATGGTTTGAAAAACCGAAAAACTTTATTAAAGTATGGGAAACTCTTAAGGGACACACAATAGTAATGGGTGGAGTGCCAACAACGCTATTAATTAGTGGAACTCCTGAAAAAATTGAAGAATATGTAAAGAATTTACTGAATAATATAAAGCCCGAAGGAGGCTTTATAGTAGCTCCTACCGTCATGGATTTACCCAAAGAAACGCCTATAGCTAATATAAGGGCGTTTATAAACGCTGTTGAAAAGTATGGAAAATACTGATTGTAATGCTTAAAGTCAAATCTTTTAAGGACACACAATTTTTCTACTTGTTATGTTCATTCCTTTTCTTTGTACTGTCAAATTAACCAGCTAAAGCTATATATCCTCTGCAAAACTAAGATTATTGAGGAAAAACGTAAAGGTGGAATTTAAGATGTTAAAAGTTGGTTTTGTTGGAAGTGGTTTTGTTGCCAAGTTCCATATGAGAGCTTTTGCAAATATTAGAAATGCTATAGTGACGGCTGTGTATAGTCCTCATAGAAGAGAGGACCTCTTTGCCTTAGCATCCGAGCTTGGCTTACCACAGCCCAAGTATTACAGTGATTTAAGGGAAATGCTTAGTAAAGAGCAATTAGATGCTTTATGGATATTAGCGCCTAACTTTGCTAGAGTTGATGTTACTAAAATAGTTGTTGAGGAAATTCTTCAGGGAAGGGCCACTGTTAAGGCTCTTGCATATGAAAAACCTTTAGCCAGAAATCTTTATGAAGCCAAGCAAATTGTTGAACTTGTGAAAAAAGCTGGGCTTCTTCATGGATACCTAGAGAACCAAGTGTTCATGCCTTCTGTAGTAAGAGGCAAGGAAATTGCGTGGAGACGTGGAGCAGCCATAGCGGGAAGACCTTACTTAGCTAGGGCCGCTGAAGAGCATGGAGGTCCTCACAGTCCTTGGTTCTGGAATCCAGCACTTTCTGGTGGTGGTGTTTTGCTTGACATGGGTTGTCACAGCATTGAGGCTGGCAGATACCTTTTGACCAAGCTCGATGAGAAAGATCTTAAACCAGTCGAGGTCTACGCAGAAACCTATACTTTAAAGTGGACTCAAAGAGAATATGTTGAGAAGCTAAAGAGGTTTATTAATGTAGATTATTCGAAAATGCCTGCCGAAGATTACGCTAGAACGATAGTAAAATATGAAACAAGTGAAGGCCAGTTAGTGGTCTCAGAATCAAGTAATGCTTGGTGCTTTGTAGGTCCTGGTCTTAGGCTAACCTTCGAATTATTTGGACCAGAATATTATATGCAGATAAATACGTTGCAACCAGAGCTATTTGTATTCTTTAGTAGAGAAGTTAAGGGACCTGCTGGAGAGGATCTTGTAGAAAAGCAGGCGGCAGAACAAGGACTCATGCCTGCTATACCAGACGAAGCAATAACATACGGATATGTAGCTGAGGATAAACATATGGTAGAAGCCTTTTCAAAAGGAATATCTCCACGGGAAAACCTTGAAGATGCGCTATTAGTCATGGAGCTTTTAATGGCTGCATACAAATCAGCTGAGTTTAGAAAACCAATTAGATTACCCGACCCATCTTTAGAAGACTATAAACCACCGCCATACAGAGTAGCCTCAGCTATAGTACAACAACCATAATGGCATAAATATAGTCATTTATAATATTATTGTTGTGCAAAATCAATGTTAATACTATTTTAAGAAATGGCTCTTAATCTGCATACATTTACATTTTTATCTTAACCAATACTTGGTTGAGTAGCTTTTTTGGCATTAAACCGTTAATTGAAGGCTTTAATACTAGTTAGTACCTGTCTCTTGTGAGCATTTTTCATGGAGGCTATTTATGACATTTAGCTATGGTTGCTAGATTAGATTACTCCAAGCTTTATAATCTAGAATTCAATAGTTAATGCTTTCCAATGCTAGGCTCAACTTTCTGCCATAATGCATTACGATCCTTTCAATTAATACAAAGTCAACTACGAATCAAATATTCAAAGTGAGTACTCAAGTAATGGTAAAGATGTATTCATTAATGCTTGTGATCTCTTGCTACTATAGCTTTTCAATAACCTTCTTTATTGCGTATATTGTTGTTGCTGATAGCGAGGCTGTTAAAGCTATTGTGGAGCCTATTGGCAGGTCGAGTAGTAGGCTTATGTATGCTCCTAGAGGGGCTGTGAGGATTCCGAAGATGCTTGCTATTGGTAGTTGTAGGTCTGCTCTAGTTGTTATAGCTACTGCTGTGATGTAGGGTATGTATACTAGTGCAAATACTAGGAAGCCTCCAACTATTTCTAGCATTAGTACAAGTGCTATGCACATGAATATTATGATTGCTGAAGTGTGAAGCTGTACATTAATGCCCTCAGCTTCAGCAAGCTTTTTATCAAATACTATAGCGTCTAGCTTATGCTTGTAGAGTAAGAGGTATATTAGAAAAGCTGTGGTTAGCGCTACAATGTATGTGAACCTATCTACTGTTATTGCAAGAGGGCTTCCCCAAAGCAAGCCCCCTACTCTTGCTGTGGAGAGGACAACTACATTACCTAGGTATATGCCTATAAGGGCTATGCTATTGAACAGTGAAAACAGCATCATAGACACGCTATTTATAACTGCTGTGCTTACCCTGGGTGTGAGCAAGCCCAGTACAAGCCCTAAGCACAGTGTGAATGCTGCTGGCAATGCATATGGATTGCTATTCAAAATAGTTGAAATTGCAGCACCGGCCAACGCGGCATGGGCAGCTGAAAATGTTATGGTGTTTAGGCCAAGCCTTGAGATGTAGTAGCCTATTGCTGATAGCATAAAGCCTCCTACTACTAGTGAGAAAAACACTAGCTCAAGCACAGATTTCACCACCTGCAAGGCTTTGCAAACAGCATTAGCATGAACTACAGCGCTGAAAAGTACTTAAGAAGTGTTTTTTAGGTGTTTGCAAAGCGTCTCAAGTCCATAGCTGTGTACTTTTCAGTGTGGAGCGCCCTCAACTCTCACTACTTCGCCATTCAACATGAATACAACAGCGTTGGTTATTCTCATCAGCTCGGAATCAACTATGTGTGACACTATAAGTGTTGTTGCATTTCTTTCACGTGTATAGCTATTGAGTAGCTCTACAACACTTCTCCTACCCTCGGGGTCAATACTTGAAAAAGGCTCATCTAGAAACAACACTAGGGGCTCTCTTACAAGTGCCCTTGCTAAAAATACTCTTTGTTGCTGACCACCACTAAGCTTGCCAATAGGCTCATTGAGCAAGTTCTCAATGTTTAGAAGCTTAGCAATACTCCTAATCTTATTCACATCACTAGCTGTTAATGTGCTTGGAGTGTTTCTAAGAGATAGAAGGCCCATGGCTATGACCTGCTTAGCTGTGTAAGACTCGTAAGGACCTCTCATGAAGTTCTGGGGTAAGTAGCTACACAACTTTCTAACATCATGAAGCTTTCTACTAGTTGTAGGCACTCCTAGCAACTTAGCAACTCCTTTAAAAGGCTTGAGAAGCCCTAGGCAAGTTTCAAGAAGAGTTGTTTTGCCAGCGCCATTAGGACCTGTAATAACCACAACTCTGTTCTCACCTACAAAAAGACTTGCATTTTTTAGAGCAGGTCTTTCAATATCCTGATACGCCACATAAACACTTCTTAACTCAACTCGAAGAGCTCCCAATCACCAAGCCCCATAACATAGTTAAATGCCTCTTCAAGAGATTTAAAGCTTTGCAGCTTAACTACAACACTTTTCCTCAGCCTTAGCCTCAGCACATCCCCCGAGACCCTGTTGACGAACACGAACTCGAAGTCCTCCCCATTTTCAGTAACTATGTTTCCCTTACCAAGAGTACAGCAAGCAGATGCCTGCACACCATCGATACTACATGAGTAGGGTACCTTATTAGGTACTTTAACAATGCAGTAAAGGTCGTGAATATCCCTTGGCCCCAGCTTACTCCTAGCTATGGACCCAGCCCTATAGCCTATTAAAAGCCACGGGCCTGGATGGCCGTGGAACTTCACAGCTTCTTCAATTGATAAGCCCCAGCTCACTTTTTCACACCTCTTAGCCTTGCGGCTAGCATTACTAGCCCTACAGCAAGAATTATGTTAAGGGCTATAGAGGTTGTCAGATATGTGGTTAAGGAGCTAACCCTATTTCTAAGTTCTAGAACTTGGCTTTGCAGTGCTTCAAGAGTCCTACTGGTGTTAGCCGCTTTTAAAGCACTTGCCAAGAGCTTAGCGTTGTACACCCACATATCTGTTACGTTAGAGATTTCGGGTGCTGCCTTAGGGAAGTTGTGCAAAGCGACTTCAACTGCCCCAATCTCTGTAGCAATCTTAACGCCGAGTTCAATACCACTGGGCATGTTGTCTATCACTAGAAGGGCCCTGGCTTTACTAGCATTGTTCACAACATCACTGAACTCCTTAAAAGACACAGTTTCCGGAGGCCCATACTCCGCAACAACTCTAAACCCAAGGTAGCTAACAAAAGGCTTTTGCCACTTCATAACAACTACAGGCACCCCCTCAAAACCGCTGCCCTTAGAGAAGCTCTTTAGCCATGAAGACACACTGTCTATTGCTTGTAGCGATCTGCTTAAACGCTCGCCAACAGAGAGATTCAAGTAGCTTTTAAGAGCCTCTGCAACTTGAGTATAGCACTGCTTTAAAGCATCAGGAGTACTCCACGACTTGCACACACCCTTAACCACGGGAGCTGTAGAACCACTAGCACTCACAAGCTTATCAACCCAAGGCTCAATACCGTGCGCCAACACTAGCGAGGCACGTGCAAGCTTCTCCACATCACTTGGCTTAACATCGTAATGAGCTGGACACACAGAAGGCATAGCAATATACTCAACAGCAACAAGATCCCCAGCCAAATCCTCAACAACAGAAGCTATTACAGTAGTTGTAGCTACAACACGAAGCCTTTCACTATGTGCAATAGCAGGTACTAGCGCTAGGGATAGGAGTAGCAAAACCGTTGAGGCAACTAGCACAATTAAGCTCCCTTTCCTCATAAACATCACGCCACACACTACGCAACACCAGGTGCACTACTATATAAGCTTTTCACACCGAGACAACCACCTTAATACTCAATAACCGTAGTTGCATAACATGACTAACAATAATTGATTAACACTAAAAAGACAGTGGAATACAACTCACGTTGCTAAAATGCAGTGTAACATTGCTCTCTTCACTAGATCCAGGCATAGCTATAAGCATGGCTCAGCTCAATATTCCATCATCACGTTTCAGCAACTCGGACCCATCATCACATATCAAAACAGTATTATTACTCAATTTCCGCTTAATAAACTATTAGCAATTAGGAAGTGCTAAATTGTGAATTATTATTAAATTGAAAGTCTATTACGTAACCAGAGAAATTATGTTGCACATGTTTATAGACTCAATTCAAACCACTGTTCTTAAGATAACTCAAGGCAGTACATGGATCTTGGCACTCAAAATTACGTGAGTCAGCTGTACTCATTATTGTGAGCTTTACTTTCAATAAATTTATAAGGCTGTTTAGAAGTACACACTTCTAGAAGGTATTATGTATGGGTGGAAAGATTAAGACAACAATTGTTATTGATAAAGACTTGTGGAGCAAGTTTAAGGCTAAGCTTCTTGAGGAGGGTGTGAATGAGGTTAGCAGTGTTATTGAGGAGATGATTAGAGAAGAGCTTGTTGATAAAGTTGTGGATAGCTTGAATGAACTTATTGGTGGTGAATTAATTCAAGTGGTTGAACCTGTTAAGCCCTTGGCGGAAACAGCGGCTGAAAAGGTTGTTAGGGAGTTGAGGGAGTCAAGATA
>Ga0080004_1109928_pt1 | contig 11942 bp, 10 predicted proteins | sample WasSprMetagenome_FD_69207 | JGI IMG/M metagenome (GOLD analysis project Ga0080004, IMG submission 69207) | Sulfidic aquatic microbial communities from Washburn Spring, Yellowstone National Park, USA - WS (SPADES assembly) (version 2) | ecosystem: Environmental > Aquatic > Thermal springs > Hot... | reverse complement strand
AAGTAAGGTTGTCAATATTGGTACTCCAAAAATTAAAGCAAGTTGGAATGGCTCAAATTCCCCAAAAGGCGTGGAAATTTTATTCCCTTTTGTATTCTCTGGAATTGATGTAAGATTTTCCATTGCTTTATTCTCTTCTTTTGGTATTATCAAAGGTTTTACTTCCAGTATTTTTTCTTCACTTGCAGAATTATTTGCCAAGTCAAAAATTTCAAACTTAATTGTATAATTTCCTGGGTCAAGGTGTTTTTCAATTTTCTCTTCACAAAGAATTCTTTTGTTTTCAACAAGTTTTCTGCATCTTATAGGAAAAACTTTTCCTAAAAATTCTATTTTAGAGGCGTTTTCATTCAAACCAAAATCATCCATTCCTCCAAAAGAAATAAATATTGTTTGGTTTTCGTATACTGGCGTACTAACAACTAAAGTCGGTTTTGTATTATCAAAATAAAATGTTTTTGATAAGCTTGTTTCCATTCCAACTTCGTTTGCAACTTTAAAAACCAAGGTGTATTTTCCATCCGGATAATATCTAGTATCTATTGGAAAAACGCAAGTAAAGTTCTCACAATTTAAAGGCAATTCAGTAAAACCTCCTGACTGATACATTTCAACTTTCGATCCTTTAATTTCTCTCATGTTTCCAACGAGAAGTTTTAAATTTACCTCTCCACTTAAATAATCTGAAGGATATTCCAAAGTTAAAACAGGATTACTATTGTCAACTCTAACTTTAACAGAAACGCTTGCAAAATTTTCAGCGTTGTCAAAAACTGTTATGGTTAAAGTATAATTGCCATCAGGAACTTTTCCTGTGTTTAAGACATAAATACATGAATCGTTTTCGCATGGCGAAGAATCATTAAAACCACCAATAGAAATTTCTATTCTGTTTAAACCAGAATATAAATCTCTTGCTTTAACAGAAATTTTGTATTCTCCCCAGATTGTTTGCTCATCTTTTGGATAATAATCTAGAATTTCTGGACCTTCATTATCTATGTGAAATATCCCAACTCTTGTAACATTCCAGTTTCCAACCATGTCGCTAGCGTTAATATAAACTATCCATGTAGAGTTATTTGGTAGTTCAGAAGTATTCCAAGGAGCAATAAAACTACCGTTTTGGTAAATCAAATTTATCCAAGAAGAGTTCCAAGTTTCATTTCCATAAGCAAAAAGAAAAACTGTAGCATTAACATTCACTCCAGAAAGAGGATCAGTGATGTTAAAAATCAGTTTTTTTCTTTCGCTAACATAGGAATTGTTTTGAGCAGAAATGGAAGCCAAACTTATTATTGGCGGAGTTCTATCGACTAAAACTCCTAAAGGAGAGGTTTCATTTCCATAATAGCTTGTTCCACTATCGTCGCTAACCTTGAAATAATAGAGCAAATGCTTTCCCTCTGCCAGCAAAGCTTCTAAACCTGGAATTGTTGCATTGCATAGCCAAGGATTTAAATTGTAGCAATTCATTTGAATTTCTTTCCACATTGCTGTAGGATCTTTTACTTTTACAAAGAGAGAAGCTGAAGTTATTGATTCTGCAAAAGCTCTTATGGAAAAAACGTCTGTGTCTCTCCCATAAATATAAGTTCCGTTCTTAGGTTGTTCGTCAAAAAGTAAGGGCTGAGAAAGAGAAACTCTAAATAAGAAAACAATGAAAACAAGCAAAGCTAAAATTTTCCTCATTGAATTATTTGATTTTTCTCTTAAAATTCATGGCAAAACACAAACTTTAACAAAAACTTGTTTTATGCTACCATCAGGGTTAACAATAAGTTGAGGAATTTCATAACAGCTAACTTGTTTTGCTCTTCTTACTTCTGTTTCTTCAGTACCATAGGCCGCTTTAACAATGAGCAATGTGGAATTTGTAAATATTTTTCCTGTTTGCAAATCTGTAACTTTAACCAACATATTATAATTTCCGATTGATGAAGGAGCTTTAAGTTCACATACATAATCTCCAGCCATATTTGTTGTAGTATTGCAAACCAATTTTTGATTTAAATAAATTTCTACATCAGATAAACTTACTGCGCTTCCATCTTTTCTTTTAACTGTTCCGTAAACTTTAACTCCTTCATTCCACCAATAGTAACTTGCATTTAAGTTAACAGTTACAGTAGCGTTTTGATAGACTAAAAATGTTGAAGGCAAGCTTTCATTATAACCGTTGTCGCTATCTAAAACACTACAATAAACAGTATAATTTCCCAAAGGAGAGTAAGGAGCAGTGTAGTCTCTATAAAAAGTGTTTCCAGTTTGTGAAGCTGTTGCATTATCCCAATTTCCATCCGGATCTAAAATAGAAATATTAACTTTTACTGAGCAAGAAGCTGGTGAAGGACAATCTTCTAAATCATAAGCGTCACAAAGTATTTGAATTCCACTACCAGATTCAACTTCTGGCGGAGTAACGTTAAATCTTGGTTTTGTAACGTTTGGAATATTGTTCAAAATAGTTATGTTTATGTTTCTTGATCCAGGTAGATAATTGCCAGTAGAATTTGCATAAGCAGTTATTTTTTTCTTTCCTAGCAAACCATCATCTAAAGGAATTGTCCATTGAATATCATCTCCGCTTCCAATGAAAGTAGATTCATTGTACCAATAAACATCATAAGATGTTGGATTACCACAAGAAGAATTTATTGTAGAATTCAACCAAATCGTTTGCCCTCTGTAGAAGCTTTGTTCATTCTTTGGATAATCTATTGTAACGTTTAAATACTCAATTATAGAAACTTGCTGCCAAGCTTCATTGTTGCTTTCATTCAATTCTTTTATCAAATTATCTGGATCAACTTTAACTGAAATATTTGTTAAACAGCTAACTGTCCAATTGCAAGACGTTTGAGCACTTGAAAATGCTGGTATTGAAGGAATTATTTTTGAATCAAACAATATGCCATTTTCGTAGCAGGAAACATTAACGTTATAAGCTGCTGTATCTCCCAAATTCCAAACTGTTATGTTTATTGTTGCGCTGCTTCCAAAAATTAAATTAGATGGAAATTGAAATGAAGAAGAATTAACCATCAGATCGCTAAGTTTTTTGCAACAGAGCTTGTTTGAATAATAATTGCAATTAGCAACATGAGAGTTTGTCGTTGAGTAAAGTGAAACTACGCAAGTTTCATTCTCAAGACAAGAGCTTCTTATTGTACATTCTAGAGGATAAGTAGAGTAACCTGCGCAGAGCTTCCAATTGTAGTAAGTTGGTTCGGCTACATGCGTATTGTTTTGTTGATAGAATGATAGTATAGCTGAAGTAGAAGCGTTGCAAGTTTGGTTAATATAGGAAAAAATTTCGTCACAGCAAACAGAATAGCTATAATAGCCACACATACCAGCATGGGAATTTTCTGTAGAATAAAGCGAAAAAAGACAGGAATATCCAGAAGGGCAAGGACCATTAACGATTGTACAATTTAAGGAATAAGCTAAATTAAAAATAAAGATAGAAAAAAATGAAAAAAGCAAAAATACTTCTAGTTTCCTCATTCTCTATTTTGGCTTTCTTTCTTTAAATTCTCGAGTTTCTCTTTGAGAAAATTCTCTCCTCTTATCGGAAGTTTATATCCGCAGTGCTTGCATTTAAAGTTTTCATCCAGATGCCAACCAACAATTTCTATACCATATCTTTCAATTACAGGCTTTTCGCAATTGGGGCAATAAGTATTCTCTAAAGGATGCCCAGGAACGTTTCCTACATAAACAAACTTTAGACCTTCTTCTTTTGCTATTTTTGCATGTTTTTCTAAAGTTTTAATTGGAGTTGGTGGTAAATTGTTGAGTAAGTAATGTGGAAAGAATCTTAAGAAGTGAATTGGAGTTTCTTCTCCTAAATTTTCTACAATCCATCTAACAAGTTTTCTAGCATCTTCCAAATTATCACCAATTTTCGGGATTATTAAATTTGTTATTTCGATATGAAATCCTGCTTCTTTCATCATCAGCAAAGTTTGGTAAATTTCCTCTTCTTTTGGAACACTCATGTATTTCAAGTAAAAGTTTGGATTTCCGTTTGCCTTAAAATCGACAGTAGCTGCATCTAAAAAATTTTTCATGAGCTCTATAGACTCTTCAGTTTGGTAGCCGTTAGTAACGAAAGTGTTTGCCAAGCCTTTTTTTCTTGCAAGTTTTCCAACATCATAAGCATATTCAATAAAAATTGTTGGTTCGTTGTAAGTATAGCTTATTGATTTGCAACCATAATCCAAAGCCATTCTAACAGCTTGAGAAGGAGTAAGTTTTGTTCCAATGATTTCTCTCCTTTGACTCAAATCATAATTTTGACAAAATTGGCAAGCAAAATTGCAACCTTGAGTGCCAATTGACAAAGCCAAGCTTCCTGGTAAAAAGTGGAATAAAGGCTTTTTCTCTATTGGGTCAACGTTAACAGCATTCGGTAAAGAATGAACTAAAACTCTTAACTTTCCTTTAACGTTTTTTCTAACGCCGCAAAAACCTATTTGACCTTCTTCTAAAACACATTTTCTTCTACAAGCAGTACATTGAACTTTTTCATTTAACTTTTTGTATAGAATAGCTTCTTTCATTTTTAAATTTTTCTTTTCTACAAAAAGCTTTTAAATGTGAATTAACTATTAGAAAAATGGTCGGTCGTCTTTGTTAGACTAATTCTTTTCTTTTTTCTATCTACTTTTCTATTTGCTGAGGAGGTGAACTTATGAGAATAAAAATATTTAACACACTAGCAAGAAAGAAACAAGTTTTCAAGCCAATAAACGACAAAGAAGTTAAAATTTATACTTGTGGCCCAACAGTTTACGATTATGCACACATTGGAAACTTGAGGACTTATGTGAATGAAGACGTTATAAGGAGAACTTTTGAGCTTTTTGGCTTTAAAGTTACTCATGTAATGAACATAACTGATGTTGGCCATTTAACAAGTCAAGCTGATACAGGAGAAGATAAAATTGAAAAGGCTGCAAAAGAAAAACAAAAGACTGCTTGGGAAATTGCCGAATTTTTCACTCAAGAATTTTTCAAAGATATTGAAACTTTAAACATAGAAAAAGCTCATATAATTCCAAAAGCGACTCAACACATAAAAGAAATGCAAGAGCTAGTAGAAAAGCTTAAAGAAAAAGGATATGCTTACATTTTGAAAGATGGAATTTACTACGATACTTCAAAATTCAAAGATTATGGAAAATTAACTGGGATGTCTTTCAAAAAATTGAATAAGTACTTAATGGAAGGAGCGAGAGTAGAGCCAGTAGAGGGAAAAAGAAATATAACAGATTTCGCGCTTTGGAAGTTTTCACCTGCTGATAAAAAGAGGCATATGGAATGGGATTATATAACAGAATGGGTTTTAACGAAAGAAGAATATGAAAATGTTTTGAAGTGGTCAAAAGAAAACCCGAACATAAAAATTCTTGAAGTTAAAGAGGAAGGAGATAAGTATAGAGTTAAATTCAATTTTGTTGGGTTTCCGGGATGGCATATAGAATGTTCTGCTATGAGCATGAAGTATTTAGGAGAAACATTTGATATTCATGCTGGTGGAATAGACCATATTCCAATTCATCACACAAATGAAATAGCTCAAAGCGAGGCAGCAACAGGCAAAAAATTTGTGAACTATTGGATTCACTGCAACTTCTTGCTTGTTAACGGGCAAAAAATGAGCAAGAGTTTAGGGAATTATTATACTTTAAAAGATTTGCTCGCTAAGGGATATTCTTGGAGAGAGATTAGATTTCTGTTTATTTCAGCTCATTACAGAGATGAACAAAACTTTACTTTTGAAGCATTGAATGCAGCTAAAAGTAGCGTTGAAAGAATTAGAAACTTTTTGCACGCTTTGAAAAATGTAAAAGAAGGAAAACATTCAAAAGAATTTACTAAAATTTTAAGTCAAACCAGAAAAGATTTCTTGAAAGCTCTAGCTGATGATTTCAATATGCCAAAAGCTCTAGCTGCTATGTTCAATTTCATCAACGAAACAAACAAACTAATTGCTGAGAAAATGTTAACTAAAAAAGATGCGGAAAGAGCTATAGAGCTTATGCTATTTTTTGATAAAGTTCTTGGTTTAAAACTGGATGAATTCTTAAAAGAAGAAGAATTGCCAGAAGAAGTTAAAAAGTTAATTGAAGAAAGAGAGAAGTTGAGAAAAGAGGGAAAATTTGAAGAAGCAGATAAAATTAGAGAGAAGTTGAAGAATGAGTATGGAATTCTGTTAGAAGATACAAGAGAAGGTGTTATTTGGAAGAAAATTTAAAAAGGAAAAAAGATTTTGGAAAAATAAAAAATTTAAAAAATATCGTCAGCGAAATACTCATCGTCTTCTAGCGGATCCCAGATTTCATCAACTTTCTCTTCCAACTTCCTCACCTTTTTTTAAAAAGTGAAGAAGGGAGGGGAAAGAAAGGGGCTTACTTTATGATGTCTATTCCTAGCAATGGATTAGTTTCTCTTATTAATGGCATTTCTCTCTGAACGCTTCCTAGAATGTATGGTGATTTCACTCCAGTTATTATTGTTATTACTTGGATCTTCCCTTCAAACTCTGGCAATATTCTAGCACCCCAATATACTATTGCTGATGGATCCAAACTTTGAGCAACTGTTTCTCCAATCAAGTTAACTTCTTCTAGTGTCAAATCTGGTCCACCTGTTATGTGAACTAGAGCACCTGCTGCACCAGTGTAATCAACTTCTAGCAATGGATTTTGCAATGCTTTCATTACAGCGTCCTTTGCTCTGTCTGAAGAATTGCTCTCTCCAAAACCAATTGCTGCTACTCCTCCTCCTGTAGACATAACAGCTCTTACATCTGCATAATCTAGGTTTACTAAGCTTGGTAATGTTATTGTTTCAGTTATTCCTTTTACCATGCTTGCTATTAATTCATCTGCAACAGCAAATGCTTGTTGAATTGTTAAATTGCCAGCATATTTCAATAGCTTGTCGTTTTCAATTACAATTACTGTATCTGCATATTGTCTTAATGTTGCCAATCCATCTTCTGCTTTCGAGATTCTTGCTCCTTCTATCTTGAACGGCATTGTTACTACAGCAATTACAAGAGCTCCCATAGATTTTGCTATTTCAGCAACTACTGGAATGCTTCCAGTACCTGTTCCCTTTCCTAGACCAGCTATTGCAAATACTAAATCTGCCCCTTCTATAGCTTCTTTAATTTCGTTTCTAGATTCTTCTGCAGCTTTTCTACCTACTTCGGGATAACCTCCACAACCTAAACCTTTTGTTAACTCTTTTCCAATCAAAATCTTTTTATCAGCTTTTGCAACAGCCAAAGCTTTGGCATCTGTGTTTAAAGCAACAGTGTATGCACCTTGAATTCCCATTTCAGTCAATCTTGTAACACTATTAGAACCAGCGCCACCACATCCGACAACAACTATTTTTGCCTTTTTAACTTGAATTCCAAATTGTTGTTCAGCTAATTTGAAGTAATCTACATTGCTAAATGTGGCGCCGCTTGTAGATTCTATTCTAAATCTTCCAATTTTTTCATCAGCACTTCCCAAATTTCTTTTCAAAGCATTTGCAATGATTGAATCCATATCATCAACCTATTTTTTACATCATATATTTTCAAAGATCGAAAACCTTTTAAATTAGGTTTTCGATCTCTACTTAGAAAGATGCTTTAGACTGGACGATTCAAATCGATTCAACTCGATCTGGACCCCAAACGTAAAGACCCCAACGAACGATTTCTTGGACCCCAACAGCTAATGACACTTCACTATATAAAATAAAAATTTTTTGGTGTAGCAACATATACATTTTAGTAAACACTTTTGTTAATCACTAATTGTTAGCAAAATAGTTTAACAAACCAAAAGCATTTTAAAGTTGATAACAAAAGATTTAAAAATGAGCGAAAAAACGATTCTTCTTACAATTTTATTAGTTGCAATTTTGCTTGTTCTAGCTTCAAACACCAATTTATCGCTTTTTAGCTTTTTTAATGCTCCAAGTAAAATTCAAGAAAGCTTAAATTTGACACAAGAAAATGATTCTTCTCATGAATATCCAATTGCTCAAATACCATTAGAAGGTTTCATTCCAGCAAATGTTAGCGTTGATGCAATTTTGATAGATAAAGCACAAGTCAGTTTGAAAGCTGGATGTTATTTAATAGAGGCAACTACAGATGCTTGCGTGGCAAATGCAATTGATAAAGCAATAGAAGGAAAAGTAGATTTCAGACCTACTGTTTACGATGTAATTAATGATATTTTCAGGAATCTTAGGATAAAGGTTTTAGCGGTAAAAATCACAGAAATGAGAGACAATACTTTTATAGGTCAGTTAATCGTTCAGCAAAAAGATAAAGTTTTAGCTCTAGATATAAGACCAAGTGATGCTACTGCTATTGCATTAAGAACAAAGGCTCCAATTTATATAAACGAAACATTGGCAAAAGAAGTAGGAAAATATATTTGTTAAAAAATTTACTTTGTAGCAATGTGTTTTGATCCTCTTGAAGCACCAATTCCTGGCGCAGAGTGTTGAACTCTTTTTATTGGAATAGCAAATTCTCCAAGTCTTCTACCAACCATTTCTGGAGTTATTGTTATTGCTTGCCATTTACCGCTTTTATCACCTTGCTTGGCGCCACCAATATAAACTCCTATTTTAGCACCAATCATCTCTGGCAATATAACCATATCTCTTAAGTGAGTTTTATGGAACTTGTTAGGATTCTTTCTTATTTTTTCCAATAACTTTTTTTGCTCTTCAGTAAGGCCTCTTTTCAAAGTTCTTCTTATTCTTGCCGGAACAAGCTTCATAAATTGCTCTAGAGAAATCTTTTTCAATTCTTCTACAGTTAGTCCTCTCCATCTAAACTCTTTTGCCATGATGTTTAGTATTATACCCGAGTTTAAAAAGCTTTAGTTTTTTGTTTTTGTTAGATAAGATCGTATTTTTAATTTAAAAAACATGATAAAACTTTAAAAATCTTCTATTAAAAATTAAAATAATGAACTACAGAGCCCCGTTTGTAAATAGCATGGTTGAGTTTGTTATTTCTTTATTAGCTTTTATTCTCCTTATATTGGCTTTGGGGCTCTGAGGGATGACCCTAATCTTAATCTCTTAAACGGGGACCAGAATATTGAATTTTTCCTGAATTACTTTGGATATATCTTAGAGGTGTGATTATGTATAGACAATTTGACAATCTAGTAAATAGACTGTATAAAATAGCACTCATTGATTATGACGGCGTCTTGATTAATTATTCGATTAGTAGAAAGATAAGTGAGAAATCTTTTGAATATGCAATTTCGAAAGGTGAAGAAAAATTCGGAGTAGTATTTCCTAGTGAGTTTAGGCAATATTCCTATTCGAATCTTAATAAACTAAGAAGAGAATATCCAGAGATATTTTCCTACTATCTCAGGCATGTTGAGGATATTATTAAGTCGGACAAATCTATTAGGATAGAAAAGAAGAGAATGGATGCAATTCTAAAATTTGTCGATGAAAAATGCAAACCAGATGAAAAAGTTGTGATTACGGCAAATTTTGCTGCAGAAGTTATGTTGAATGCATTAGGATATTATGATATGAAAGTGATTATTGTAGATGGAGAAAACTACATAAGTACTAAATCTAAAGCAATTAGAAATTTGAGAGAAGAGAAAAAGAGAGAAAAAGGAGAAGTAGATGTGGTGTACATTGGTGATACATTTGAAGATGCATTAATTTCTGTAATAAGTGGTGCAAAATTTATTGATGTTAGAAGGATATTAAATGAAATTGAGAAAGATTTATACAATTTCCGAGGAGAAGAAAACATCATTTATTCCACTATGCCTAATCTAACAGGGAGTCTCTCGAAAATAAACCAAAATATAACTTTTGGTGGTGTTAATGACGAGTGAGAAAAGTGTTATTCTTGTAATGGATCTAGATGGAACATTATATGATGGATTTGAATATTACGTTAGGGCTCATATGAGAGCACTAAAAAAATTAGAAACTTGTGGACTAACAATTCCAGAGGAATTGAAGTTTTTTGATTCTCAATATAAGACTTATGTCGAATGTGTAAAGTGCATACCTTTTTACTATTCTACGTTTCTTGCAGAATATAAAGAGGAAATTAAAAACAATAAAGAGGAAATTAATAAGAAAAGTTTAGCTGCCTGGAAGTTAATGAGAAAATTAGAAAAAGTATTTAAGCCTAAAGAGATTTACATACTTACAGCAAATCCTCAAGCAAAACTACTTCTTCAATTTCTTTCTATTCAGATTCCTTCAAATAGAATAGTTGTTATTGACGGTAAAGAATACATAAAGAAAAAAGGAAGTTTTCTGAAGAAGTTGAAAAAGAGGGGAGAAGTTGTATATGTTGGAGATTCAGAAGAAGATGAAATTGTTGCAAAAAAATTAGGGATTAACTTTGTTAATGTATTTACCCTAAAATCAAATCCAAATCAAGTTCATAGTCTTTTAGAGAAAAGATAATCCATAAATATTTAAATAATTTAAATATCGAGTCATAAATTTTCGTAATCATGATTAAAGAAGAGATTAGAATTCTTGGAATAGATGATGGTCCATTTACAAAGAATGATAAAGAAGTTATTGTTATAGGCGTAATATTCAGAGGGGGAGAATTTTTAGATGGTGTGTTAAGAACTTATGTCGCTGTAGATGGTTTAGATGCGACTGAAAAACTCTCTAAAATGATAAATTCAAGTAAGCATAAGCAACAACTGAAAGTTATAATGTTAGATGGAATAACTTTAGGAGGATTTAACATCGTCGATATAAAAAAGCTTTACTCAGAAGTAAAAATTCCAATAATAGTAATAAATAGGAAACCGCCAGATTTGAACAGCATAAGAATTGCTTTAGAAAAAAATTTTGACGATTTCGAAAAAAGATGGAAAATGATATTAAATGCTGGTAAAATAAATCAAATAAAATTAGAAAAATTTTCAATATACTATCAAAACATTGGAATAGACAATGAAGAGGCAGAAGAGATAATATTAATCTCAACTAGACATGCTCAGATACCAGAGCCTTTAAGAGTTGCTCATATTATAGCGAGTGGAGTTGTTAAAGGTGAAAGTGAAGGACATGCTTGAAAAGATTAAAAAATATTGGAAAATGGCAACAGAAGGATGGATAGGCTGGATTACTTATGCATTACTAGGAATAATTTTGGCTTATACAACAAATTTTTTATTGGGTTTTTTGCTTAAAACAGATTTGCCTTTAGTAGTTGTTGTTAGCGGATCGATGTCTCATCAGCCAGAAAACGGTTTTATATGTGGTTCTTTTGTTGATAGATTTGAAAACAATTTTGATGAATATTGGAAATATTGTGGCAAAACATATTTAAATTTTGGAATTTCTAAAGAGGAATTCATGAACTTTCCATTTAAAGATGGATTGAATGTTGGAGACGTGGCAGTTGTTGGCGGTAGCGTAAATTATAAAGTTGGTGATATAATAGTTTTTTCCCCTCAAAATTCAAAATACCCAATAATACACAGAATAGTTGCAATAAACGAAGATGGTAGCTATCAAACAAAAGGAGATCATAATGCTGGACAATTGCCGTATGAGTATAAAATTTATAAAGAACAAATACATGGAAAAGTTTTATATACAGTTCCCTATATAGGATTAATTAAAGTAGCGTTTGTGAGGATGGTGGGCATATGAAATTTTGTCCAAAATGTGGAACATTGATGAGAATAGAAGAAATAAAAGGTAAAAAGTATTTTGTTTGTCCAAAATGTGGATATAAGGAAGAGGCTAAAAGACAAAAGATGATTTTGGGAGAAAAGGTAATTAAAGATGAGAATAAAAAAGTTGTTGTTTTTGGGAAAGGGCAAGAGTTAGACCAATTGCCAGTAACAAAAATTACTTGTCCAAAGTGTGGAAATGATGAAGCATAT
>Ga0080004_1131924_pt1 | contig 11943 bp, 10 predicted proteins | sample WasSprMetagenome_FD_69207 | JGI IMG/M metagenome (GOLD analysis project Ga0080004, IMG submission 69207) | Sulfidic aquatic microbial communities from Washburn Spring, Yellowstone National Park, USA - WS (SPADES assembly) (version 2) | ecosystem: Environmental > Aquatic > Thermal springs > Hot... | reverse complement strand
CGAATCTCTGTGCTATGAAGTACTCTCTCCAGGCCTGGAAGCTTGGTTCAGCCGCCGCGTCGTATAGCGGGCTACTTGGGTCTACCCTTGCAAATGTAAGCGGCCACCCTATGACCCAGTCAGCCATACTCATCGTTGTCCCATCATGGTACTTTATCTTCCCAATAACGTCGCCATAGTTAACAACAACCTTAACACGTGCCGACTTTACTCCAGCCTCTCCAGCTGTAATTACCCTATTGCTACTTACATTGAAGCCCCACCAAGCGTCAGGAGGCACAGGTATACTGTTGACAAATGTTAGCTTAAGCCAGCTACTAGAGCTCTGAGTAACCGTACCATTAAGAACATACACTTCTGCACTTACAGCTCTCTCGAGCACGGGCAAGGCACTGTGGGGGTCCGAAAGGAAGGAATATGACTGAGTCGCAGACATAAGCGTTGTGTCGTAGACCCAACTTAACCCGGCTACTGGGTTCCAAGGAGAAAATGGAATCATCCGCATGCTGGCATTTATGACACCCCCGACTCCTCCTTTATACCTGAGAGTCCTCCAAACTACAGGAGAACCAAATCCCCCCACGAGATCAGCCTCGGCATCCACAGCCGAATTCAATACAACAGGTAAAATAGTATCCACAAGCCAGACCCTCACAGAATCTTTCAAAGCCAGACTTGCGGCCTGCATCATTAGTTGTTGCCTCTCCTCGACACTACTGTATTGCCCGTTCCAGAGCCTTGTAGCCACATCCATGAATACTGGATCCGGCTTGTAGGCCTGCCAGAGTGGTAAAGGAGAGCCCAAGGGGGTATAGAAGAATCCGAAATAACTACTATCGTCCCTGCTCACAGCAGTGGTTATCCATCCACCTGTATAGATGTGCCACCATCCCCTTGCTGGATCACTCCTGTACCAAATAGGGGAGGCTTCCCTAGAGGTTACGTAGATTCTAGCCACGTAGAAGCCTAGCCTCTCTAGCTGGTCGGCTACATAGTCGCCTATCTGCTTCCTCTGATCCTCCTTCCTAATGAGGAACTTAATGATAACTGGCGACCCCTTATACCACCATTTACCATTGTTCAAAGTGGCGTTCAGCTTGGTCATTTCTGCCTGTATAATCTGGTAGCCCTTCGTGAAGTTGTAGCTGTAAGCGTTTTCGAGCTGGGCTAGATAATCCTTCATCCTTTCGTATTCTGGAAAACCTTTTGTTAATGGGAAAAATTTTGGAACTGCAAAACCATAGAAAGTGCTATTCACGATGTAATTCCTGTCAATAACATAGTTAATAGCCTCCCTTATGCGTGGATCACTAAATGGGTTTAGCTCCCCATTTAAAAATGTCGGACCCACAGGATTAAACGTCAATTCATAATACAGTCCATAGGTCGTATGGTAAGAAAGGTTTGGATCAGTTTTCAAGATTTGAGCCACATCAGGTGTTATTCTAAATGTTTCCAGCACAATTTGGAGTTTACCAGTTTTCAGAAGGTTTAGGGCTGTAGTCTGGTCACTAACCTCTGTTACGTAGATCACGTCGACAAGCGGTTGAGCAATCAGAGGCTGTAGAAACACTAGGAGAATTATTCCTACTAATAAGAAGGTATGTCTTTTCATTTAAATCATTTTTTTGTCTGAAAAGATATATTTATTTTTTGCGTTGCATGCATTAGACTCATCTGATTTGTATTTCTAATTCTTCAAATTGTCTCAAACTTTACATATATCTCAATGCTTCCCTAAAATTATATTTTAGATCCAAAAAATTTTTTTGTTTACAAAAATTTTTTAAAAAAAAAGCATTGGAAAAATAAGTGATTAAAATAAGAAAAAATATATAACAGCAGTGCCCAATAAACATGTGAAGAAAGAAACAAAACTACAAAATTTAAGAGAACCATTTTTAGCAATATTTATAGCAATCTCCCTCACAGCATCCCTAACAATCCTACCCATTGCACATGCTAGTCCAGGATACTGGAACTCAAAGCCCAGCACCACCTGGACCCAAACAATAACACCCGGACCATACATCGACAAAGCATACTGCACAGCCACCTGGGGAGACTACGTATACATAGCAGGATACCACAACATTTCAGGCCAAGACACAGAGTTCCTAGTATACAAAATAAGCAAATCAACCGGAGAAATAATCCAACGCTGGAGCCTCAACCCCTCAAGCAAAACAGAAGCAATCTACGACTGCAAAGTCATCGGAAACTACCTCTACGCCGTCGGAATGGACAATGTAGGTAGCCACTCGGCTTGGAACATTTTTAGGTTTGACGCAGCTAACCTCAGTAACTACATAAGGATTCGTTATGGAAGAGATACCTGGTGGAATGATGAGTGGGCCTGGGCCGTTGCGACTAATGGAACATACATTTACGTTGCCGCAAAAGCCTACGATAATAATGGGTATATAAGGATGTTTACTATGGACTTAAAGGACACCGGTTACTATTATGACTGGGATGGTATATATGGTATCGACGATCTGGGCGTTAACCCGAAAACAGGCCAGGTATGGTTTCTAAGGGGAAATCTCTTGGTGCTTCTTACCTCGAATTTAAACTGGATCAAGACTGTTAATTTGCCAACTTCGAGTGCATGTGTTTACGAAACACTTACCTTTGACCCAATCGGGAACGCATATGCTGCTACAGGTAACACGCTATACATGCTGAGCCCTGATGGCGTTATTTTGAGGCAGGCTTCTCTCCCAGGTATGGTATCCAAACTACTCGTAATTTCAGACTATGTCTACGCAATTGCAAGCACGAATAACGGTCAAGCTATATTTATTTTGGATAGATGGGAACTCAGACCTGTCGCTAGTTACACGCTTCAAGGCCAACTTCTGAGAGGCGCAAGCTTTGACAATTCAAGCATCTATATTGGAGGATATACAAGCATAACTGGGAGCGATGCAGATTGGATCCTCTTTAAGGTTGATCCCTTGGTTAGCAGGATACACCTTGTTGTCCGCGGAACTGACGACGGCATATACTACAGGTGGATGACTTCTAGCTGGAGCCAATGGGTAAAACTACCAGGCCTCACGCCCGACTCCCCCGCAACAGCGGATAATGGAAGTAGCCTTCTCCTAGGTGTACGGGGCAAAGATAGCGGTATATGGTTCAGCTGGATAAGGATACAGACAGGCGAATTCTCAGGCTGGCAACAGTTGCCGGGCTTTACTCCTTCTAGACCAGCAATTGCACCAGACGTGCCTGGCAAGAGAATTTTCTTCGTCGTGAGGGGCATGGATAATGGCATTTATCTTGGAAACATGAGCCTTGCTACAGGAGCATTCAACTATGTCAAACTTGCAGGTTCAACGCCTAACTCTCCATCCGCCGTGGTTCTTAATGGTAGGCTCTATATAGTGGTTAGTGGCAGTGACGGGGGCATTTATTTTGGTCAAGTCGATCTCAGCAGTGGCAAGTGGCTCGGCTGGTCGCAGTTGAGCGGCATGAGTCCAAGTGCTCCAAGCCTAGCTAGTGACGGCTCGAACCTTTACCTTGCTGTAAGGGGTGGAGATAACGGGATATATATCAAGACCTGGAGCGGTGCATGGGGTCCATGGGAAAAAATACCTACAGGAGTAACACAAACCACACCAACAATTACATGGTACAACGGGGCACTCTACATATTCGTCCAAGGAACTGACAACGCTATATATTACTGTGTTAGATTGGGTTCTGAACAATACTCTAGGTGGACTAAGCTGGATGGCCTAACTCCAAGTCCACCTGCCACAGCTACACCGTAACCATAAATAATTTTTTTTCTCAAAGACGTTTTTCATAGCTTATTTTGCTTAAACCTAAAATTTAGAATTAAAACCTTTAGAGAATCTCCATACTCTAACAGCTCTTTTAGGAACTGTTCGAAGAACAGAAACTTTATTAGAAATTCTACTTGTAAGAGGTTTGATGAGCCAGATTCGGAAGTATTGTGCAGGCGCCATTCACATTAATGAGATTGCAAGTTTTCTTAATGGATACCTATATGAGGCCATACTGGTCCGGTATCTCTTAAAGATAAGCGTTTTTCAGAGATTGCTTCTTGGCAGAATCGCCATTAGTATGCCTGATGGAATCAAGTTTTTTGTTAACGATAAAGTTACACCAAGCGTCAGTGTAGATGACCATTATGTCCGGGCTGAGTACTTGAGGAACCATGAATACGTGCCTAGAAAGGGGTGGATCATTCTAGACATTGGAGCGCATGTTGGTTTATATTCTATATGGGCTTCCAGGAAGGTTGGCGAAAGGGGCTTTGTTGTAGCTTTTGAGCCGAACCCCCTCAGCTACAGGTGGCTGGTAAGCAATATAGAGTTGAACAAGGTTAGCAACATAAAGGCTTTGCCATTTGCTCTAGGGGATAAATTGGAGAAAAAGACTTTATATGTGGCCGAGAAAAATGTAGGTGTTTCATCCCTTATAAAGAACCATGTCTTGCATAATCCCTCTGGCAAAGACACTATTTTTTCCAGCCATGTGGTGCAGGTCCTGACGCTTGACTATTTATTGGAGAAATCTCCTAGAATAATTGGAAAACCACTGCAATTAGTGGATCTTGCCAAAATAGATGTAGAAGGGTACGAGATGAATGTCCTAAGGGGAGCTAAGGAAGTATTAGAGGAAGGCCTAATCAAGAGATTTATTATAGAGGTACATAAGGACCAAGTTGGCACAGAGGACATTGTCAACTATTTGTCAACTTACGGTTACAAAGTGGATAATATTGTGAGTTTCGGTAACGTGAAAGACATCGTATACATGAAAACTGCCAATTCTAATTAAGAATCTTTCAAGCATCTTTAAATCTGTCAACTACTCTGTCCCATGTTCACTCTTTTGCAATCGCAACGCGTTAGGCACGCTAAATCACACCCCACTTCAATATGATTTGTGTGAGATTTCATACATCGTATAGCGCGCAGGCTTAGTTGCTTGTAGGCCTCGTCCAAAAGGGGCAAAGCAGCCTCTGTCTGGTTTGCCTCTAGGTACACTATGGCGATGTTCAGTAGCTCTACCTGCTGTGAAACGTTTATCCCTTCCCCGCTGAGTATCTCAGCCAGTCTAATGCACTGTGTGAATTTTTGGTTGCTCTCTAAGCTCTGGGGAGAGGCTACAACGGTGCTAAAAGCCATTAGAGCTACTATGAGCAGAAGAAGTAATGACAGGCGACAGAGCTTAGAGCTCGTGGAGGGAGAGATCGATACTAATAAGAGAGTGTTTGTCATCTTCACTGAGGATCGTTTCCTTGACATGTAATACCACGCTTTCTTTCAGACAAGCCTATGACCGTGCGCTAAATTTAACGCTATCGTATAGTTCAGCCTTTGTCTACTGGCTGGTAGTTGCTTCAAGAGATTTTCTAATCTTTGTGGAGAGCACTTTCGTGATTGGTTCTAGGAGATTTTTTGAGGCGTTCCATATCTCTATTCCAGCCACGTTTCCGTCCTCTGCAATCTCAATTAACACGTCGTCGTCCGCCTCTACAGTGTCCTTTATTGGACCCTCCCTGATTATTATGTATAGTATGTCTGCTTCTGGGTCGTAGTTTACCCACATCTTGCCTCCACCGACCTACCTATCTCCACGCGTTTACTTATAGTCCCCCTAAACATTAGCCTTAATTTAGCATGAGGAGTATAGACCACCATCTTTGATAGAGCCTCTCGCGTTACTCGTGGCGCGCGGACCTTCTCCTTTGTAACTCCTTAGGTTCTTTAATCGTTTGAGCTTTTCTTCGACATGTGCAGTGAACTTTATCTCTTTAACCCCCATGCTTAGCCTCTGTAGAATAGGGGTGTGTTTTGATAGGAGTAACCTAGCGCCAGGACTATGCCATGGGTCGCCCTCCTAAGGGCTTCAGCTACTTGTACAGCTCCAATAGCGAGTGCCAGCTGGATTTTCCTAGCTAGTAGTTTTAGGCCCTCCTCATAGGCCTTTATCATTGTTGCCTTGGAGGGCCAGACTTTCTCTAGGATCCTGAGTATAGCCTCTCGGAGGGCCGGGCTTTTTATTGCCCTTAGCCTCCTCGCCAAAATGAGGATCGCCCTCTCCTCCGGCCTGAGCCTCCAGAAGGTTCCGAACCTCAGCGAACGCTTGTAGGCGGCGGAAACGAGGCTAGGCGTAATTTGGATCTGAGAAGACGTTGGAGGCACAGGCGCAGAGGAAGAGGACGGCATACAAGCTGAAACTATTTAGGAAATTATAAATTTTTTCTAGGTGGCTTCATTCATTAAGTTTAATCTTACCCTGTCTTTTTGTCTTCTGAGACATATGTGTATCGATGGAGCGCGCGCACCCTGGAAGCTTTTGGAGAAGTGGCTAAGGTGTAGCTTATCCTTGGGTAAGTTGTGAGAGGCGAAGTGTGTATTCTTTTATGAAAAGCCAAGCTTTAGGAGGAAAAGTCGAGAAAATAACTATTTTGCAACTAAGTTTTCGATAGTTTTCATGTCTTCTTCGAGGTCTAGTAGCTGGATCATGACCCTGTGCTTTAACTCGAATAGTTGGGCAGGGCTTTCCACGAATATTGGCTTCCCGTCTAGAGCCTCTAGGGCGTGTTCTGGGGACAGGGAATCGAGGCAGACAATGTCTACCTTTTCTTCGGGGACTCCGAGTGCCTCGGCTATGTCTGCGGCTAGTTTTCCGAGCTTGTAGAGATCGCATCGTGGCTCCATGAGGACTGCTATGTCGTAGTCGCCTTTAAGTGTGTAGCCCTTTGTCCTGCCGCCGTAGAGGAGGGCAATGGCGACTCTGCCCTTCAACACTTGCCTCAGCTTTTCCACTAGCAAGTCCGTGTCTTCGCTTGGGGGGTCTATGGGCTTGGTTTCGAGGCGGCTCATTATTATGGAAGCTATTCTTGGAGCATCTTTTTTGAGCCTCTCTGCAAAGGTAAATACCTTTTCCCTGTCAACGTCTGCATAGGCATGTACAAGGATGTTTCTTAGCCCAGCCATAGACCTCAGCGCGGAGGCATCCTCTTCATCTAGGATCCCGAGATCCCTCAAGATATAGCCTATCTCGGAATATGCTCTAGGCCTCTGGCGTCCCAGAGCTGAAATTACCATTAGACCAAGATCGAGGAGGGCCTGTATGGTTAGCTGGATTAGCCTCTCTAGTCCCCTATAACTCTTTTCTGTTTCCATCTCTCCTACGAGTTCTTCCACTAGGCTGAACTGCTTTTTGATTCTCTCGAAAACATCCACGGAATGACACCTATGGTTCAAGTGGTTCACACAGTTATTAAAATCTACCTAAAAGAACAAAACCCAAATTTGTGTATTTAGATTTTGAAAGTGTCTTTGTGCAGTCTTTTCGTGTGGTGGCATGTTGGAGTGCGCTATCTATGTGATTTAGTTATTTTAGACTCTTTACTGGTTTTTGCGCATTGGTTTCGTAGTTTGCTTGTCACCCTCGATTATTTTTTGTGCCTCCAGAACTATGCTCTCGATGTCAAGGAGTCTCATTCTTACGTCTTCTGTGTCAAGTTTTGCCTCGTGGAAGCCCCAGACGTGTAATGCCCATGCGGTGTCCCACCATGACCTGAACTGGGATCCTAGTTTCTGTGAAATTTTTACTACGGCTTTTTCGAGTCTAGCAATGCTCCATCTTCCATTTTTCTCGACGTCTTCGAGGATTTCTTTGAGGTTAAGGTATGTTGCAAGGGCTTTGACGGACTCTTCTGCCGCTTTGTAGAGTTTTTCGCTTGACTGGGCTGGATCCTTCTCTATGAGCCTTTTTCCCTCTTCTAGATATCTTAATGCTAGTTCGAGGTGGGACTGGGCCGTTGCTTCGGGGTCTAGTTCTAGTAGCCTTGCAAGATAGTCAATTATGAGTGACTCTGCGTCGATGCCTCTTTTCTGGAGCTCCTCAGGGATCCTCCTGGGGACCACAACTGCCATAATTCTAATCATTATAAATTGCTTTCAGACTTAAAAAGCTGGCTAGGGATTAGGATTTTTGATGTTCCAAATTAAGGCTTTCTCTAAATGCCTTTTAAAGGTGATTGCATTTATATAGACGCTATCTTTTCTCGGGATGTATTAAATGATTATAAACATCCACTAGTTATTTTTCTCAATTGGATTTTTCTAGGTCTTACTTAACCTTAATCAGGGGTCGCAGTGGTTTTTACGAAGATTAGTTGCAGAGAGGTGTGGGATGGGTTTATGGGGAGAATAGTAGGACTAGGAGTAGTGCTAGGGGGACTGTGAGCTCGTCTAGCACCGAGGTTCTGGTTGAGGCTTCTATGGCTGTAGCTGTCAGTGACGCTAGGAGTGAGGTTGGGAGCTGTAGGCCAACTATGAGGCAGGAAGATATGCTTGTAGCTAGCATTGCTAGGGATCCGGAAAGTGTCTTTCTCTTGTTGAATGGCCATCTTGGTCCGTCTATTGCTTTTCCTGTTATCGCGGCGGCCGCGTCTCCGAGGCTTGATATCATTATTGCCGCTACTGCGCGCCGGGGTTCTAGGAGGATTATTGTGATGAGGGTTAGGAGCCAGAAGTAGATTGTGCCTGTGAAGTATCTGCCTTGTCTTTCTTCTTGGCGGGCCATTATCTTGTAGGTGTCGTATGCTATTGGGACTTTAATGTTGAGGCCTTTCCTTAAGGATATCTCATTGAGGGTATAGAGTAGGAGGAAGAATGCAGAGATTATGACCCCCGCTAGCCTGCCCATCCAGATGATTACTGGGTATGCTAGGAAGCCTGGTATTACATGTATGCTTTTCCTCTTGAGCTCTGCTGAGACTTCGCTTTTCATGGTTTCACCCGAGGAGGAATGCGAGTAGACCCATAAATAGGGGGATTTTGAGTATCCTGGTGGCTCTCCATGCATTGGCTACTGGGTTCCTCCATAGCAGTCGTAGTGAGTAGAGTATCGGCAGGTCTACGCCTAGAAGGGCGAGGGCGAGGTATCTCGTGCTGTAGCCGAGGAAGAGTGCCGGGAGGGGGCTTATTGCTACAAGGGCTAGAAGGACAGCTCCGCTTGCCTGCATGGCTGTCCTGGGACCATGTTGGACGGCTATCGTCTTTATGCCGGCCTCGGCGTCGCCCTTTATGTCTTCTAGGCTTTTCGCGAGTTCTCGTCCAAGAATAATCGTGAATGCGTAGATGCTTGGGAGAATTGATAGCTGTGGTTTTGGAGATGCAACTCCTCCATAAATGATGTTTAGGGCAGAAAGGAGAGATACAAGGATATTCCCTGGGAGACCACTACTCTTGGCTCTCCACGAGTAAATGAAAAGTAAGAGGAAGCTAGCTACTGCTAGGGCCCCGCACACCAGTGACACGTATATGCTTAGGGCGATCCCAAGGGAGGCGAGAAGAAGCCCTAATGTTAGACCTTGCCGTGGAGTGATTATGCCTTTGGCCAACGGTCTCCAAGGCTTGTTTACCTTGTCGACCTCCAAGTCGAAAAAGTCGTTTATAATGTTCCCCCAGGCTCCAAGCATGGCGGCGCCCAGAAACAGTAGAGACGCTTTTAAGGGGTCGCTTCCTCCTCCAATCGTGTAGCCCACTAGGGCGGCGAAACCGATTATTAGGCAGTTTCCAGGACGAATAAGGTCGACCGCCCCGAGTAAGGTACGAGTTGATCTGTCCATGAATCCCTTTTATTACTTCAGCATATAGTCAAAAAGCTTTCTTTCCATTGGATTAGGGAAAAGAATACAGTGGTTCTGCCAGCGAAAAAAGTTCATTGGGGGCTTAAAAGATAAAAGTTTTAGAGATTTTCTCAGGCCTTTTTAGATTTGATATGTCGTCGTGTTTAGGGAGCTTGGGACTATTGGGGTTAGTCTATTATTCTTCCTATTATTAGTTCTATGTTTTTCTCTTTTGCTTTTCTCTGTATTTCTTGGGCTACTTCTCTTTTGGCTGTGAGGATTACTAGTATTTTTCTGGGCTCCTTTGCGTACGTGGTTTTTGCTAGTTCTGCTTTTTTGAGGAGCTTGTCTACTTCCTGGGGTGTATCTGCGTGGGCTATTACTTCGCCTACTATGAGGGGGTCTTCTAGGAAGATGTCTATTTCTTCGCCGTCTATGACTTTTCTTGTGAGCTCTACTCCCCGGGGTATCTGACCTGACTTTTGGAGGCTTGCTGTTAGGAATTTTCTTACGAATTCTTCGAAGGTTATGCCTGCGAACTTGCTTAGCTCGGCGAAGCCTGTTATCATCGCGCTTGCCAGGGAGTCGACGCGTTCCTCAAGAGAGCCTACACGTTTATCTAAAGAGCCGACTCTTTTCTCTAGGGAGTCTACACGGTTGTCTAAAGAGTTAACGCGGTTTTCTAGCCTGCTTTGGGATTCCCGGATTTCTTTGATCTGTGCCAGTATTTCTTTGAATTTCTCTTCGTGTCTTGCAAGTATCTCTTCGTGCCTATTAAGTATAGAGACTATTTCTTCAAACTTCTCGTCGTGTTTCTGGAGTCTTTTTAGTATCTCGTCGTAGCCGATCATGCCTGCTACTGCGTAGCGGAATTCTTCGTCTGTTTTGAGCAGGGCTAGTATCTTTGTTTTGAGCTCGCTTTGCTCCATCATTTGATCACTATCTATGTTTCTACAATTCTTTCTCTGATATATATTTAAGGTGGTTGATCCCTATGTATTCTTTGGAACCCCTTTCAATAAATTGCTCTATTTACTGCTGAGAGGAGTGCTTGTTAATATTTTTCTCTCTCGTTGTTTAGGGTTTCCAGTGCTATTTGGTGGAGTTTTTGCTGGTCTATTGTTGTGGCTTGGCTTGACTGTCTCTTGAATGATTTTGCGACGACTATGTATTCTTCTTTCCTTGTGTCTTTTTTCCAGCCGAATAGAGCTGTCTTCTTCTTGAGCCTATCTAGCTCTGCTTCTGGGTCTACGTCGGAGCTGTATTTGAATTCTATGAAGTAGGCTTTGGCTGTTTCCTCGTCTATTGCTATGAGGTCTATCTCTGTGTCTCCCTTCCACCACCGGCCTGCCCTCGTGTGTTTGATTTTTTGGAGGACTAGTTCTCCTGCGACTTGTTCGAAGACTTGGCCTAGGTACGTGTTGAAGTTTTTCCGGAAATATGTTTCGGCGTGTGTCCGTAGTCCCGACTCTATCTCCTCGTAGAACGGGTATATGAACCTGAACCAGAAGGCGAAGTACGGCTCCTTGACCCTATATGTGCCGCGTTTGCCCTCGAGCAGGGGCTTTTCGTAGTAGACGTAGCCAAGGTCCCTGAGGACACCTAGGTAGTATGGTAGCTTGTGTGGCTCTATGCCTGTAACGTGTGAGATCTCGCTTAGCCTTGTCCTGCCGCCTGCAATGGCCTCGAGTATCTGGAAGTAGCGGTGCGGCTCGGGCAGTTCCTCCTCTATTATGAGCTTCGCGTCGCGGAAGGGCAATATGTCGGGGTTAAGCATCACTTTTTCGACCTCGTCCCCTGTGCACTTCGAGAAGAATTCAAGGTAGCGTGGAACCCCGCCCGTGGCCCCGTAGACAGCTATTGCCCCGTCAAACGTAGCGCCGGGGAACCATTCGAACAAGTGGTGGAAGCGGAGTGGCTGGATCTTTTTTACGAGGTCTAGGCGTCCATAGAGTGGGCTCCTGTATCCCAGGAGTTTAGACTCAATAGCTGAGATTGTTGAGCCAGTCAATACTAGTTTCTTTGTGTCAAGGATGAGATCCACGATGCGTTGGAACTGTGGAAGAGCCCCCGCCTTTACTAGGTACCCGAACTCGTCTATGACTACTATGTCTACGTCGCTTATGCCCTCTATGAAGCGGAAAAGCTCCTCGAAGTCTCTGAACCTCAAGCCTGGAACGCTGAATCTCTCTGACAATTCTTTGGAAAACTTTGCAAGGTTGTATTCGAGGGTCGAATCCGCGGCTAGGAGATAGACGGCTCTCTTATTCTTTATGAACTCTAGGACCAGCCTGGTTTTTCCGACTCGCCTCCTT
>Ga0080004_1137104_pt1 | contig 11944 bp, 10 predicted proteins | sample WasSprMetagenome_FD_69207 | JGI IMG/M metagenome (GOLD analysis project Ga0080004, IMG submission 69207) | Sulfidic aquatic microbial communities from Washburn Spring, Yellowstone National Park, USA - WS (SPADES assembly) (version 2) | ecosystem: Environmental > Aquatic > Thermal springs > Hot... | reverse complement strand
ACATAGGGGTCATAGTGTAAACCTTCAACGTCAAGAAGGCCCACATCCTCATTCTATCATATTAGACTTGGAGAACCGTTATGCCTTTGTAGCAGACCTCGGCCTTGACAAAATAATGATCTACAAATTTGATTCTAAGCAAGGGAAGTTGCAACCAGCTAAAGAACCTTGGATTCAGATAAAGCCAGGCTCTGGACCGCGTCATTTTGTCTTCCATCCTTGTGGAAAATATGCGTACCTAATAAATGAACTTAATTCAACCCTGATAGCTTTTGCTTATGACGGTGATGGAAAATTGAGAGAATTACAGATGGTTGAAGCTATCCCAAAGGATTTTAAGGAAACAAATTATTGTGCTGATATACATGTTCAGCCCTCTGGAAAGTTCCTCTACGGCTCTAACCGTGGTCATGACAGTATTGTAGTTTATTCAATCAAAGAAAGTAGTGGTAGACTAAAATATGTATGTCACGAACCTAGTAGAGGAAGAACGCCACGTAGCTTCGTCATCGACCCAAATGGAGACTTCTTACTTGACGCTAACCAAGATACCGACAATGTAATAGTCTTCCGCATTGACAAAAAAGTGGCAGACTCATTTCAATAGAACAAGAAATAAAAGTATCTAAATCCACCTGTTTAAAAATGCTTCACGTTGAATAAAAGAGAAATAAAAAAAGGATAGAAAAATATTAGCTTAACGTTCTTTAACTTTAGCATACAAAAAGGGTCTGTGGGGATTAGTAGATTACTATCTCACCATTTTTTATTACTTTTACTGGAAATAGTCTCTGACGACCAATTCTTTTATTGCCATATGCGTCTGTGAAAATGAATTTTCCTTCTTCAAGCTTGAAGACTACTATGTCTGCTCTAGCACCTGGTTTAAGAGTACCTATTTCACCGATTTTTCTAAGGACTTCTGCAGGCGTTTGAGTACTGGCTTTTACTACATCGTAGAGGGGCATGCCCAACAAAAGGAACTTTGACATTGTAGTAGGCATGTCATAAACTGGACCATTGACGTTCATTATATGAAGGTCTGTGCTTATCGTGTCAGGTTTCATATCCTGTTTGAAGGCTTCCTCCGCAACAGTCCATGAAAAGCTACCTGCACCATGTCCTACATCGATTATTACACCCCTCTTTCTGGCTTCATAGTATTCTTCCCTAACCTTATTATCTTCGTTAAGTAAGAATCCTAGCTGCTTGTTCATATGGTATATGTGGGTGACGATGTCACCTTTTTTTAAATATTTTAGATTTTCAGGTACGTGACGATTTTCAGCCATGAGAATACAACCTAGTTTGTCGGCAGTCTCTCTAGCCAGCCGTAGTCCCTTTAATCCGTGATGAGCCCATTTTATTCCCAACAATATATCAGAATTTCTTTTAAAGGTATCTATCGTATTATCTATGTTAATGAATTTTTCATCATTATCAGTGATGAATTCTGGCCAACTTTGATTTCCGCATAATTCTATCATGCCCAAAGATTCTATATTCAGTAGGGCAAATATACTTGTCCTACTTCTGTCTATAATATAACTTCTAAAGCTGGGGAAGTTTAGTTCCCCGATAGAGCCGGCGTCTAAGACTGTCGTACTACCTTTAGCAAGGCATGAAAATTCAGGATCGACTCCTAAGCGTATGATTTTATAACTGCAATGTACATGTAGATCGATTAGGCCTGGCGTGACAATCAAGCCGGAGGCGTCGACAACCATCTTCGCATTTGAGGCACTTATCCCCTTTCGTACTTCAACTATTTTCCCATTAGATACAGAAATATCCATCTCCTCATTGATTCCTTGATATGGATCAATTACAAAGCCATTTTTTATAACTATATCCTCGCAAGATTTCTCATACATATTCATTTTTCCATCAAAATGAGACATTAGAGGTTAGTATATAAAATTTTAATTTACTTAATTTGATTTAATTTGATAAAAAATACTAATTACCCACCATTCAGGTTGATCGTACTTTATGAGTTGATCAAGATTAGTCATGGTATTACCTCTAAAATGTTATCTACAATAATATTTATTCTTTATCTCCGTATAGCTTTTTTTAAAGCCTCCGCGTAGAGAATGCGTCTTACAAGCGTTGATCGTTAACTATCCTTCTAGTATCTCTTTTTTAAGGTTGCGGACTGTGGCTTCAACCTTTTCTTCGCCAGCTACGTCTAAAAGTCTCCATAGTTTGCGCATTATCTCTTTTCTGAGCTGAACTTTCATCTTATAGTCTTTGATTACCTCCTCTTCTAGAGGCTCAATAGCACCTCCTTTCCTTCAACCCTCATGTACCAGCTTTCGCCGACAAATGAGCCTACTGCAGGATCAATTTCGCTCACAGCATCTATTATGAATGTTGTATTATAAGTCATTTTTTAATACAGCCTTGTGAATAAACAATCAAACTACTATTGGATTTCCGATTATTTTGGCCAATATTTTCCAGATCTGTATTCCTTTCCTATGATGAAGACATAGTCTCCTGGTTTAACAGTAGGCTTTGTTTTTATTGCACAGACTAATCCATCAATTGGCGCCCTAAAGGTGGAGATTTCTTCGTCAAAGATATCGACCAGGGTGGCGAGGGTGGTGTCTTTTGTAACCTTCTGGCCTAACTTTAACTTAGTTTTTAAGAAACCTTCATGCTCTGACTTAACTTCTATCAAGTCAACAAAGATCCTCTTTTCTGGCAATCCTTTAACTTTGCCACTAATCATTCCTAAGCTTTTCATAACATTTTTAATTCCTGATATATAGATATCCTTCTTGGATTCCCAATATCGTCCTTCACCTCGACATTCTGTACCTATAGTTGGAATACCATTGCTTATTGCTGTATCTATTAATCTTCCAATTGGCTTTTCATGACTTCTAAACAATGTACTTATTGGGAACATTTGAGCCATTTCAAGACTTCTTCTTCCAACTTCTCTAGGCACATCAAAGTAGCAGACCATGTCCATGTAAGAGTAGTCTGTGCCACCACTATGCAAATCAATTATGTAATCCGATTTTAAAATTATCTCCTCTGTGAAGACATAAGCAATCCTTTCAGTTATTGTTCCATCCATTTTTCCTGGAAAGACTCTTGCAAGATTCTTTTGATCATCAGGGGTCAACCTTGAACCACACCGGTATGCAAGAATATTTACAACAGGACAACCAATAAAGATCCCTTTCATACTTTTGGGATCTAACTTTTTTATTACATCTGCTATTGCACGGGGACCTTCATATTCGTCTCCATGCACGCCACCTGTTACGCATAATTTGGGTCCTTCTCTAACACCAACAATTACAGTTATAGGAATTTTTAACGTGTCTGTGATTTGTAGCGATAATTTAATTTTTTCTCCTTTTGATAAACTTTGGCCACAAAGTGTTGGCATGATTCGACCTCAAACTTTCTACTCTTTTAATAATTCGAGTCCCTCAAATACAACTCGCAATTCCTTTTTCCCTTCTTCAGATAAAGCGATTCTTGGTCGTCTGGAATGTACCAGTTTAATTACTCCTCTCAATAATAAAGCCTCCTTTTCTATTTCTATCCATGCTGCACCATATCTACTCCCGAAGTCAAAAAAGGGTTTAAGTTTCGAAAACAGTCCTCTAGCCTTATCAATGTTTCCATTATGATATGCTTCATACACTCTAACGAGAAAGTCGCAGATAGATGGTCCTGGAATGTTCCCTTTTGCACCCAATGTCATTTCTTCTAAGAGCATTTTACCACCCATGCCGCCAAATATGATAAGCCTGTCTCCCAGCACCCTTTTTATCTCCTGGATTTTATCAATACTTTTGCAACCTTCTACTTTTACAGCCCAAAAGTTATCAAATTTTTCAGCTAGCTCACGATAGAGGGTTGGTGTCATGTATACTCCGGTTTCATCTTCGCTGTCTTGAATCATTACCGGTATACTTACGCTATCCATTATTGCCTCGAAATGTTGGCGGAGACAGAGGGATGCCTCTATCTTGTTGAAGTAGGGAGGTAATACAATTATGCCATCGGCACCTATGTCCTGAGCATACTTAGATAATTTGATTACGACATCTGTTCCTGAATGGCTGGTGCCAACGAAAACTGGAACTTTGCCATTAACTTCGTCTATCACGATTTTATACAATCTTTTCCGTTCTTCTTCCGTAAACTTATAAAATTCGCCGCCGATAAGTGATATAGCTAGACCGTGGACATCGCATTCAATGCAAAAACGTACAAGAGTTCTTTCATCTTCCTCGTCCAATTCCCCATTTGGTTTGGTAATCGTGCATAATGCGGGCATGATTCCTCTGAGATACTCCTTTTTTATCATTTTAAATCACTTAATGAAGCTACTCTGGCCAAGAAATTGTTTTTATTGTTTGTTTTTCTATTTCATCCCAGTCGGGGTCGATTCCTAATCCAGGTTTTTTAGGTGCATGTACATATCCTTCCTTATCTATTCTGATTACATCTCTTGTACCTATGTCAAAGATCCCCTGGGGGACGGGCATTTCAAAAAAGTCACAGTTCCTTATGGCTAGCATTACATGTAAGTGTGCTGCCTGCTGCCAAGGATTACCCCAGCTATGTGGTTCACATTTCATATTGAATGCTTCTGCTAAATGTGCAACTTTCAATATCCCAGTTATTCCACCCACATTAACATCGATGCAACGTAGTCTATCAGTTGCACCTCTCCGAATTAATTCCGTATAGCTCTGATGATTGTATATTTGTTCACCCATTACTATGTCTATATCTAGTGATCTACAGAGATTTGCTAAACCATCCATATCTTCAGTTGGTATAGGGTCTTCAAACCAATAGAAGTCTAGTTTCTCTAAGATCCTACCTACTCTAATTGCTTCTTCCCTAGTATAAGCATTAAAGGGGTCGTGCATCAAAATTATTTCATCACCCACCCATTCCCTTACTTTTTTACATAATTCAATATCTTTCTTCCAATTTTTTGGGGGGTGGATCTTTATTGCTTTAAAGCCTCTATTAACACAATCTTCAACAATTTTCTTATAATCTTCTACATTATCGTAGGATTGAGTTGATGCGTAAGCTAATATTTTTTCCCTGTATGCTCCAATTAACTTGTAGACAGGAACTTTAAAAAACTTCCCAGCGATATCCCACAAGCATTCATCTAATGCGGAGGAGACAGCAACATAATGTCTTTGGTAAAAGTATTGCGTCCAAAGTGATTTTTCAATATTTTCGCGGTCTAAAGGATCCGCGCCAATCAACTTAGTGAACTCCTTACCTTTTATCCACCCTTTTTCGACTTTAAATTTTCTCACTAGTTCTTCACCATATATCGATTCTTCAATTATAGTATTACCTTCTATTCCTTCATCAGTGAAAATTCTTATGAAACAAGGTGGTGAATGGTGGTACACTTCTGACCGCAATATATGAACCTTTATACCAGTTATCTTCATATGGCTTCGGTTAGTGTAATGTCCTATATTTAAATTTTTAAACTTCTTTTTATAACTTGCCATATTTAATCGATCTACTATTATCCAAGCTTACATGTTGATTTTGATCAATATAATATCAATATAATTACATTTGTGCTTGCATCCGATTAATATAGGTGATTCTTCCAATGTTTATGGAGACAATAAAGTATGCTCTACTTTTAACATACTTCCGATGCAGGTGGTTTAATATACCTTACTCTTTGATGCACCTTTATAAGGTACCTTACTATGCCTGAATAATATAACTTGGCTTTTGACTGCAAGGGTATGGAACTCTATCTCCCCTTGAATTGACAGAATGTCTCTAGAGTCTGTCAAGGAAGATGTATGAAGTGTGGTCATCTTGGTAGATGGTTGCTACAGGTTTGAACCCCTTTTAATGCTCTCTTTTACAACATCTTTGAAGTATACATAGCAAAGAACGTGATGATGACCTTCCATCCTCTCTAAAGATTTTTGAATGCAGACATGAAAATGCATTCAAAAGCCAAACATGGAGAAGTAAAACGTCAATTTACGGGACGATAAAAACTATCTTGACGTTATTTCATCAATGATTAATAAACCCTTATATAGATCCGCTAATTACATAAAAAACCTGTGAATTGGTTTGCTAATTTCAGATAATTATATTCCTGAGATGACTTGGAAAGAAATTGATGCAATTTTACCACATGTTCGTGTTGCCGTAATACCCACTGGAAGCACAGAACAGCACGGGCCCCATCTTCCTTTACAATCAGATACTGTTTTATGTCTCTATATTTGTAGAAAAGCGTCTGAAATTGTTTATCCAATAGCAATGGTTACACCACCCATTTCTGTTGGCATTTCAACACACCATCTAAAGTTTGCAGGAACTCTTACACTGAGACCTGAAACTTTTATTAACATCATGTATGATTTTGCCTGGAGTATGAAAAGACATGGTATAAATAAAATTGCCATCATCAACGGACATGGTGGTAATGATGCTGCAGTAAAAATAGCTGCAAGAAAGATTTATGATGAGCTTGGAATATTTTCAGCATCTTTATCCTATTGGGAACTATTGGATAAAGAGAAAGCAAAAGAAATACTGAACTCCTCTTCAAAAATTCCTGGCCATGCTTCTGAATTTGAAACTTCATTAAGCTATGTTGTTCAACCTCAGCTGATAAGAATACATCTGATAGGACCTTCAGAAGAAATACATCAACACGAATACGAATCCTTTTTCCCTAAGCTTGAACGTAGCAAGAGTGGGGTCAGCCAGGGGGATCCTAGAATTGCAACACTTGAAAAGGGTAAAAGGCTTATTGAAATTATCATAGCAGAAATAGCAACGTTTTTAACTGAATTTGCTAAATTATAACGTGCAAATAAATTCCTTCCCATTCAAATAGATTCTAATTTTTTAGATAATAACTGCACCCAGGATCAAACCTGTTAGATGTACTATGGGCAAACCATTCTAGTTCATGCTTTAACAGCCCCTGCTGTTAGTCCTGCGATAAAATATTTCTGTAAGAATAGAAAGACAACTATTATTGGAATGAGAGCCCATACAGCGGCTGCCATTATGCCTCCCCAATCAATTGTGTATTCTTCAATAAATCCTCCAAGTTGTAAAGGTACTGTACGTTTGGATGGGCTAAATATTATTATCAAGGCCAATAAATATTCTTCCCAAGCATGCAAAAATGCGAATATTGCGATGGAAACTATACCAGGAGCGGCAAGAGGTAAAGTCACTTTGACAAGCGACCAGAGCCTAGAACAACCATCAACCATTGCTGATTCTTCAAGTTCCCTTGGAATTGAATCAAAATAGTCCTTCATAAATGCTGTTGACAAAGGTACTAAAATTGACTGATAAATTATTATCAAAGCAATCAAATTATCTATAAGCCCTATTCCTAAAAACCAAATGTAAAGTGGGATTGTTAATACAATAGATGGAACAAGTTGTACAAAGAAGATAAAAAACAGAAGCCAACCCTTGAATCTTGATTTACTCCTCGAAAGATAGTAACCCCCTAAGGCAGAATTTATGAGGCAAATAATGAGCGCGGGAATTGCCACCACCAGACTATTTAAAGTTGCAATTAACATGTTACCTGCACCACCTTTAATTTTTGTAAGTCTCTCAAAGTTATCTAGGGTGGGATTTTTAGGCAAAAGAGAGGGCGGGTAAGCATATATTTCCTCAGGAGGTTTTAATGAACAAGAAATTATCCACAATAAAGGTGCAATTGCTATTGCAGAAAAAAGAAAGACGAACAAATAGATGATGATTTTTCTAGCATATTTTTTAAAAATATTATTCACCTCTCATTTTTATATACCTAATATAGAAAAAGGTGAAAAACGACATAATTAATACTAGTACAACTGATGCAGCACTTGCCAGCCCAAAATCAAATCTTGTAAACCCCATCTTGTAAATATAAATGGGGAGTACGAGAGTGGCATTTAGAGGCCCACCTTCAGTTAGGAGATATAACACTGTGAATGAACAAAAGGACCAAATAATTTCCATCAAAAGTACAGTTGAGATAGCCCCCCGACAAGATGGCAAAGTAATATGAACAAATTTAGAGAATGCATTAGCACCGTCTATGTCTGCAGCTTCATATAACACTTGGGGGATTGATTGCAAGGCACCTAGTATCATGATCATTCCAAAAGGCGCCATCTTCCATGAATTTACTACTATGGCTGTTATCATTGCCCATGTTTCGTTACTTAGCCAAGGAACAGGATCGATATGAAGAAAACTCTTTAGAACATAATTGGCAATCCCAAGTCTCTCATGAAATATCCACCTAAATCCTAATGCAACTACTACTAGTGGAGATGCCCAAGGTAAAAGCAAAATCGTTCTAAATAGAATTCTTCCCCTGAACTTTTCATTAACAATCAACGCCAAAATTAAACCCCATGAAAAAGCCAAACTTATGCTACCTAAGGTATAGATAATTGTTACCCGTAAAGAGTGCCAGAATAAATCATCACATAACAAAGTAATATAATTGTTTAAGCCAACATAGACATATGTGCCTTTTAACTTTTGTTGAAAACTTAAAATGAATTCATATAATATAGGGTAAGCTATTAAAAATAACATTATCAAAATTGATGGAAAAAAATAAAGGGGTGATATATCTAAAGACTTCCACTTGTATAATTTTAGTTTAGTCATGACTTTAATAATTTGTTTATTTCTGTTGCAATCCAGTTAAGAGCCTCCGCTGGCGTCTTTTTCTTCCCAACCGCTTCAGCTACACCTTGCACTATTATCGGAATCATTTTTGCATTATTTGGGTGCTTCAAAGGTGGAAATCCATATTGTGCCTGTTCCCATGTCTTTCTTGAAGGATCATCATCAAAGTAGTTTCCATAGGAGACAGCAGAAGATCTAGCAGGTACACTAGTAGCCCATAAAGCCATCCACTTTGGCTCACTTGCAAATTTTATAAATTTCCAAGCCTCCTCCTCGTATTTTGTTTGTGAATTCATACATACACCCCAGCCACCTAAAAGTTGTGCAGATCTAACCTTCTTAGTTCCAGGAATTAGGTCGAAGGCCCATTCAAGTTGAGGGTTCTTTGCGTAATCAGCGGCAGAAAATTTTCCATCACTATACATTCCGAGCTTTCCGGGTACAAACATAGTTCTTAAGGCGTCTTTGTCATAATCCAATGCCCCAGGAGGCGCGACTTTATACTTATTTAGTAAATCACAGTAGAATTGTAACGCTTCAATCGCTTCAGGAGTATTAATGACGCATTCCTTCATATCGTCACTTAATATCTTTCCACCATTAGTATATATCCAACTTAACCACATTTCGTACATAAGACTGTCAGTTTGCCTCCCGACAATACCAATGCCATATTGCCCTATGTCTTCTTTTGTCATAGCCTTGCTCCATTCTAATACTTCTTCTGGCCAGTATCTTGGTGCCCTGTCATAGCCAGCCTGTTTTATCAAACCCATATTGCATGCTAACATTCTCGCGTCAAGTCTAAGCGGGATCCCAAAAAGCTTGCCTTCAAAAGTCCAAATATTGAGTGCTGTTGGGGAAAAATCGTTCAAGTCTATTTCATTCTTAAATTTTTCTAAGTCTTTTGCCCATCCAGAATAAGCCCATTGCGGAGCATATGATCCAGCTAAATAAAATACATCCGGACCCTTCCCAGCTTCAAATGCAGAAACAAATTTAGTAAAAAACTCACCCCAAGGAATTGTTGTGACCTCCACTTCGATATCAGGATACTGCTTTACAAACTCTGCAAGGAGTGCATTTTCAAATTCAGGGGATTGGCCAATAAGTTGACCCTTTACGACTTTTCCTGAATTTACAACTGTCCACCAAGTTATCTTCTTTTTTGGTATAGAATACGTGGAAGTAACAACTACTGTCGTTGCTGTTGTTGTGGGCACGGTTGTTGTAACAACCGAAGTTGTTGGCACAGTTGTAGTGATTATCGACGTTGTTGGAACTGCCGTTGATTGCGTTACCGTTACTACTGGAGGATTCATTGTGATGTAGGCTGCGGCACCTATTGCGATCACTGCTATTGCACCGAGGCCAGCATAGATAAATTTCCTTCTATCCACCTTTTTCGGTTCAGACATATCCTATCTATCCTATGATTTGTTAATTAGGTTGTATATAAGTGTTTACGTGTGTAGTGTGCTTTTTTTCCATTTTCTTTCTATCTTTTTTGATAGTATTTTTTGGAGAACAAACAAAATAACATAAGCTTTTGCTTTCTATTTAAAGTTTATATGCGAGAATCATGGCATCCAGAAAATAGGTGGGAATATTGGGTGTTTATGAAGAATTAAAGGTGAAAAGAATAATTAACGCTTGCGGTACCTATCCTGCATTAGGAGGCTCTGTTTTGGATGAGGATGTGCTCTCTGCCATGGCGGATGCTGCTCGAAGTTTTGTTGACATGAACGATTTGGAGGAGAAGGCAGGTAAAGTTATTGCGGAGATCACGGGTGCTGAAGCAGGCTATGTATCTTCTGGCGCCTTTGCTGGACTAGTTTTAGCTATAGCTGCATGTATGGTAGGAGAAGATATGAACAAGATATTACAACTTCCTAACACAGAGGGAATGAAAAACGAAGTGATAATCCAGAAACAGCAAAGAAACTATTATGACACCTGTATTACGGCAGCTGGTGCAAAAATAGTTGAAGTAGGAGGAGAAGTTACAAGGCCGGAAGATATTAAAAATGCTATCAACGATAAGACGGCAGCGATCCTATTCATTGATTTATCCCCTCAAGAAAACATCGTTCCGTTACCTGATGTGGTCAAGATAGCACATGAAAATAATGTTCCCGTAATTGTTGATGCGGCAGCCGAACTACCGCCTGTCGAGAATCTGAGAGAATATATAGCGAATGGTGCAGATATTGTTGTGTTTAGTGGCGGTAAAGATATTGGCGGACCTAATGATACTGGCATAGTATGCGGTAAAAAGAAATGGATCAACATAATTTCATCACTAGGCCCATATGCTTATGCACGTAGCTTGAAAAAGGCGCCATTTGGTAGAGGATTTGAAGTTAGTAAAGAGCAAATAGTGGGTTTAGTTGTAGCTCTCAAAAAATATGTGAAGATAGACCACAAGGAGAGGCTTAAAAAGTTTGGAGAAAAAGTGGATTGGATCGTCTCTGAGCTGAAAGATATTCCAGGGATAAGGGTTAGTAAGGTTTATCCAAGACGTGGCCATGGAAGACCACTAATCATACCTCGTGTAGAAATAATTTTAGATAAAGAAAAAACAAAATTGTCTGCTGATAAAATTCTCCGCCTGCTAGAAGAAGGTGATCCTCCAATCAGAATGTATAAAGTAGATGAGAATATATATATAAATCCTCAATGTTTGAAGAGTGGGGAAGAACAGATCATAGTAAATAGATTAAAAGAAATATTTTTGAACCAGAAAATAAATAAATTTTAATCCAATTAAAGAGAGAAATATACTGTCATGTGGCCCAAGCTTGTTTCTTGCCTTCAGCATATCTATAGAAGACAACTAGGAGTGGAATTAAATATAGCTTGACATCATCAAGCCTATATATTATATTTCAAATCCTTTTATTGACTTCACGCTTTGCACGGTATTATTGCTATTGCGTCTATTTCTACTAGTACGTCCCTTGGTATTCTTACTGCTTGTATACATGTTCTTGCTACTGGAGAATCCTTCATGTATTCTGTGAACACTTCGTTCATTGCGTTATAGTTGTTCATGTCGCTTAAGTATACTGTCATCTGTACAACGTTTGCTAGTGATGTGCCACATTCTTCTAAAATCGCTTTAATGTTTTCTAATACCTCTCTCGTCTGGCTCCTTATGTCCTGGCTGACCGTCTTCCATGGCCCCTGACCTGACACAAAAACAAACGGCTTTACAATAATTGCTGGAGCAATA
>Ga0080004_1131915_pt1 | contig 11946 bp, 3 predicted proteins | sample WasSprMetagenome_FD_69207 | JGI IMG/M metagenome (GOLD analysis project Ga0080004, IMG submission 69207) | Sulfidic aquatic microbial communities from Washburn Spring, Yellowstone National Park, USA - WS (SPADES assembly) (version 2) | ecosystem: Environmental > Aquatic > Thermal springs > Hot... | reverse complement strand
CCAATCCTATAAGCCACGTTAGGTCAGAAACTTCTCTCCACCTCAAATCCTGTATTCCGGCTACAGCATATGTAATGCATATGATCGCTTGGACAGCTTGAACTGAGTCCATCGCAGAACCTTATGATAGAAAAATAAAAGGGAGGATTTTATGAAAGGATAAAACCTTTTGGTTATCTATATATCTGGCTACTTTGTCCCTGATATCCGTCTGGAACACTTCTGAAGTAGAATTCTATCCGCATATTTGCTGGAGCAGGTCTTACTGGGTAGGAGTCCCAGTTGCTTACAAAGAAGTATCCGTTCGAGTCTGTTGTTCCATCAGACTGACAGAGGTCAGCCGAGTATGCTATATCAATCCAGTGGACATTTACAACCACACCGCTCTTGTAGCTACCGTGAACTGACTTAACGTAGCCGCTTGCCCAATACCCGCCCTTAAGCAGAGAGAATCCTCCATCAAGTCCAGAGAAAACCAATGACGTCTTATAGTATGCTACTAGAGACGTTGGACTTGTAAGATAGATTGTTTTGCTCGTGCTCGTTGAACCATCGCTCCACTTCCAGAATCCTACAGTGTAGCCGAAGGCTGAAGTACTGCTTGGGAGAGAGATTGTGTTGGAACCATATGGAAGATATACTTCAGCAGTTCCATAGCTGTCCGTGTAAACTGTTCCAACTGGAGTGGATACTGCCACTCCTGAAATGTCATAGTATTCGCTGTCCCAGACGAAAATGTACAAGTGAATATAGAAGGTGGCTTGAATGGTGTTGGGATCCCAGACGGTGTATGGGTTGCTTGTCACATGCGCTCCAGTTCCATTAACCCAGTACTTGAACTGGTATCCGTCGTATGCTGTTGCAGAAAACGATGTTCCCTCAGTATACCAGCCGCTTGAAGATGGCGAAGTAGATCCTGCGCCAGACGGATACACTGTTACCGTGACCCAAACTTGTCTAGAATAGTATGCTGTAACCGATCCAGGCGAAGATGGTGCAGTCAAAAGCCCACCCTGTGAAGTGAATATTCCCGTCGAGTAGGACCAGCTGTAGTAGGCGTCTGTTCCACTAACGTATGAGCTTTCATCATAGTAAACGTTGTACCATTGGATGCTGTGAGATGATCCTGGACTCCAGTAGAAGGTTCTAGGCAGCTGGCTTGCAGTATAATATGATCCATCAACGCATAGAACTTGTCCGCTTCCCCACGCGCTAGAGTATGATCCATGCCACTTGAAGTATGCACTAAATGTTACTCCGACATTAAAGTTCGCTGTCTCCGTAATGGGTCCGTTCATTGTAATCGTGGCCGAGCTTGATGATCCACTGTATGATCCTGATCCTGAACCGCTCCAGCTTGCAAACTGGTATCCACTGTTCGCTGAAGCAGAGATTGTGACAGTTGATCCTGCATCACGCCATCCTGATCCCGGACTCACTGTTCCAGCTCCAGACGGGTTAACGTTCATTGTGAGATAGTATTGGGTTTTCCAGTTCCATGTGATCGACGATGGAGCGTTGATTGTGAAGCTTGTGCTTGTTCCGGAGCCAGATGATGGAACACTTCCCGTTCCAGTCCAACCAGTACACACGTACTGTATTCCGGATCCTCCGGAAACTGGAGAGGATACTGAGGCGGTTATGCTTGTTCCTGCATCAAACCATCCAGATGAAGGTGTTGGGCTATCGTATGCTGATGATACCGTGAGATAGTATTGTGTCTTGTATGTTGCAGTAACCGATCCAACCCCATCTGGAACCGTTATGCTTCCACTCTGTGATGTAGAAAGTCCGGAAGTGCTTGTCCACACATACTGTTTACCTGACCCTCCTGAAACGGGAGATGACCAGGAGAAGCTGTGAGATGAACCAACATCCCAGGTGAAGCTTTTAGGCAGCTGGCTGTAGGAGTATGAAACTCCATCTACTGTTAGAACGGTTCCGGATGCGTCGGAACCCATTCCGTTGACTGAGAACGTTACCGTCCCAACTTTAGCGAAGTTCGCTGTCTCTGTAATGGGGCCGTTCATTGTTACTGTAGCCGGGTTGCTTGAACCGCTGTAGGATCCTGAACCAGACCCACTCCATCCAGTAAACCTGTAGTTTGATGCTGGAGTAGCTGAAATCTGCACTGAAGCTCCCGCATCATACCATCCCGATGACGGACTTACTGTTCCACCACCGCTTGGGTTAGCTTGCATTGTGAGATAGTATTGGGTCTTATAGGATGCTGTAACAGATCCGCCTCCCGATGGAACGGTTATTGAGCCACTCTGTGATGTAGAGAGTCCAGAGCATGATGTCCAAACATATCGTTTTCCAGTTCCAGCAGAAACTGGTGAACTCCATGAGAAGGAGTGGCTTGACCCAACATCCCATGTGAAGCTCTTAGGCAGTTGGCTGATAGAATATGATGTGCCATCAACCGTCAACACTGTTCCCGAAGCGTCAGAACCTATTCCGTTGGCGGAGAATGTTACTGTAGCGATTTCGACAAAATACGCTGACTCTGTTATCGGACTATTCATTGTGACAGTAGCTGGATTAGATGTTCCAGAGTATGAGCCGGTTCCGCTTCCAGTCCAGTGATCGAATCTGTAGCTGGAGGATGGGGCTGCGGAAATCTGCACCGAGGATCCTGCATCATACCAGCCTGAGCTTGGGCTAACGGACCCAGATCCTCCACCAACCTGCATTGTAAGATAGTACTGGGTCTTCCAATTCCATGTTATGCTTGATGGAGCGTTTATAGTGAATGTCACGCTCGTTGAAGATCCTGAAGATGGGACGCTTCCTGTACCGCTCCATCCTGTGCACACGTACTGTATTCCAGTGCCTCCAGATGTCGGAGAGGTTACTGAAGCAGTTATACTTGTTCCCGCATCGAACCAGCCTGAAGTTGGGGTTGGACTATCATAAGCGGAGTTCACGGTAAGATAATATTGGGTCTTGTATGTGGCGGCAATCGATCCTCCTCCAGATGAAACAGTTATTGAACCACTTTGCACCGTAGAAAGTCCGGAGGTTGAAGTCCACACGTACTGTTTTCCTGCTCCGGCGGAAACAGGAGACTTCCACGAGAAACTATGTGATGAACCGACATCCCATACAAAGCTTTTTGGAAGACTACTGAACGAATAGTCTACACTGTCCACCGTCAATACTGCTCCAGAAGCGTCTGAGCTAATTCCGTTAGCGGAGAATGTTATCGTGGCAACTTCAACAAAGTATGCTGTTTCAGTGATGGGACCATTCATTGTAACAGTTGCCGGGTTAGAGGAGCCAGAATATGATCCTGTGCCGCTTCCAGTCCAATGATCGAATCTATAGTTTGAAGAGGGTGTGGCAGAAATTTGTACTGAAGCTCCTGCATCATACCAGCCTGATGAGGGGCTAACTGACCCGGAGCCGCCACCAACCTGCATAGTAAGATAATATTGTGCCTTGTATGTGGCACTGACGCTTCCTCCACCGGATGGGACGACAATGGTTCCACTTTGTGAAGTGGAAAGTCCTGATGTGCTAACCCAAGCATATCTTTTCCCTGAGCCTGCGGAAACTGGGCTCGTCCAAGAGAACTGGTGCGATGTTCCAACATCCCATGTGAAACTCTTCGGTAGCTGGTTATACGAATATGATACGCCGTCTACGGTCAATACTGTTCCAGAAGCGTCTGACGAGAGCCCGGATGCAGAGAATGTTATCGAAGCAGTCTCAACAAAATATGCTGTCTCATTGATTGCGTTGTCTAATGTTATCGTAGCCTGAGCACTTGTCCCAGAATACGAGCCTCTCCCGCTTCCCTCCCAGTGGTCGAACCTGTAGCTTGGAGCAGGTGTAGCAGATATTGTGATAGATGATCCACCGTCATACCATCCGCTCGCCGGACTTACAGATCCCCCTGATGTTGGGACAGCCTGGACTTTGAAATAATATTGGTCTTTTACAAAACATGCTAGAACAGTTGGCTCCAGAACCTCGACAGTTCTAGGGTTGTCGGTTACACCATCACTCCATGAGATGAAAGTGTACTGCATTCCAGGTCCTGTGCCTGGAGAAACTATTTCCACAACCCTGTTCCCGTAGACTACGAGGGTGCTTACAACCCCCTCGCTGTCAGTAACATAGGGTACTCCATCAATTTTCACGGTAACGTTGGCTACAGGGTGAACTGTTCCAACGCGGTAAACGTATACGGTTAAAGCGTCTGTGGAGGAGAGTGGGTCGAAAGCGTTCCCCAATGCTGTGACAAAAAGATATTTTCCGCTGGAAGGAATATTGTAGTCGGAGAAGACAAGTGTTTGAGTGGATATTGATGGAACAAGAAAGTTTACTTCCCTGTATCCTATAACGTTCCCGCTTCCGTCAAGTGTGAGAACATATCTTATCAGGGAATCCTTGTTCCACGCACTTTTTATGATAACACGGTCGGTTCTAAAGTCGAACTTGAGGCTTTCCTTGAGCCTGTCGTTTTGAATGTCGAGGGCCTTGAACGTTTCCGAAACATTTGACTTGAACGATTGGACGTAGGCTACAAGTATGAGCATGCTTGCTACGAGCACTGTTATGGCGACAAGCGTCCCCAAAAGCGTTGAAATAGACTTTCTCCTCATGCTCTTTCGGTAAACTGTCTCAGATGCGGATAAAAAGGTGCGATAGAATGTTTGACCCACCTAACCCCACGCTCCGTGAGACGGTTCAGGATTGTTGAAGTTTCTGGCGAAAATGTAGTCTACGTAGAAGTAGCTTGCAGTCGAACCTTTCACAGCATCCCTTATTCCTACAGTGTACCCTGATGTTATAATGTTGGATGTCGCACTCTGAAGCGTTGTCCAAGGTCCGCTGACAGATATTGTGCGCTTGAACGCTAACGTTGTTCCATCATAGGATAGGGCCCACCACTCGTAACTGGATGGATTATTGTTGCTCAAGCTATAAGGTCTATCATATATTTGTCCAGAAATTACTGTTCTAAGAACGTAGACTCCGTTGTACCCCCTGTATCCCATTGCCTGAAGGTTGCTTGGATCGGTGTAGTAGTTCATTATCCAAGACTCGTGCTCTGACGCATACGTCCACTTTACTTTAGCCCTTATCTCACACTTGCTTGGCAACGTAGTGTACGAGCGTAGTGTAACCTCCTTCCAGTTTACTCCATCGCTTTGAACGGTTATCGTGAGAATTCCTCCTGAAACACTGTATGTTCCGCCTGATGTGGTTCTAACATCCCACTTTGAGGTGTCGAGGGACGTGCCTAGGAAGTCGTCGAAGAACAGGAATGTTGAGGCGCCGTCGCTTGCGCTTGAGGCGGACGGGTTACCATAGTATAGGTAGAAGATTGTTGAACCGGAAGCAGGAATACTCGGTATCTTAACCCAAACGTATGCAACGCTTGAAGCAGTATAAGATTCTATCCAGTATGGGAGCAGTGTGACACCGTCTGGTCCAGTGAACCTGAGGTCGCTGAAGTCGCTCTTGCAGAGCCCGTTCAAGTAAACAGTGTCCCCGGAGCTTGTTCCAGAACCATAGTATACTGTAATCCTAACCTGATAGTCTGTAAGCTGGGTTGAGACACCGTTTATTATGTGATAGTTTCTGTACGACCATCCGCTGAGCCATCCTACGACAGAAGCCTCCTCAGAACCCCATTCGCCATGCGACGGCTCAGGACTAACATATTTCCTGTAAAGTCCATAGTCCTCGTATGTTCCAGTAACCTCCATCACAACAGAGTTCGTGAAATCGTATGTTTTGAGAACGTTGTTGTTTGAGTCAAGAATCTTTATCCAGTTGACGTCAAGCATCACAGTCTGGCCAGCCCACGCGTCAGCACATCTTATCACCAGAGTAACATATTTGCTGGAGAAGGATGAAATGCTTATTGTACCAGATGTCGTCGTCTGCCATCCAGTCCACCCTGATGAAGTTGACGAAGTCGTGTATGAAACAAGCTTGACATTAGTGTATATGGAGTCGATCCAGTTGACTGGAAGAGACTGCTTTCTATTCAATTCTGTATTTAGGACTTCAACGTTAGCTATCTCTCTCGCTAGGGCGGTAGAGAAGTAGCCGTTCCAGTTTATCTGAACCTTTTTGCCGTTCAACCAGTCTCTGGGAACTATAATGAATATGTCGCCTTCTCCAAGCGAACTTGTTCCTCCAGTGTAGCTGTCAATTCTTATGGTGGTTGAGTCTGTTTTCGTGAAAGCAATGTTTGGATAGTAGGTGCTCATGGTTTGATGTTCTCTAAGTTGCCAGAGGTCAATATCCTGTGGATCATCTGCTCTAGACGCCGATGGATTGCCGTAGTAAATGTATATTGTCGCAGGATTTGTGCTCAGGTCGTCTGAAACCTGAACCCAGAAGGTCGCATAGTTTCCTGAGGAAACACTTTCCATCCAGTAGCTTAACAGAGTTGATCCATCGGATTTTGTGAAACGTATGTCTGTGAAGTCGCTCTTGCATCTGCCGTTGAGGTATACGTTTTCACCATTGTCTGTTCCAGAACCATAGTATACTGTAATATGTACTGGATAGTTGGTTCCAGCACCAGATGCTGGATTAATCACATGCCTTTTTCTATACTGCCATCCTGTAAGCCAGCTGTTGAAGCTCGCTGTCTCGGTTATCGGAGCGTTCATTGTGATGCTTGCAGGATTAGAATATCCAGTGTATGAGCCTGAACCTGAGCCAGTCCACGACACGAAACCGTATCCGATTGAAGGTGTTGCAGTAATTTGAATAGACGATCCCGCGTCATACCATCCTGAGCTTGGACTAAGGGATCCTGAACCGCTTCCAACCTGCATTGTAAGATAGTACTGTGTCTTCCAATTCCACGTTATACTCGATGGCGCATTTATTGTGAACTGTACGCTTGTTGAAGAACCGGATGATGGAACGCTTCCACTTCCACTCCATCCCGTACACACATACTGTATTCCGGTTCCGCCTGAGACTGGTGATGTTACGGAGGATGTTATGACTGTTCCAGCATCATACCATCCGCTTGACGGGGTTGGGCTGTCATATGCTGAGCTTACTGTAAGATAATATTGAGTCTTCCAGTTCCATGTTATGCTAGACGGGGCGTTTATTGTGAAAGTTGTGCTTGTTCCAGAACCAGAGGATGGGACGCTTCCAGAACCAGTCCACCCTGTGCACACGTACTGTATTCCAGAGCCTCCAGATGTCGGAGAGGTTACTGAAGCAGTTATACTTGTTCCCGCGTCAAACCAGCCTGAAGTTGGGGTTGGACTATCATAAGCGGAGTTCACTGTAAGATAATATTGTGTCTTGTACGATGCTGTAACACTTCCTCCATTGGATGGTACTGTGATGCTACCACTTTGCGAGGTTGAAAGTCCTGAAGTTGAGGTCCAAACATACTGTTTTCCTGTTCCGGCGGAAACGGGAGATGACCAAGAGAAGCTGTGAGATGATCCAACATCCCAAGTAAAGCTCTTTGGAAGGCTACTGTATGAGTACGAGTTTCCATCAACTGTTAAAATTGTTCCAGAAGCATCTGAGCCTAAACCGCTGACAGAGAATGTTACTGTAGCAAGACGCTGAAGCCTCATCGTTATAGATCCAGAACCGCCTACCGTCGCAGTCGTCGAAGAAGATGTTGAAGAGGATACTGAAACTCCTCCTGAAGTTTCCCACTGCTTGAACCTGTAGCCGCCTGGAATCGTGCCAGCTGAAAGCGAATAGGATGCTGGTGGAACGGATGTGGAGCCACCGTGACTGTAGCTTGAACCGCCAAAGTTTATGGTTGCGCCGCTGACAGCGTTTCCAGCGTCATCGTAAACGTAGAAGTTGACAGCATACGTGAGCAGTGTAACTGTTAAAGAATATTGTGTGGTTTTTGAGACGCCTCCGCCTGACCCTGTTATGGTTATAGTGTATGTTCCAGTTGGAGTCGATGTGCTGGTTGATATGGTCATAGTAGATGATGCGGTTGAAGAGCTTGGGCTGACTGTGACAGAGCTTGGGCTGAAGCTTGCTGATGCACCGGATGGAAGCCCAGACGCTGAGAAGCTTATCGTCTTAGAGTTTACTCCACCCCCGTATGATACTGTCACTGTTGCAGAAACACTGCCTCCTTGTACAACGCTTCCGCTTGTCGGGTTAACTGAGATGGAGAACGTGAAGAAGTTTGCTGTCACACTTTTCGGAGAACTCATTGTCACCGATGTAGAGGTGCTTGTTCCAGACGCATCGCCTGTCCAAGCGTCGAAAGCGTATCCACTGTTGGCTGAAGCAGTTAATGTAACGGCTGTTCCGCTGTCATAGTATCCGTCTGAGCTCGATGGACTGGCGGAAACACTTCCTCCACCAGATGGGCTGACGGATGTGGTTAGAAGGTACTGGATGCGATAGGATGGGGCAACATTTCCTGAACTTGAAACTGTTACTGTAGCGCTTGTCGGAGTGTTGATTGCATAACGTTTTCCGCTTGTTGTTGAGCCAACGTATCCCTGATACGAGTAGCTGTGTGATGAACCGCTGTCCCACCAGAAGCTTGCAGGTAAGATGGAGTAAGAATATCCTGTTCCATCTATTGTGGCAACTGTTCCCGATGCATCTGATCCTAGGCCGCTTGCAGAGAAGGTCCAAAGATACTGTGTCTTATAGGATGCTGAAACTGATCCGCCGCCAGATGGGACGGTTACTGAGCCGCTTTTTGAAGTCGATAATCCGCTTGTAGAAACCCACGCATAACGTTTGTCGCCTGCAGATGTGCTGACTGGATCAGACCACGTGAAACTATGGGATGAACCTACATCCCACGTGAAGCTTACTGGAAGCTGGCTGTAATAGTATTGGACTCCATCTACTGTTAAGATCGTTCCCGAAGCATCGGATCCTAGGCCGCTTGCAGAAAATGTTATTGTAGCAATCTGGACAAAATATGCTGTCTCAGTAATCGGGCCATTTACTGTTACGGAGGCAGGATTATTTGATCCAGAATACGATCCCGTCCCGCTTCCGGTCCAGTGGTCGAACCTGTAACCGGATGACGGTGTAGCAGAAATCTGGACTGAAGCGCCTGCGTCAAACCATCCCGAAGACGGGTTAACTGTTCCAGCCCCGCTTGGACTCACTTGCATGGTAAGATAATATTGTGTCTTGTATGTTGCAGAGACCGATCCTCCACCGGATGGAACAGTTATGCTACCGCTTTGGGCTGTAGAAAGACCTGAAGTGCTAACCCAAACATACTGTTTGCCTGAACCAGCTGACACTGGAGAAGACCATGAAAAGGAATGGCTTGAGCCGACATCCCATACAAAAGATAGCGGGAGCTGACTGTAAGAGTATGATAGCCCGTCTACAGTCAAAATTGTTCCAGAAGCATCTGATCCAATTCCAGTAGCAGAGAAGGATACTGTGGCAATCTGGACAAAGTTCGCTGTCTCAGTTATCGGAGCACTTATTGTGACTGTTGCGGGGTTAGAGGTTCCAGAATATGATCCGGCTCCCGAACCGCTCCAGCTACCGAATCTGTAGCCTGATGCCGGGGTGGCTGAAATCTGAACCTGTGTGCCGCTGTCATACCATCCAGACGATGGTGTTACGGTTCCACCAGCACTCGGGTTCGCCTGCATGGTGAGATAATATTGTGTCTTCCAGTTCCATGTGATGGAGGATGGAGCGTTTATGACAAACGTCACGCTTGTGCTCACACCAGAGGCTGGAACACTTCCAGTACCACTCCATCCCGTACAAACATACTGGGTTCCAGAGCCTCCTGAGACGGGAGAAGTCACCGAAGCGGTTACACTCGATCCAGCGTCAAACCAGTTCGAAGTCGGATTAGGACTATCGTAGGCAGAATTTACTGTAAGATAATATTGTGTCTTGTATGTGGCTGAAACAGTCTTTGGACCGTCTACAGTAACACTGCCACTCTGAGATGATGTGATAACATAGCGTTTCCCGTTCGTGTTAGACGATATCGGCGTGCTCCAACTGTATCCAACAGTTCTTCCAGAGTCAACCCACAATGTTACTGGAGAACCGTCGTAAACCCTGTATCCGTTGCCGTCAAAGGTTACACTGTTTCCACTGAAATCTGATGGTAGACCGCTTGTTTGAAGCGTTACAGTATACTGTGTCTTATATGATGCTACAACGTTTCCGCCACCAGATGAAACAACTATTGTCCCACTCTGTGATGTGGAAAGCCCAGAGGTTGAGGTCCAAACATACTGTTTTCCAGAACCTGCTGGAACGGGGCTAGTCCAAGAGAAAGTATGTGATGAACCGACGTCCCAGACAAAACTTAATGGAAGCTGGCTGAAACTGTATCCAACGCCGTCGACAACAAGTATCGTTCCAGAAGCGTCAGATGAAAGCCCTGATGTAGAGAATGTTACTGTAGCAACCTGGATAAAGTTGGCGGTCTCCGTTATCGGACCATCCATTGCAACCGATGCAGGATTAGATGTTCCAGTATACGATCCGGATCCAGAGCCACTCCATGAACCGAACCTGAACCCAGTGTTGGGTGTAGCGGAAATTTGGACTGTTGCACCAGCATCATACCATCCTGTTCCAGGGCTTACTGTTCCACCGTTGCTTGGGTTAACGTTCATTGTGAGAAGATACTGGACTCTAGCGTACGCTGTCAGAACAGTGGGCTGAGAAATTTGGAAAACTCTTGGATTGGTTGTCGAACCATCAGACCATTTCGTGAAAACATACTGTACTCCAGTCGCCGGACTCGATTGAACTATTCCTATAGTGTGCTCTCCATAGGGGACTATTGTGCTGACCATTCCGTTAGCGTCAGTAGAATATTGTGCATCGTCAACCTGAACTATTACACCCTGCGCTCCAGTAGAAGTTCCATCCCTGTAAACGTAAACTATTAGAACATATGTGAAGGAAACCGGGCCAAAATTGTTTCCAAGCGCCGTCACAAACATGTATTTGCTTCCAATTGGAACACCGCGAGCCTGCAAATCTATGATAACAGAGGAGTCTGCTGGAACCGTTATGTTAACCTCCGTAGACGATTGAACAATATCGTTGACGTCGAGAGTAAGAATATATCTTATGATCGAATCTCTTCCCCAAGCGTTCTGGACAAGGATCTTGGGAGAATTTTGAGGAATAATCTTCAAAGACTCCTTGTCTTTAGCGTTCTCGACCTCCCCCTGCTTTACAACCTGACTACTGGATGAAGTGAAAAACTGATTGTATAATAGTATGGTTGAAAGGGCTGCGATAAGGAGCACTATGACAAATATTGCTCCAACTGTTGCAGAAACACTCTTCCTTTTCCCGAACATTTGTCAAAAAGGTTAGGTGCAACCTAATAAAAGGAGGGTTAAAAGTGTGGAGATCTAGAAGCCAGTATTTTTCAAAGCCGCGAAGCACATTCGGGAATAATGTGAAATGATATACACATCCGAACCCGATTTTAGGTATGCAAACTGTCCCCCTATATGGGGACAAAATACCATTGTTGTCAAAGTGCAAAACGTACGTTTACCGTACAAAATGACATCAGCAATCGACATAAAGGCAATGCGTTCGTTTACCGGATACTTTGATTTTAGTGGGTGGTGCAAAAGTGCATTCTGTACGGTAAACGTACAAAATGACTTGACATTGGTGCGTCGCCATAAAATATCTTTAGTGCGGATGCAAGCGTCCGCTCTCTTGAGGTTATGCGGAAGGAGGAAAATTGCTTTCTTAAACCCTTCCGCTTTCCCTCGACACGCCCTCCACCATCCAACACCCCTCATCGGGTTAGCTGGATGGTTTCACAGGAGCGTGTTTCGGCCTGTCCGGCCAACCCCGCCTAGAATCTAAAAAGTTCTAGGTGGAGCACCCTCCCCAGCATGTGCTGGGTTCGGGATCTTCAGGAGGGAAACGGGCTAAAATAGCCCGCCAATCCTCCATCCATTTATCGGATGGCTTGCTCGAACTCTG
>Ga0080004_1094100_pt1 | contig 11949 bp, 12 predicted proteins | sample WasSprMetagenome_FD_69207 | JGI IMG/M metagenome (GOLD analysis project Ga0080004, IMG submission 69207) | Sulfidic aquatic microbial communities from Washburn Spring, Yellowstone National Park, USA - WS (SPADES assembly) (version 2) | ecosystem: Environmental > Aquatic > Thermal springs > Hot... | reverse complement strand
CTTCGCGGATTACAAGCTCCCCCAGATCCTTTGGGCTAGAAGAGCTTTGCGGTTCCACCCGCGCCTTGCGGAAAGGATCCGGGCAGGCGAGCTCATCCCCCGGGGAAGCGCGGAGGAGGTGGAAATCCGGGCCCTCACTGTGGTGGCCGTGGAGGAACTCCGGGAAAGGCTAAAAAGGAGAGGCCGGGAGATCTTGGCTTTTCAGGTGGATTGGCTCCTTTGGAACCTGGCCCAGGAGAGGCTCAGCGTTCCCCATCATCGGACGCTCACCTGGGCGTATTAGCCATGCCTTTTGAGGTGGTAAAAAGGATACCGGGGGCGGAGGCCCGGCTTGGCCGCCTGGTAACCGGCCACGGGGTTGTGGAAACCCCGGCATTCGTGGCTGTGGCCACCCGGGGCATGGTGCGGGCCCTCTCCGCGGAGGATCTGGAAAACTTGGGCGTCCAGATCCTCATTGCCAATACCTACCATCTTTTCCTCCGGCCGGGTGCGGAGACCGTGGCCGCTTTGGGCGGGCTTCACGGGTTCACGGGCTTCCGCGGGCCCTGGATGACGGATTCCGGGGGTTTTCAGGTTTTCTCCCTAGGCGCAGCGAAAATCCATGGGGTGGGAAAGATCGCTTCCATCTTTCCCGGTGAAGCCCGGCCCCGGGAAACACCAGGCGTCCCCCTCGTGAAACTCACCGAAGACGGGGCCTGGATCCGCTCCATCTTCGATGGGACAAAATACTTTTTCTCCCCGGAGGAAGTGATCCGGGTGGAGAGGCTTTTGGGTGCGGACATCATCCTCCCCTTGGACGAATGTACCTCGCCTTTCCACGACGAGGCCTATACCAAGGCGGCCATGGAGCGCACCCACCGCTGGGCCGAACGGGCCCTTTTGGCCTTTGAGCGTACCCAGGGCCTTGGTCCCAATCCCCATCAGGAACTCTGGGGGATTATCCAGGGCGGGGCTTATGAGGAGTTGCGGCGCACCTCCGCAAAAACCATCGCCTCCATGGGTTTCCCGGGATTCGCCATCGGCGGCTCGTTGGGAAAATCCAAGGAGGACATGTACCGGGTGATCGACTGGACCCTGAGCGAGCTTCCAACTGATAAACCTCGACATCTTCTGGGAATCGGAACTTTGGAGGACATCCTGGAAGCGGTGAGGCGCGGGGTGGATCTTTTCGACTGCGCCGCGCCCACCCGCTTAGCCCGAAATGGAGCCCTCCTCACCCTTTCCGCACCGAACTTCAAGCTGAACATCGATAACGCTAGCTTCAGGAACGACGAGCGACCGGTGGACGAAACTTGCGACTGCCCCACTTGCCGGCGTTATTCCCGCGCCTTCCTTCACCATCTTCTCCGCACTGGCGAGCTTTCGTATTTCCGATTGGCCACGTTACACAACGTCCGATTCATGGTGCGATTCATGGCCTGGATCAGGGAGGAGCTCTCCCAGGGGCGTCTGCCCAAGTTGGAGAAGGTGGCGGCATGAGCTCAAAGAAGGGGACACGAAAAAGGGTCGCAGTCTATACTGATGGAGCTTGCCTTGGGAACCCTGGGCCAGGCGGCTGGGCGGCGATTCTCATTTGGGGCCCATACCGAAAGGAAATCTCTGGTGGGGAACCGCAAACCACGAATAACCGCATGGAGCTCCGCGCGGCCATCGAGGCCCTCCGGGCCTTAAAGGAACCCGCGGAAGTTGACCTCTACACGGACTCCCTTTACCTCCAAAAAGGGGTCACCGAATGGCTTCCCCGCTGGAAGGAACAGGGCTGGAAAAGGAGGGAAGGAAAGAGCCTAAAACCCGTGGCCAACGCCGATCTTTGGCGGGAGCTCGATGCTCTTTTGGGGAAACATCGCGTGCATTTCCACTGGATTGCCGGACACACTGGACATCCGGAGAACGCCCGGGCCAACGAGCTAGCCCGGAAGGCCATGCGTGCCGCTGGGAAACTCAGCCCTTCCGGACCCGACTCTGAATGATCAGCGCCCGCTCGACGTCCTGGGAACGGACCCAGCCCTTTTCCATCAGGATCTCGCCGATCCGGCGCCTCCGCCCCTCGGCCTCTTGTTCCCTCAGGGCTTCCTCCACCCGCTCAGGATCCAGGGCCCCAAGATCCACGAGGATCTCGCCCAGGCGCTTCTCGCGCTCAAAATACTCCTCGAGGATGGACATGATCACCGCCGAGCGGGATTTCCGCTGCTGGAGGGCCACCTTGTCCACGAGATCCAAAAGGTATTTGTCCTCTTCGCTGTAGTACAGAGTTACCTGCATTTTCCCCTCCCGCTAACCCCATTTCGGGGATTTAACAACCTTTTCCACTATATCCGGTTGGGGGATAAGAGGCAAGTGGGGCTAAGGGATGGCCGTAGCGACCGCCCGGGCCGCGTCCACTAAGCCTTTCCCAACCCGCAGCTCCTCCGCCTCCAGCCTCGTACAGGTGCGAAGGAGGATATCCACCGCCTGTGGGCCAGAGAGCTTAGGGTTAGCGGAAAGGATCAGGGCTAAGGCCCCGCTCACGTGGGGCGCGGCGAACGAGGTCCCGGAGAAGCTCCCCACGCCGCCCTTGGGAAGAAGAACAGGGATCTCCACACCGGGAGCGCTGAGGTCCACCTCCGGGCCGAAACTGGAGAAGGACGCGGGCCGGTCGGAGCGATCCGTGGCCGCCACAGTGAGAACGTAAGGGGAGCGGCCGAGAAGGTTCACGCCTGCCCGGCCCTCATTCCCGGCAATGGTGACCACGATCACCCCCTTCTCCCAGGCCCGGCGGAGGGCATCCACGACCACAGCGGGCGGGGAAACTTTGGCGTAAATGCTGAGGTTGATGATCCTCGCCCCGTTTTGCACGGCGTAATCAATGGCCTGGGCCAGCTTTTGCCAATCGCGCTCGTAGAAAAGCCCCTGGGAGTCCAGGAACCGCACGTCCATGATGCGCACCCTAGGAGCAACCCCCACCAGTTCCTTGGCGTAAGCCGCGATCACCGAGGCCACCGCGGTGCCGTGGTAGTGGAGGGCGGTGCGGCGAAGATGAGCCGGGACGTTCTCACGGAAGTCCCAACCGTAAAGATCGTCGACATAGCCGTTCCCGTCGTCATCCCTGCCGTTGATGCTTTCTTTGGGGTTAACCCACCGCACCTCCGCAAGGGCCGGAAGGGAGAAATCAATTCCGGAGTCGATAACGGCCACCACGATCTCGGGGGAACCTTGGGTAATGGACCAGGCCTGGGGAGCTTTGATACGGTCGATGTTCCAGGAGAGGGCGGGAGCGGTGAGGCTAACGCTTACCTGGCCGACCCCACCCACTGGGCCTGGCCGCAAGGCCAGGATTAGGCCCAGGCCGACCAGGAATCCCCAACCCCAAACCCTCCTCCCAATCACATTGCGATTGTATATAATGGCTTCCACTACATCAAGGGGACAAATGTCCAAAGGGTGAATTAGGGCTTGTTGGGGAAAGGGCGAGGCGGGGGTGGTAAACTCCGGTGTGGTTCCGGTTCTGCGTGTTCGGGATTTACGGAAATCCTACGGTCCTGTGCGCGCCGTGGACGGGGTCTCCTTCACTGTCGAGTCCGGAACGGTCTTCGCTCTCCTTGGTCCAAACGGCGCGGGCAAAACCACCACCGTGGAGATCCTGGAAGGTCTACGTCTTCCAGATTCCGGCGAAATCGAGCTTTTCGGGCGCAAAGTTAAGCGAATTGGCCCAAAAGAAAAGGCCCGGATGGGTGTTCTTCTTCAGGAGGGCGCGTTTGAACCGTATCTCCGGGTGCGCGAGGTCCTCAACCTCTTCGCCGCTTTCTTCCCCCGCAGCCTTGACCCCGATGAGGTTTTGGCGCTTGTGGGACTCACGGAAAAGAGCCGGGCCTTGGTCCGAACCCTCTCCGGAGGACAAAAACAGAGGCTAGCTTTGGCTGTGGCCCTCCTCAACGACCCGGAGCTCCTGTTCCTGGACGAGCCCACAGCCGGGCTCGATCCCCAGGCCCGCCGCCACGTCTGGGACATCATCCAGGATCTGCGGGCTCGGACAAAAACAGTATTCCTCACTACCCACTACATGGAGGAAGCGGAAACCCTCGCTGATTGGGTTTGCATCATGGATCACGGAAAGATCATCGCCGAGGGGACTGCGCGGGAGCTCGTGAGCCGCTTCGGCCCAGCCACGTTCGTGGAATTTCCTCTTCCCCCAAACCTTTTCCCCGCTCTTTGCGCGCGCTTCCCCGGAAAGGTTCGGCAGGATGGGGAAAGGGCGAACCTCCAGGTGGACGAGCTTGGCCAGGGTTTAGCCGGCCTTTTCGCCTGGGCCCAGGAGCAAGGGATCACACTTTCCCAGGTCACCTTGCGCCAGCCGAACCTCGAGGACGTGTTCCTCGCTCTCACCGGAAGGAGGCTCCGCGATTGACCGCCCCCTTCGCTTTGGCCAAAAGCTTCCTCCTCTCTTCTTTGCGGGAGTGGGATGAGCTTTTCTGGTTTTGGCTTTTCCCCATCGTTCTTTTGGCCTTCTTAGGGGTGGCCTTTGCGGGAGTCGAGCGCGGGGAAATGGAGCTTCGGGTAATTTTGGCCAACGGAGATCGCGGCCCCATTGGTCAAAGTGTACTTGAGGGCCTTGGGGTCATGACCAAAGAGGCTAACTTTTCCCTGCGGGTCGAGGTACTTGAGGCTACGGAAAATGTGGATGAGCTCTTCTTTCGGGCCAAGAGGAAGGTGGAGGAGGGGGAGGCTCATGCTGCCCTCTTCATCCCCGCCAGCTTCTCCGCAGAGCTTTGGGAAAAGGGGTACTCCACGGTGCAAATCCTTTACCGGCGCGGGGAAAGCGGCTCAAGCACCGCTGCCTCCGCCCTCCTAGAGTTCCTCGAGGAATTCGGCCACACACTTCTTGAGAGACGGGGAATCCTTGCGACAAGGATTCCAGTGGAGAGGAGGATGGTGGGCGGGGAGGCCCGCCCCGTGCGCTACGTGGAGTTTGTCCTCCCCGGGATCATCCTCATGGCCTTCTTCGTATACGGCCTTTTCGGCGTGCCTGACGCGGTTATACGCGCCAAAGAGGTTGGGATCATCAAAAGATATTTCGCCACCCCTCTTTCGGGAGAGCACTACCTTCTTGGTTTTTCCCTGAGCGCCCTTTTTGTGAACCTTATGCAGGTCTTGCTCATCTGGGCATTCGCGCGCTTTGCTTTGGGTGCGCGTTTATCCCTCCTTCGGCCGGCAACATTGGGCTTCCTTTTCCTTGGGGTTGCTACCTCCCTAAGCTTTGGTTTCTTAATCTCCGCTATCTCCCGCACTTCTCAGGGGGCCATGGCCTTTGCCACCCTCCTCAACTTGCCCGCCCAGTTCTTAGGCGGCCTTTATTTCCCGGTGACCTCCATGCCTAAAGCTCTCCAGTGGCTTTTGGTTGCCAATCCCCTCACCCATCTCGCTGAGGGCCTCCGCGCTTCCCTAGGCCTATCTACACTCGTTTATCCCCTCTGGCTAAGCCTCCTCGTCCCCCTACTTTGGATATCCGGAAGCCTCATCCTTGCAGCTCTCCGCATCCGCCTTGGGGAGGCCGGATGAAAGCCTTCGTTGCAGTCGTCCGCGGGCAGTTTCTGATCTTCGTCCGCAATCGTCTCGATTTCTTTTTGACCATGGGCTTTCCCCTCGTATTGGTGTTCCTTTTTGGGTTTATCTGGGCTGCGCCGGAGGGCTCAGTGAAGCTCGGCGCTGTCTTCAACGGGCCCCGGGAACCTGTGCTTCAAGCTTTGGCGAATTTTCCGGAGCTTTCAGTGCAGGAATTTGCTGGGGTTAATGAACTCGAGCAGAGTTTAGCCCGCCACTTTGTGGATTTCGGGATTGTTTGGGATGGAAATTCTCTCGTTTTCCTTTTCGACCGCGGCCGCATTCAAGATAACCCTACCTTTGAGGGCTATGCCCGGCGTATTACCCGAGCCCTGGAGCTTGAGGTTGCTGGAGCTACCGCCCCGATTCGGGTGGAGAAGGTCCATGTGGGAAAGCTTTCAACAGCTACGTGGTTCTACTACATCGTGCCCGGGCTCATGGTCCTTGCTCTCGTTCAGGCTGGGGTCTTTGCGGTAGCCGGAAGGCTCGCGGGAATGCGGGAACTTGGGGTCCTCCGCAGGCTTTTGGTCTCCCCAATTTCCAGCTGGGCCTTAGTTTTTGGAGTGGGGGTAGTGCGGATGACTGTGGGCTTTTTCTCCGCGGGTCTGACCGCCCTTTTAGCTTGCGCAGTTTTCCAAATGAGGTTCATGGTGAGTCCAGGCCCTCTCCTCTTTTATGCGTTGGCTTCAGCGTTAGGCGCCATGGGGTTGGGAGCGGTGGTGAGTATGGTGGCCCGTAAACCGGGGAGCGCCGCAGCCGCGGGGATGATCCTCGTGCAGGTGCTACTTTTTCTCTCCGGAATTTACATTCCCTTGGAATTCCTGCCCTCTGGGCTTAGGCTCGTGGCCAAAATTCTTCCGGCGTACTACTTGGCCCAGGGAATGCGCGCGGCGATGGGCGTAATCGAAGGGGTACCTGCAAACTTTTGGGCGGGTTTAGGCTTTAGCGCATTTGGCCTCCTGGCCCTCCTCCTTTTCGGCCGCTCCCTTATCTCCCCAAGGTGACAGGCCAGCCGTTTTCGGATAAAGTGGGATCCCTCGCCTGGTTTTCGTGGGGGAGGAAGGAGGCCAACATGCAAAGGGGTCCGCGCAAAATGTACGATGTTCGGCATCTGGGTCTCACGTGCGCCGATTGCGGAGCACCCATTGAGGAGCTCCCGTTCATGCCTAAAAGCGATCGTCCCGTGTACTGCCAAAAGTGCGCCCGGAACCATCGGCGCCAGAATCCGCGCATTCTGCGGTGAAAAAAGGCGGGGCGGTTTAAGCCGCCCCGCTTCCTTTTATTGTTGGCGAAGCTCGGCAATCTTCTCTTCCACCGCCTGAGCTTCTTTCTTCAGGGCTTCCAGGTAGCGCTCCAGAGCCGCGATTTTCTCCTCTTTGGTCCAAAATCGCCGGAATCCAAAGGGCCCAAAGCAGCAGCCTCCAAGCCTTAGGCCCCTGGGCTCACCGAAAAACCAGGGCCCATGGTGCTCGCAACCGAAGCCCTCATGCTCGTGGTGCCCGCAATCGAACTCCCTATGCTCCCGCATCCTTCTCACCTCCTTCAAGCTCCTTGTAGGTGCTTAGGAACTGATCCAGTTTTTTCCGGAGGCGCCGAATATGCGCGGCCCAGGCCCTCAGCACTGTTCGGCCCTCGTCGGTGAGGGTGTAAACCCGGCGGGCCGGCCCGCTTCCCGAGGTATCCCAGGAGGAGCGAACAAGGCCTTCCTCCTCCATGGCCCGAAGGGTTCGATAGAGGAAGCCTGGGTCGATCTCCACCTCTGGAAGGCGCTCCATAAGCTCGTACCCGTGGATCGGCCCCTGGGCTAAGGCGAGGAGGACCCAGGCCTGAGCAAGGCCACGGACGCGTCCCGGCGGTTCACAACGGTGATGCCCTCCGTTTTGGCACATAAGCACCTACCTGCTTTAGTCATATAGAGGATACTCGACGCGAGATGGCTGTCAACCCAAACTAGGCGGAAGTTGGGACGGGCTCGAGGTAAAGGACGCCGGTGCTATCGTCGTAGGCGAAGAGCTCGGCGTACCGGCCCCAATTGATGATGACCTGGAACTGCTTTTCCGCCTCCGCCGGGGGAAATTCCAGCTCCAAGGCGCGCCGCACCACCTCGCCCCGCAGCCTCTTCCCCTCCGCCGCCTCCAAGAGCTCCAAAAGCCAGCGAAAGATCGGGAGCCTCCTAAGCCGCGCCGCGAAAATCTCCTTCCGCGCCAAAATCCCCGCTTCCGCAAAGGTCTCGCCAAGCGGAGTCAAAGCTACGTCACCCTTAGCCACGGTGACAAATCCCAAAAGCTCCAGGGCCTCGACGGTGCGGAGGAGATGATCGGAGTCCACGCCCAATTCGTCGGCGAGCTTATAGAGGTCCTGGCGACCGCCTGGAGTAGCAGCCAAGGCCTCCAAAAGCCCGGTCATCGGGGTAATTGAGATGTTCGGCAAAGCCCGGAGCTTGCCCGGCTCGCCCGGCGCGCTCCCCAGCTCCACCGCCTCCGGCTGGGTCTCCCCAGCCAGCATGGCATAAACCTCGTCCACGAGGGCTCGGAAAGAGGGATCGTTGGCGTTCCGCGGATGGGGAAGGGAAACGCGGACCTCCGTTACAATTCGGCCCGGATTCTTTTCCATAACCACAATCCGATCGCCCAAAAGCACGGCCTCCTCGATATTGTGGGTCACCATGAGGATCGCTTTGGTGGGAATTTTCCCGCTCAGCCATAGTTCCAGAAGCTCGCCCCGCAAAGCTGCGGCGCTCAAAACATCCAGTGCGGAAAATGGCTCATCGAGGCACAAAAGCTCCGGTTCCACCACCATGGCCCGCGCAAAGCCGACTTTTTGGCGCATCCCTCCGGAGAGTTCCCGGGGATAGGCGCCCTCGAACCCGTCCAGACCCACCCGGTCCAAAATTTCCAGGGCTCGGCGCCGCCGCTCCTCGGGCGGAACGCCCCGCGCTGCCAATGCCACCTCCACATTCTCCAAAACCGTGAGCCAGGGAAAGAGGGCGAAAGTTTGGAACACGATGGTGGCCTTGGGATTCACCCCCTTTAGGGGCTCTCCCCGATAAAGTACCTCGCCGGAGGTGGGCCGCTGGAGCCCGGTGGCGATGCGCAAAAGCGTGCTTTTCCCGCACCCCGAGGGCCCCAAAAGGACGAGGAACTCGCCCTCATCGAGGGTGAGGCTGACGTCCTTTAGGGCCAGGAACTCCCGGTCGCCGCTCCGGTAAACCTGGCTCACGCTCCTAAGCTCCAAGAGGTGCTCAGCCATGGCTCACTCCAATTTGAACCGCTCCTCGGCCACGCGGTAAAGCCTCCGCCAAAGGAGCCGGTTTATAGCCACAACCAGCGTAATCATCGTGAGCGTGGCCGCAAAGAGGAGCGGATAATATCCCCTTTCCGTAGCCTGGGCAATGATGGCTCCAAGGCCCACGGTGTACAACGTTTGCCCTCCAAAGGTGACGTGCTCGGCGACGATGGAGGCATTCCAGGCGCCGCCGCTTGCGGTGATGGCCCCGGTCACAAGGTAGGGGAAAAGGGCGGGAAAGTACAAAATTTTCCAGCGCTGCCAGCGGGAAAGCCCCATGAGCCGGGCGGTGTATTTGAGATCTTGGGGGATGGCCCGCGCTCCCGCAATCGTATTGAAAAGGATGTACCACTGGCTTCCCGTGAGCATGAGGAGCACCGCCGCCAAATTCAGACCGCCAGGAAGATGCACAAGGCCCATGACAAGCACGGGGAACAGGGCTGTGGCTGGGATGGACGCGGCGATCTGCACCACTGGCTGGATCCAGCTCGCGGCCCGCGGGTTTAGGCCCACGAGAACCCCCACGGGTATGGTCCAAAGGGCGGAAAGGAGGAGGGCCAAGATCACCCGGAGCATCGTGGCGCCAGCGCCCTCGAAAATGGGGATCCACTGGGAAGCCGGAAGGGAAAGGAGGAACCGCGCGGCCCAGGCCACCCCAAGCGCCAACGCTCCACCGAGGATCCCCGTCAAAACGTAGAACTGCAATCGCGATCTCCTCTTTCCCTCCGTTTCCCCCAAAGCTTTCTTCCGCAGGGACCAAGCGAGGAGGCGCTGATCCAGTGGCCCCAAAACCCGCTGCCAAAGGGAAGACCAAAGGACCGAACCCCGCAGGACCTTGTAAAACCAGGAGGAGGTTTTCCCCTCGCTTTCCACCATCTCCAGCTTGAACCGCTCGGCCCAGGCCAAAAGGGGCCGCCACACAAGCTGATCCAAAAGGACAATGAGGAAAATGAGCGTCACAAGGCCCCAGGCCAGGGCCCGGGTATCCCCAAGGTACGCGGCTTTTTGGAGATAAGAGCCAAGTCCGGGAAGGCGGTAATCCCGGGCACCCACGGTGAACATCTCCGAAGCCATGAGGAAAAACCAGCCTCCGGCCCAGCTCATCATGCTGTTCCAAATGAGCTGGATGGCGGCAAACGGAAGCTCCAAAAACCGGAGCCTAAGGTAAGAACGGAGCCGGAAAATGGCACCGGCCTCGCGCAATTCTTGGGGAATGGTGATGAGCGACTGGTACCAGGCGAAGGTGAGGTTCCAGGCCTGGCTCGTGAAGATGAGGAAGATCGCGGCCAGTTCCACGCCCAACCGCTCGGGAAGAAAAGCGGTGAGGGCCAGGACCGCCACCGGGAGGAAGGAAAGGATCGGAACGCTCTGGAGGACATCCAAAAGGGGCAAGAAAAAGATTTCCGCGTAGCGACTGCGGGCGGCCTTGTAGCCGTAAAAGAGGGAGAAGGCAAGGGAAAGGACGTAGGCGGCGAGCATCCGCAAGGTGGAAAGGAACGCGTACCAGGGAAGGGCCGCGGGCGAAAGGGAGATCTCCGGGCCCTGGACGTAGGCAGGGGCGCGGAAGGCCAATCTCACCCCAGCATAGATGAGAACAGCGACAACAAGAAAAACGACGAGGTCACCAAGCCCAACGGGGCGGTGCGGACGGGCTGGACGGAAAAGCTTGATCACCGGCATGCTCGCTCCCTTTTGGGGCGGGAGGAAAATTTTACGAAAATTCTGGCCCTAATGCGAACTTTGCGCTATTCAGGAAATGCGGAGAACCGCGGCGCCTTGGACTTCCCCCCGCTTCAGCCGCAAAAGGGCCTCGTTCGCTTCCTCCCAGGGAAAGACTTGCACCTTTGGCCGGATTCTCGCCTCCCAAGCCAACTTTAAAAATTCCTCGCCGTCAACCCGGGTGGCGTTGGCCACGCTGCGCACAACCCGTTCCTCCCAAAGAGGGCGGTAAGGCATCTCAGGAATGGGGGTCATATGGATTCCCGCCAAAACCACGGTTCCTGCAGGCCTCGTGCTTGCAAGGGCCTCGGGCACGATCCATCCCGCGGGAGCGAAAATGATGGCGGCATCCAAAGGCTCAGGAGGCTTATCTTTTGGGCTTCCCACCCATTCTGCTCCCAATTCTCTCGCTTGGTTTTGGCGGGCAGGGGAACGGGTGAAAACGAATACGTGAATTCCCAAAAACCGCGCGGCCTGGATCACAAGGTGGGCGGAGGCGCCGAACCCGTAGAGCCCCAGGATTTCCCCTTTCTTTGCGCCGGAGAGTTTCAGGGCCCGGAAGCCCACGATCCCCGCGCAAAGAAGGGGAGCCTCCTCTTCCGGCGGAAGGTCCTCGGGAAGGGGAAAAGCGAAATCCGCGAAAGCCCGGGTGTACTCGGCAAAACCTCCGTCTACAGTGTACCCGGTGAATTGGGCTTTTGGGCAGAGATTTTCCAGGCCTCGACGGCAAAAGGAACAATCGCCGCAGGCCCAGGCCAGCCAAAAGAGCCCCACCCTTTGCCCCTTTTCAAACTGAAAAACGCCCGGACCGACCTCTACCACCTCACCCACTACTTGGTGGCCGAGGATAACGGGGCTTTTTCGCAAAGGAAGGTCTCCTTCGGCGATATGGAGGTCTGTGTGGCAGACGCCGCAGGCGAGGACCCGGATGAGGATTTGCCCAGCCTCGGGCTCAGGGTTGGGAAGCTCCGAAAGCGAAAGCGGGCCCTCCTCTACGGGCTTCTGGTCCCGCAAAAGAAGGGCCCGCATCCTCACTCTTCGAACTCCACCACCCAAAGCTCGTCGGCCTCAAGGAGGTAGTATTCGGCCTTGCTCACCTGGACGTGGATGAGAACGTAGTCCGGGTCCTCAGGGCCTTCCCAGTACTCCTCCCATTCCTCGTCCCAAAACTCTTCCTTCACCTCGCGGTCCTCGATGATTTCGGCCTTGCCGAAAAGTTGAGCGTAGGCGCTTCCCTCAAGATCCAAAAAGCACACGGTGACGTTAGGGTTCTTTTGGATCTCCTCGATCTTTCGGGAGGATTTGCTTGTAGCAAACCAAACGCCGCCCTCCTCTTCGTAGGCGATGAGGGTCATGGGCCGCACCCGC
>Ga0080004_1139199_pt1 | contig 11956 bp, 9 predicted proteins | sample WasSprMetagenome_FD_69207 | JGI IMG/M metagenome (GOLD analysis project Ga0080004, IMG submission 69207) | Sulfidic aquatic microbial communities from Washburn Spring, Yellowstone National Park, USA - WS (SPADES assembly) (version 2) | ecosystem: Environmental > Aquatic > Thermal springs > Hot... | reverse complement strand
GCCAAAGTATTAAACTATTCCGAAGCAAAATCCTTAATAAACGTCTCGTAACGTTTACATCTTGGGCCGGTAGATCAGCCTGGAATGATCGCAGCGTTGGCATCGCTGAGGTCGCGGGTTCGAATCCCGCCCGGTCCACTTAATTTTTTAAGCGAATCCTTAAATATCAGATGTTCAGCTATTCCTATTGGTGGATATGAGGGCTAAGTACGCTTATTTGCTTGAGGATGAGGATGTGCGGCGTTGGTTTGATAATTTGGCGGCTAAATCTCTCTTGACGGCTACTGTTTATCTTAGGAATCTTGGGTTTTACTGCGAGTTAAACAAAACTGACCCCAAGTCCATTTTGAAAGTTGCTGGGACTAAAGCGTTTAGGGATGGCTTCACAGACTTTGTTAGGAGGTTGGAGCGAGAAGGCAAGGCAGGCTCTTACATAGCTAGGTTTAAGAAAACCCTCAACTCGTGGCTCGCCTACAACGGCGTAAACGTTAAGCTTAAAGTGAACGTGAGGGGCGAGTCAGACGCACCCACTATAGCTGGTGAAAGGGTCCCCGGCAAAGAGGAGCTTGACAGAATCCTTAGAATGGCAACCCCGAGAGCTAGAGTTTCAATTGCGCTTATGGCCTTCAGCGGTTTAAGACCTCAAACCCTTGGAAACTATGATGGAACCGACGGCGTTAGGCTTGGAGACTTTCCGGAGGCTGAAATCCGCCAAGACGGCGTAGAATTCGCAAAAGTGCCCACAATGCTTATCGTTCGTAAAAGGCTGAGTAAGGCTAGGCACCAGTACTTCACCTTCGTCCCTCAGCAAACCATAACATACATTCAGGAGTATTTGGAGGATAGGATTAAGCAGGGCGAAAAGCTGACCAAGGATTCCCCGCTACTGGGCTTTGACCCCAGAGGCGTCAAAAAGAACAAGTTCTTAAGGACAACTCTTGTTACTAGGGATATACGGGAAGCCATTTTGAGGGCTGGTTTCGGCTGGAGACCTTACGTGTTGAGGGCTTACTGCGATACGAATATGATAATAGCCGAGTCTAAGGGCAAGATCAGCCATCCATACTTGCAGTTTATTATGGGGCATAAGGGCGACATTGAAGCCAGATACAGCACAAACAAGGGCGTGCTACCGCCTACCATGATTGAGGACATGCGAAAAGCCTACAAGGAATGCGAGCCATTTCTCAGCACGGCAACCCAGCCCCTAGAACAGGCGAGCGTAGTTAAAGAAGCCAAAATAGAAGCCTTAAAGAGTATGGCTAAAAGCCTTCTCGGAATAGACCTAGTTGACGTTAAGGTTGCAAGGGAAAAACAGCTTGGAAGAGAATTAAACAAGGATGAGGAACTGGAGCTTTACGAGAGGGAACTAAAAAAGCTTAGAGATGGAAAGCATAACCCTCAGAGGATAATCCACGAGAAAGAGCTTGAGAAATACTTGGCGGAAGGATGGCAGTTTGTAAGCGTGCTGCCATCACAAAAGATCCTAATTAAAAAGAACTGAATTTTGTGAATGTATACACAATATTCTTTATATGACTTAAGCGCTTTTGATTTCATGATAGGCACTTAGCGGAAGGGCACTGGTGTGGAAAAGCCAACTGAGGATACTTATGTTGCTGAGTTTGTTTCAGTTACCAAACAATTAGGTGCTCTTCTTGGTTTTGATGCTGAATTTAATAGGAAAACTCCAAGTGGCAAACCAGATATCATTATTTATTATAAAAATAAACCAGTAGCCGTGATAGAAGTAAAGGAGCCCAGGATCCCTTTAAGCGATCCATCATTAAATGAGCAGGCTTTAAGGTATGCTGATTGGTATCGCAAAAACCGTGATGTGCTGTTCTATGGAATACATAATATGAAATATCTCAATTTGTTTAAGTTTGTCCAAAAAGAACAACGAGAGAAAACTCTGCTTGATTTTATTGAGGGAAAAAAGACTTTATGGGTTCCTGTATCAAACTTTCCATTTAAAATAATTCCATGGGCAAAATCCATAGATGATTACAAGCAAATATCGACAAATAATCGCGCCCAAGAAAATTTGCAAGATTTCTTGCTGAAATTTAAGGAAATTCTTGAGGGCAAAACACTTGATCTAAGTAGCGATGTTATCGAAGCTATTAGGAGATACATAGAAGAGGGAGCGAATAGAGGTCTTACAAAATTTGAAGACATGTATAGGCGCAACGAAGAGAACGTAAGAGAATTGTTTGAGGCTTGGCGAAGTGAGCGAGGTCTTGATAAGCCAAAAAATGATAGCCAATTACGGGAATTTTTGGGTTTAATGATAAAAGAGCAACTTTACACTTTTTCTATGAAAGTTCTGTTCTACCTAGTGCTTCAAAGTATTGATGCCGAGATGGCCACAAAACTTAAAGAAAATTTGGCGTCAGTTGAACCGTCCGATCCTCTAATCTTCAAAAGAATTTTTGACATGCTCTTTGCTTATGCTATAGACAAAACAGGAGACTTTGAGGAAGTTTTCGGAACAAACACCGTTGACAAACTTCCATTAGTTGATGCAACATTGCAGCCTTTAAAAGAACTCATTTCGTATCTCAACCAGATTCGATGGAGTGAGATAAACGTAGATGTTATAGGAAGAATCTTTGAAGGGCTCATATATACGGAAAGAAGACATCTTCTCGGTCAACACTTTACGGACACAGCGGTTGTGGACCTTATATTAGCTGCAACTTTAAAAAGCCCTGGTAGACTTATTGATCCCGCATGCGGATCGGGTACGTTTCTTGTTCGCGCTCTTAATTATTGGAGAGCAAAATATGGATATAGAAAGGAAAATTATCAGCTCATAGAAGGAATCGATATAGATAAGCTTGCTTCAATGCTCTCCAAAATCAACTTGTACATACAAGCAATTAAAGAAATCGAAGATAAAATAAAATATTACCCAAAAATTCGCCATTCAGACTTCTTTAAGGAAATGTTGCCTCCGGAGTTTTCTTACATAACAACCAACCCGCCTTACACAAGGCAAGAGGAAATGGCTATGGCCTTTTACGATAAGGCCTATAAAAAATGGTTAGACGAATCGGTAAAAGACATCCCAGACTGGAGCAAAAGAGCTTCAATATATGCGTATTTTCTCGTAAAAGGAGCAAAACTGCTTAAAGAGGGTGGCAGATTAGGCTTTATTGTAGAAAACTCATGGCTAAACGCTGAATATGGTAGTCCTCTTAAAAATTGGTTTCTGGATAACTTTACTGTAGAATACGTTATTGAGTCTCTAGTTGAGAGATGGTTTGAAGACGCAGCCGTTATCACAAACATCATTATTGCCGAAAAAAGGAAAAATCCATATTCTGTCACACAATTCTTGTTTTTAAGGAAAAAATTAGCTGAAATTTTCGGCGCAGCCCCGCCGGCAAGCGATCTTGTGGCAAATCAAAGGTACTATGAACGCATTGAAGATGTAGTATCAAGAGGCGCTGGTATTAAGCTAGACAATGATTACATAATACTTGAAGATGAAGATGTAAGAAAAGTTATGATTAAAAAGCATACACTCAAGACAATAGAAAGTAAACTTGGAAGATGGGGCATTCTTAAAGGACCTAAAAAATACCTGGAATTGGTGCTAAACTTCATTGAGGGAAAAGACACAAGATTAAGGCTGTTAAGCGATTTCATAACTATTGAAAGAGGATTAACCACAAACGCCAATGAAATATTCTACTTGCCTTCTAGGCATTGGAAAAGTCTAGAAGAAAGCGAAAACTACTTGACCCTTAAAGGGCCTTCCCATAAAATTGTCAAGCTTAACAAGCACTATTTAAAACCGCTCATTAGAACTGCACATATAGAAAACTCTTCATACTGCGTTTCTACTTTAAAAAGGCAAGGTGTAGAAGATTTTGTTCTATGGGTTGGCGATACATCTCAAGTTAAAGACCCAGGGGTTATAAGTTACGTTGAATGGGTCAAGAACTTCATTATCAGTGAACACGAGATGGACAATACTGCGTTTCCAACATTAGTAAAGCAACTTGATTCCACTACATGGACAAAACTTCCTGACAAATCTGGTGCAATGTTCCTTTTTAAGAACGATATTCATAAAAACTTTGCAATTTACATGAACAAAATTGAAGGTTCCCAAGTTGACAAAAGACTTTTCTTAGGATATTTAAAAGAGAACATCGACCCTAGAATAGTATTTGCCGTTTTAAACTCTGTTTTCACATATCTTGGAATGGAACTTATCGGAAGAAGCAACTTGGGAGAAGGCGCGTTGGACGTTAACGTTGTCGATTATAATAAAATACCAACAGTAAACCCAAAAATGGTCGAGGAAACGTTAAAGACCAACGGTAAGTATGGAGATTTTCTGAAACTCATCGACCAAATGCTTGTAATGAGGCCTAGTAACATAGATCTAGAGTTCGAAAATAATATTCGTTTGAAAATGGAGGAACATATGCTCAGCTTGCTTGATTATGATAGAGATGATATTAAACACCTGTACAAAGAGTTAGTAATGCTTGTTAACTTAAGAACTCAGAGAGCAATTAGTGTAAAAAGGGCTGAAAAATAATTTTCAACCCAACAGCGCATAAAAACTCTAGCACGATACTTATCTAAACATAAATTATAAATTAACAAGAAATCAATCATGGATTGATTGGCCATGAAACCCGTCAAAAGAAGGTTGAGGTTGGATATGATAATAACGGAAATTGAGATAGTTGATAAAGAGAAGGGCATTTTCAGATTCAAGGCAATTCCAGATCCCCGCGTTTGGGAAAAGAAAATTGTCAATGGTGAAGAGGGCTATTGGCATAAGTTAGATAACATATTCCTATCCGAAAAGGAATTGGCAAAAGCAGTGCCTACTTTAAAAAATAAACCAATTTATCTTGAAACCGTTGGTATTAAAAACAAAGAGAAGTATCTTAGGAGAAGTAAGGAGAGAATTGAAGAAAGAGCACCTTGAGAATTCAATTTTTGGTCTCGCAGTTTTATATTCGGATATTAGGCATTCAACTAAGATAGCAACAAAACTGAAACCTTTTGAACAAAAATTGTATTATGAAACCTTCTTAAATGAAATGATTTCTATCATTGAGGATTTTGGCGGTTACCCGTTTAAGACAACAGGAGATTGTGTAATTGGCTTTTTCTTAGAAGAACATGGGTTTCAATGGTGTGACAATGTAATACTTTGTGGTCAAATGATGATTGAAGTAGTGAAAAACAACATTTCACCATATCTTCAATCCAAAGGGTTGCCAAAACTCGAGTGTCGAATTGCAGCGGATTACGGAGAAGCTCAAATAATTAAACTATGTTCCCAAAAACTTCCTTTCAGTTTGGAGGTTGTAGGAAACGTAATGAACATCGCGGCAAAGATTCTATCAAAAGCTGAAACCAATCAAATGTTCATCGGACAAAATCTGGCAGAATTAATACATACAGAATATCGCGTGCATTGCGAGCATGCAGGCAATTTGCAATTTAACAGTGAAAATTATAAATTCTTCAAGGTAAACTATCAAATCTAAATCAAAGTTTTTTGGCTTCATATAGATTATTCTAAAATTCTGTTATCAGCGACTAACAGACCATCCCTTGAATAGTAAGTTTTATAAAAAATAGACCAATAACTAGACTAATAACTAGTAATCAAAAAGAGGTGAATAAGGGATGACTGATGAGGAGAAATTGTTTGCGAGAAAAGCTTCAGGGTTAATTAAGGAAGCTAGTGCTGCTAAAGCAGCATTTTTCAATATAGCGAACATAATGGGTAGCAAATTTGCGTGGTCTGTCGCTTATCTCGGGCTTTTTCCCGCTGGTCTTATTCTGGGCTGGCCGCCGTATTTGCTAATTTGCTTAATAATTGGTCTGTTGAGCTACATAACTGCCATATTGTACATTCAATTTACAACGCCTATGCCTAGAAGCGGTGCTGACTACGTGATACCTGCAAGGATACTTGGTCCATTTTGGGGCTTCATAAACTCTTGGATGATAATTTGGTCATGGATCCCAGTTTGGGGATGGATGGCTTGGGTGACCGTCAGAAATTTGAAACAATTATTTGATGTTCTGTCAATTGTCAATGTCATGCAAGGGCCGTTTAATTACATTACTAATTCGCCAACAGTGTGGGTCTTGGGCATTTTAACAATTGTTTTTGCAATGATTTTATGCATGTTACCTCCAAGAAGATACTATACAGTTTTATCAGCCCTCGCAGTATTCAGTATTGTCGGATTGATTTTGACAATTATCGGTGTAGTCATAGGGATGTCAACATTTGAATCAAATTTCAAAATGTATTTGGGATACTCTACAACGGAGCTTGTAAATAGAGCAATTGAAAACGGTTGGAATCCTAATGAAACTCTAACTTTTAACTCATTAATAGGACTGCTAGGATACGTGCTTTTTGTAATAGGGGGCTACCAGTACTCCGCAACAATAAGCGGTGAGATAAAAGGAGACGTGAAAAAGGGCTTAACTATTTCGATCATCGGATCTTTGACGTTCTTTATGCTATACCAAATACCTTTCGTTTGGCTTATACTCACAGGTTTTGGATATAGAAACATCATAAGTTGGAGTTACTTATTTTGGAATACTGACATTGCCCCATTCGGTTTGCCACCTATCAACGCGTTGTTATGTACTATAGGAACACCAAATCTGTGGCCATTATGGTTTATTGCAGGGATCGCTGGAGTTTTTGGCACTTGGCTATGTATACCCGCGAGCATGGTTTACATCAACAGGCAAATTTTTGCTTGGGGAATAGACAGAATGATTCCCAAATCACTCGCTGATGTACATCCTCGACTTCACCAACCAATGAAAATATTCCTACTAGAAGGTCTAATGGGGATAATATTCTTCGCGACGACTATTGCAGGAGTAAATCCCGTTTCATATGCATTGTGGACAACTCTTTTAATGTCAACCTCATTAATATTCCCAGGAATAATCCCGATTGTGATGAAAAAAAGACGACCAGATCTATATAGAGCAGTACCATGGAAAAAAGCCTTTGTTCCGTTGGGGATACTCCAGTTAGCATGGATCATCCCAGTATATCTAATTGCAGGCGTTTACGGATCTGCACCGATAACTCCTAAAATGTCACTTTGGTCATGGGCAATAACAACGGGATTAATCGCCACATTAGTAGTTATAATAGCCGGAGTAATCATATACTACTCAGTCCGCGCATGGAACATAAAGAAAGGCATAGAATTTGATAAAATGTTCAAATTGATTCCCCCCGAATAAGCTTTATATTCTCCCTTTTTTCTTTTGAAAAAGGGATCATAATGGTACATACGAGAATATATTATTGTTGTGACATACATGGGTCAGAAATTTGTTTTAGGAAGATTCTAAACGCGGTGAAATATAACATATACAACGCTTCAGTGGTTATTGTAAGTGGAGACTTAACTGGCAAGATGATCGTACCAATTGTAAAGAATACTAATGGTACCTTTAAAACTAAGTTCTTAGGCTCGGAGATACTCATCAAGTCTAATAATCAACTTAATGAAGTGGCAAAGCAAATTTCCGATTGCGGATATTATCCTTACATAGCCACAGTTAATGAAGTTGAGGAAATAAAAGAAAATAGAAAAAGATTTGCAGAGCTTTTTTCTAATCTGGTTGTTAAAAGAATAGAGGAATGGATTCAATTAGCTGAAGAACGTTTAAAGGGTAAACATGTAAAATTTTTCATGGTTCCAGGCAATGATGACGATCCAAGAATTGCCAAAATTTTGGAACAATCAAATGTTATAACATACCCAGAAAATAAAGTTGTAACATTAGACGATTTTCACGAAATGATCAGCATAGGAGCAACGAACATAACTCCATGGCGAACTTATGGAGAGTTCACGGAGGAGGAATTAGCTAAAAAGATAGATGATCTGACCTCCAAAGTTAGAAATATCAGCAATTGTGTTTTCAATTTTCATTGTCCACCATTTGACTCCGGGTTAGATTTGGCTCCGAAATTAAACGAAGAGCTCCAACCAATTACAGTGGGAGGTGAAATACTTAAAGTTCCAGTTGGAAGCACTGCTGTTCGCCAAGCTATAGAGAAATACCAGCCTAAACTTGGTCTTTTCGGGCACATACACGAGTCTCCTGGCGATGTCTATATAGGACGGACTCTTTGTCTTAATCCAGGAAGTGAATATAGCGAGGGGATACTTCGAGGTTATATAATAGACGTAGATAAAGAAAAAATTCTGCGATATTATCGTGTTGAGGGGTAGCTGATGGTAAAAGATGAAGATTTCCTTTCAGAACTTAACGAGATAATAGATTTAGCCCAAAAGAGTAACGTCACCTTACGACTGCTTGGTTCAATAGCTGTTAGATTGCATTCTGAAACTGCTAAAAAACAACTAATTTCCAGAACTCTCACGGACATAGATTTTGTTGGATATTCGAAAGAGAAAGAACGAATTGAGAAAGTTTTTAGAAATCTTAAATACGAACCAGATGAAATGTTTAATATTCTCCATGGATCTGAAAGGCTTAAGTATAATAAAGGCGAAATAAGAGTTGATATTTTTCTAGATAAGTTTTCTATGTGCCACGAATTTGATTTTAGGAATAGGTTAAAACTTGACTTTCCCACTCTTTCTGTTTCGGATCTTTTAATAACAAAACTGCAAATAGTTCAATTAAACGAAAAAGATTTAAAAGATATTATATTCCTTTTAAATGATCATGACCTCAGCAATTCTGATGAAGACCGTGAAAAAATTAATGCTAAATACATAGCTGAACTATGTTCCGTTGATTGGGGTGTCTATAAAACTTTTACAATGAACATTCAAAAAGTTTTACGATTTTTGGAGAAGTACTTAAATCAAAAAGATGTTGAAACTCGGATGAAAATAAAGGACAAATGCAATACTTTGATGGAAATTATTGAAAAAGAACCAAAATCGATTGCATGGAAAATAAGAGCTGTCGTCGGTGAAAGAAAACGCTGGTATCAGATTCCAGAAATTTAAGACGAAAACTTTTATATATTAACATAAAATGACGCACATAGTTGAATGGGGATAAAGTGAAGCCCATGGTCAAATTGGAGGATTTGGCGGATAAGATAGTTACCAGTGATGTTTTAGTCATTGGAAGCGAAGGAGCGGGTGCGAGAGCTGCAATAGAAGCAGCAGAACAAGGCGCTGAGGTTACTATAGTTAGTAAAGGAAAAATAGCAAAATGTGGAACCACAATAATGGCCGGTGCAGATATAACATTAGATGGAAAAAGTTTAAACAAATTAGGGTTTGCAGGAGATCCTGAAGACAGTGAGGATAAATTCTTCAGAGACATAGTTGTTCAAGGTTTCTACATTAATAACCAAAGATTAGTTAGAGCCTACGTTTCATCTGCTCCTGCCAGGGTAAAGGAACTCCTTGATTGGGGTCTCAGGGTGTCTTCTGCTGGAAGAAGAGAAATTAATACAACAGGTGTTGAAATAATGAGAGTTTTAGCAGGTCAAGTGCGAAAATTTGGTAACATTCAAATTGTTGAGGATGTTATGGTTACAGATCTTTTGACAAAAAATGATAAAGTTCTTGGAGCTGTTGGAGTGAATATAAATACTGGGGAATTTATGATATTTAAGTCTAAAGCGGTTGTTTTAGCGACCGGCGGCTGGCATGAGGCTTATTTATTCAATACAGGATCTGCAGGGCTCTCTGGCGATGGACAGGCTATGGCGTATAGAGCTGGAGCAGAACTTATTAATATGGAAATGGTTACGTTTTGTCCCAATGTCATTTTATGGCCACCAATTTATCGCGGAAGCATCTTTCTTTACATTCTTGGAATGTTTCATGGATCACTTCTCAATAGCAAGGGAGAAAGATTTCTGGAGAAATATCATCCTAGCATAGTCGAGCTAGCCACAAAAACAGAGTGGAATAAACTTTTACTTTCTGTGTTTTCAATGCGTGAAATTCGCGAAGGAAAAAGCTCTCCACATGGAGGTGTTTATTTTTCTCTAAAAGGGTTGTCGAAGAAAGATCTAGAAAAAAGTGAAGCCTTTTTGATCATGCCGAAATGGAGGTTCCAAGGAACAGACTTCACGAAACTAGTTGAAAGCATGGTTAACGGAGAACTCATGGAAGTAGGACCAGCAGCCCATTATTTTGAGGGTGGCATAAAAATAAATGAAAGATGTGAAACCGCGTTACGTGGACTATATGCAGCTGGCGAATGCTGTGGGGGACTCTTCGGTGCAAATAGAGTTGCTGCTGCCACCACAGAAATAATTGTGCAAGGGGCTATAGCAGGAAAATATGCTGCTGAGTATGCAAAGAAACTTTCTAATAAAATTGAAGTCGATGTAGATCAAGTTAAAAAACTAAAGGATAAAATTTTTGCCCCTCTTAAAAGAAAAGAAGGCATCGAACCTCTTAAAATTAAAAGAAAACTTCAGCTTATAGCGCATGAGAACATAGGAGTAATTAGAAATGGAAAAAGTTTGAAAAACGCAATTGAACAACTCTCCATGATAAAGGAAAGCGAATTACCTAAAATGTGTCCTTCAATAAAAGTTCCAGAATATAATATGGAGTGGATTGAAATCTTGGAGATAGAAAATATGACACTAGTGCTCGAGATGTCAGCTAGATCTGCTCTTTTACGTAAAGAAAGCAGAGGTGTCCATTACCGTCTAGATTATCCTAATGTTAACAATGATTATTGGTTAGTAGAGATAGTCACTAAAAAAGCAAACAGTGATATAAAGGTGTACACGCGGCCAATTACAATAACTGATATTAAACCACCTAAAGGAGTAATGAATTTTGAAGAATCGATCTTAAAGGCTATAGAAATATGCAAATAGGTGATTAAAAGTGAGCAAAAAAATGATTAAAGCCAAAATCTTAAGGTTTAATCCAGCGGTTGATGAGAAACCATATTACCAAACATATGATGTCCCAATAGAATCAGAAATGAGCGTTATGGACATCTTAGATTACATTTATTATAACATTGATAGCACTTTAGCCTATTACAGTCACACGGCCTGTCGACGTGGTGTTTGTGGGCGCTGCACTTTAATCATTAATGGTAGAGCTTCTCTTGCTTGTCAGACTACCGTGCATGAAGATATAATAATAGAACCACTCCCTAACTTCAAAGTGATCAGAGACTTAGTTTATGCAGTGTCTGAAAAGGAAAAAATGATTCCTTTAAAAGAAGCGGAAAAAGAAGTGGAGATTACAAGTAGAAGGTTAGGCCTTTTGCATCTCTCATATGCCAAAACCATAATAGAAGAATTTGGCGAAGAAAAAGGGTTAGAAATCATTGCCAAAGCAATAAAGTATTATGGAATCCTAATTGGGAAGAAAACAAAAGATGAAGTACAGGCAAAAGGATTTGATCTATCGCCAGAAAACTTTGATAGAGGGGATTCGCTCAGAGTTCCAAAATTTGGGATGCATTCTAAAATTGAAACAGTCGAAGTTGATGGGGAATTAAGAACTAGGGCATATGGATGTGCGCTCGCAAAAGTATGGAAAGAATTTGGCGAAGAAAAACTAGGTCGTCTCTATTGTTATGTCGATGTTGCAAAATACATGGCATACAATCCTAACTATAAACTTGTACATATAACAACGATTCCTGACGGTAGCGATTACTGCGAATTTGCTATCAAAAAAACTACTAAAAAAGATAAAACTGATTTTTCCGCCGAAAATAAAGCTTGGTTTCACATTGATAGATGATTTATGATTTCTATTAGCGATGACTAATGGAAATGTTTCTAAAAGCTTGCTACATTATTAGGATTGTTTAGTTCATTATTAGGTTAAAGTGTTTAAATGTTAAGCGTAGGAGCGTCGAGAAGATGTTGTCTGTTTTTGGTCTGGCTTCTCTTGCATTTTAGGGTTGAAATGGATGTTATGATGTTGGTTATTATTATTAG
>Ga0080004_1073449_pt1 | contig 11957 bp, 10 predicted proteins | sample WasSprMetagenome_FD_69207 | JGI IMG/M metagenome (GOLD analysis project Ga0080004, IMG submission 69207) | Sulfidic aquatic microbial communities from Washburn Spring, Yellowstone National Park, USA - WS (SPADES assembly) (version 2) | ecosystem: Environmental > Aquatic > Thermal springs > Hot... | reverse complement strand
TCGTGGCTGCTGCCGAGAATGACCATGCCGCTCGCTCCGCCAATTCGTTCAAGCTCTTCATATCAGGCTTCCAGTCCCTTATCTCAATCGATTGAATCTCCCCGTTTTGCTCCTCAACCTTGATCTTCGCATTCTTAGTGAAGCTTGGCAGGAATTTTTTGAGCAGCCAGCCGACAGGTCTATCACTAACATAAACCCTAATGCCACTTGGACGAATCGAGACGCCTCCGCTCGTCAATGCGAGGGTGCCGTATATTATGCCGTTCTTGGCAATTGCTAATTCCCTCTCGACTACTTTTTGCTCGGTACCCGAGTACCTCTCTGCTTGCGGTCCATAGCTGGCGTGGAGCTTCTCCTCGGCCTGCTGCAATAGTGTCATGGCGTCGTCAACCGTCGCGGCATGGACACTGACCTCCCAGCGAACGCCTCGCGAGCCTCTCATGACTTTAATCTTGACCGGTCTGCTTATCTCGACCAGCTTCGTAACAACCCTCCGCTGTGACTGCTGGCTCTTACTCATAATTGTTCACCTCAAACCAACCCCCATTCCTATGCAACCGCCGCACACGCCTCCTCGCCTTCTTATCAGGCGGGTCGGGAGGAGGACTAGGATCTATCGTGCAGCTAGTCTTTCGGCAATGCTCCAACAGCTCGCTTAATGTCAACCATGCGTCTCCGCATACGCAGCGCCTAGCCTTACAGGCTCCAAAGCGAACATGGGACTTAAAGTCCTCAACGGAGAAGAAGGAGCTACCGCATTTACAGCGAATGCAGGAATAGCCGCTATCATCTACCCTGTAAGTGTCTAAGAAGAGGCGGATCTCGGGTTCGAGCTGGCTTACCGCCTCCTCCAGCCGCTTCCTAGCCTCCTCCAAACCATTCAGTACTCGGGATCTTTGACCCGGCTCGGTTGCCTTGCTCTCGGCCTGTGGGGTGGAGGGAGAACTGGGAGTTAGGCCGCTGGTCTGCGCGGAGACGGAATTGCTATTCGACTTTTCGTGAGTAGAACCGAGGCTGGCTGGGGGAGGCTGGATTGCCTGCGAGTCGGGGTTAATAAATCTTCTGTTGTCGGCTGAATATTGTGGCTGTGACACTTGTCCCCTTCCTATGTCACTTATGGCGCGTGAAGTATCACTGGCGTTTTGCCTTAATTCAGCCGAATTTCGCCTCTGGGACACTATGACACTATTGACACTATCTATGACACTATTAGTGTCATAGCTTCTTGGTGTAGAAGCGTTCAAGACGAATGGCATTATAAAAGCGTTGGCAAGCCAATCATCAACATAACCCGTTCTCGAGGCAACAACTGCTTCTTCCGGTTTTATGAAGCGTTTGCTGAGGCGATCAATCAAATCAAGATCGACGAGGAATCCTCTTTTCCTACCACCAATCCTAATCTTTTTGAACCCCAATCGAGCTAGGGCCCGTCCAATTCTGCTAGGGGAGAACCCCTCTTCACTATCTTCGCTATCGTCTTCTTTATCGCCTAGGTATGGTAAGAGGTCAGAGGCCGAAACGTGTTCCGGTGCGTCGCTGTCATGTTGATCAAGGTAGGCTATCAGCGCCGTGAGTACCTGAGCCTCTGGCGAGGTGACTTCCTCCACTTGATGCTCCTCTTCGAGCGTAGCGGCGTAGCGGCGGACTGCTTCTTCAGCCTCGGGACCACCGAATAAGTGAGCACAAACTACGAGTGGACTTATAATCTCGGAGAGGCGACTGTCCTCGCTCTTATACTCAGTGTTAAAAACAACGAAGTCAAAGTAGTGGCGGAATCGCTGTGCCAGCCAACGAGTCCTCAACTTAGTAGCCTCCTCAAGATCGATTTTCTTCCGTACTGGTTTCTGATTTTTCTGCATGTTTATTTTGATGTCCCGCGAGAGAATATCGACAGGCGGTTCGTCGTGAGCGACTATAGCGACCAAACAATAGATGTCGTACCCGCGCAACCCTTTCTCTCCCGGTAGTGAGGGGTCAATCACTCTCCAGACCCTCGCTCCGCGGCGATAACAATGCGCAAGTAATTCGAGTACTTCAGGAGGCATATTCTTGAATGAGCGGTAGTCAAGTAATAGCGTCGGCCGGTAGGCCTCAATGAAATGAAAGAGAGAGGGACCCGTTACATTACTCTGTTTAGACGCATTCCTACAAACACTCTCCAAAGTCTCGAAGGTTCTGGATTTTCCAGTTCTAAATGGACCATGAAGGAAGAGTATGGGGACTGTCTCAACACCGGGAGCGTCATAAAGCCATGAAAGAGCCACGAAGGCTGTCAGCACGTCATACAAGTCTTCGTTCGGTAGATCAATATGAAGCCGAATGAATCTGCGAGTGTCGCGCCATAATGTCAAATCGTCGCCAACGGCTTGAGGCACGGCAGGGAGAAACTTCAACCCCATTGGGGGAGCCTTGACAATACGGCCGTCAATCTCAACCACGTCGGTTACCACGAGCGTCCTCGTTGCTGAATCATAGACCGCGAAGGCTAGGTCGTCGCCACTCGTCACAACCTCGAGGAGCTTGTTCCCCTTTAGGAAAACTTCACGAATTTCTGAGTAGGTCAGGTCTCCACCTCGCGCCTTGTTTTGTTTAGCGGCTAAATAGTCAAAAATCGACTCCGCCAGTTTTACAAATTGCTTTGAATTATTTTTTCTTAATTGCTCAAGGGTTTCAAGCATGTTGATTACCTCGGGACTAGGGTCATCGTTACTGAACCGGTAGGCAACGGTGCCTAGTTCTAGGTCGGTGCGTTCCTTGAGCAAGTCGCGATAGGTGTAGAGCAAAAGCGCCTTCTCCGGACTTAAAACGTCCACTATCCGTTTAGCGTCAGGGGAAACTTTATTTTTTGCTTCTTCATTATTTATTTCGGACCACCGCGGGGAGCTCGACGGAGTATGTGTTCTCGAACCACCAGTAGTACTCGTGGGGGTCCGCCGGCAGACTGCACGTTGGAGGCGGCCGGCCTGCCGGCACTTTCCTTTTTCATCAATTCCATCAGTAAATAATATAAAATGCGGGAACATAAAAGTATACTCCCTTATAAAACTAATTTTAGGATTAATGTATAGATTAATCCCACTCAATAGAGAATTATACGAGAAACGTGGAATGTTTTTATATTTCCTAAACGATAATATAGATATGCCGAAGGAAAAAATCATAAAGGGTGAAGTGGGTGTTGGATTGGACGCAGAAACATTAGAGTTGCTAGATCGTCTCAGAAGAGAGGAAATGCTGTCGGTCAGCTCGTATCTGCGCAAGTTCATTAGAATGCACGTCATGTCCGAGGCCGCGAAGCGAGGATGGCTGAGGGGGGAGGAAGCCCCCAAACCATATCATAGCTGAGTTGCTTCTTCCATCTCTCTTCTAAGAATGGAGTTTTAGTTAAGCCGATCCATCTTCTCGCTATGCGCCTAGCCGCCTTTTTCGCCAATAGGCTTTCATAACCTTCTCCGTGGTGGTGTACGTTGAGGATTGCGGATAGTGGGCTTGAAGATGATCCATTTCTCAAGAGATCGTCATCAATGCCTCTAAGCTAGGAGAGAGTCTTTCTAATATGTCCCAAAGGCCTGAGGGACGAGAAGATAAAGATTATTGAGGAGTTTCTGAGGGAAGAATTGGGGCCTGATTGGGCGTCAGAGATTAATAAGCTTAGCAGGGCTGAGAGGTTAAGGCTAACTGCAAAGCTTCAGGAGAGGGGGATAAGGCGCGCGTCAGTATTTACGAAATTGTTCAAGCTCAGCGGAAGGGATCTAAGGCTCATTAAGCTCGGCATGGTGGGTGGGCAGGAACAGGGCGTCAATGCTAACAATATAGGCGGTGAGGGGGCGTTTAGAGAGGCTGATGCCGGGGGCGGGGCTAGTGGGACTGACCAGGAATACGTCACGCGTATGAGGGCTAAGTCTATAGTGAGTACTAAGCCTACTGAGATGCGTGAGATTCAGGACGTGGCTTTTCACCACAACTTGGAGCAGGCGGTAGAAATGTATGCCGTCCACCTCTTGAATAATGCCGGACTAGTCAAGCTAGACGATGAGACCGTAGTAAACAGCGACTGGAGGAAGGCCTTCCTCCAGTATAGCGATGTCTTGGATGGCTTGATAAAGTTCAAGGACGGGGCGAAGATGCTGGAGGACCTGAAGACTGATAATGAGCTGTACGAGATGTTTCTCATGGCTACCAATGAAGCTATTGACAAGCTCATAGCTGCTACGAAGATGTATAAGGAGGCATTCGAGTTCTACCGCAGGACACTGCCCGAAATACTCTGCTCAAGTTGCCAGCAAAGGCTAATCAACAGGATAATAGCTTACAGTGGTGGGACATGAGCGGGCGGCCAGGGTCGCAGGAGGAACAATCCCAACAATCATAGAGGAAGGCATCCTGAAAAATATAAGTGATGGGTGTTGTTAGCCAGTCTTCTTCTTTAATGCTTTCAGAGTGATTGCTGAGAATGCGACCGCGATGGCTATAGCCGCCATAGACAGAATCATGGATGGATTTGTTTCTAGGGATTGAGCTGCAATGGTTAATGTTACGGTCTTCTCGACGGTGGTAGTCACAGCCTCTACGATCGGCTTAGTAAATGTATAGGTAACAGCTGTAGCATATTCTCTCGTCTCCGTCACCGTCTTCTCGACAACCATGATATGAGTTATTGTCTTGAGAGGGATCGATGCACACTCAGCCTTGAAGGAGACGTGGTCTCCAAGTTGAGCGCTTACAACGCTTGGATAGATCGAGCACTGGTATCCACGTGAACTGCTTAGGATTTCAGCCCTAAAATTGACCGTTGATGTAGCCCAGATGCCCCACGAGTCAGAGACGGCTCCACTCCTCGAGCCACTAGCTCCGCCACTCTAATAGATTCTCCATGAAGCCCCGTAAGGGTTATCGAGGCTTACCGTTATCCATCCGGGCTCCTCAGGCTTCTCATATACGATCGACTTGCTCACCGATTTTCCACGAGATGTTGCATCAACTAGTATAACGTATGTTCCACTCTTCTTAGGTAGAGTGAGCCGAAGTCGATGATAAGAAAATCCAAATGCTAGAGTCAGTCATCAAGATATTCTGCATATGGCTTTAGGCAAATATGGGATGCATAATGTTTTAATAAAACTTACAGCGCTTATAATACGAGTGGTCTATGGTGGAGACTGTTAAGGCAGCTGTTTTGGTGGGTCCGCAAAAGATGGAGGTACGGCAGTTTTCCCTTCCTCAAGAGATACCTGATGATGCCATGCTCGTTAAGATGGTGATGGCTGGTGTCTGCGGCACAGACACGCATGTATATATGGGGCATTCTTTCGGCCCGGGTGGATACCCCGATCTACCAATAATTCTGGGGCACGAAAACATCGGCAGGGTCTACAAGGTGGGTGAGAAGGCGGCGGAGAGCATGGAGGTGAGGGGGAGAAGGCTGAAGGAGGGGGACCTCGTGACGTGGTACCCCGTGATACCCTGCGGCAAATGCTACTACTGCCGAAGATTACCGGTAAATAGTGCCAACCTCTGCCCATACTCGCTAAGCTATGGGTTTGTTAACTGTGAGAAGCCTGAGTGGAGGCCCTGGCTCTTCGGTGGCTATGCTGAGTACGTATACATAAGGCCTGGCACGCAGGTATGGAAGGTCCCGGAGGACGTGTCTATCGAGGCCGCCGTAATGCTTGACACGATCGTCTCGGTTCGAGGAGTTGAGAAGGCCATGATGCCCTACCCAAACATCAAGGAAGGCCTCGGATACGGGGATACCGTCGTCATTCAGGGCTCAGGCCCGATAGGCATGTGTGCGGCAGCGAAGGCTAAGGCGTGTGGTGCAGGGATGGTGATAATGATAGGAGCGCCTGAACGTAGGTTGAAAGTGGCAAAAGAGTTTGGCGTCGATGAGACAATAAACATAGATGAGGTCAAAAAAGCGGAGGACCGGATAAAGGAGGTTTTAAGGCTGACTGGAAACATCGGAGCCGACGTCGTAGTCGACTGCACAGGATTCCCTGAAGCAGTACCTGAGGGCATCGAGATGGTTCGGAGGGGAGGAACATACGTCGAGATTGGGTGCTTCACGGACAGAGGGCCCGTCCCCATCAATCCCCAAAGATTCACGTATAAAGACATACGCCTAATAGGAGCATGGTATGCACCGCCACAACAATACGACAGAGACCTCGACTTCATCGCATCCAGAAAGTTCCCATTCGAGAAACTCGTAACACACAAATTCAAGATAGAAAAAGCCGAAGAAGCAATCAAGACGCACAGAAGACTAGAATCACTAAAAACCGTAATCGTACCATAATAAGTATTAAAAGTGAGGAAAGTCATTACTTATTTAATCTTCTTTTTTATAAATAATTATTATGTTTTTAGAATATGAGGTGAAAAAAGAAAGAAAAGAGCAGAGTGTATTATTAAGTGTGTTACTTGGGAGTTATCACTGCTTTCATAGATTCTAATTTCTCGGCAGTTTCAAATGCTTTTTGCGCGTCCTCGAGGGCAAATTTATGCGTGACCATTTTATTTAAAGGTATATCAAAGTGGATAGCGTTTTCTATCAGTTTTATAGCCACATCATAATAATGTGGTGGGCATCCGTATTGACCGACTATGTATACATCTTTATGGCAGATGTGTTTATGGGGATTTATTTTTGCATCTCCGACATCAATAAAAGCCCCTATTTCTACGAAGATTCCTCCTCTCCTTACAATTTCTAGACCCTCAGGTATAGCGTTGGCAACTCCTGTACAATCAACAACCATGTCTGGGCCCACTCCTCCTGGGGTTAATTTTTTGACCATCTTAATACGCTCATTTACATCAGTCTCCTCTATATTAATTAACTCATCGAAAACCCCGAGCTGTTCTGCCAGTTTAAGTCGATGAGCCGGACCACCAATCAATATGACCTTATGTGCACCTGATAATTTAGCCGTTACACCAGCAGCAAGTCCTATAGGTCCTGATCCTTGTATGGCTACAATATCACCAGGCCCAAATCCTTCGCGTAAACCTGGACAGGGCATCATTGCTTTCTTGATTCCACAACATGATGCAAAGACGTCCACTAATACTGCCACCTCATCTGGAAGTGTATCCGGTATTTTAAAGACATAGGTGCCTGGCTTTATGTACACGTACTCGGCAAAACCTCCCCATAGGTGTGGAGGTTTGTCAGAACTTATATTAATGCCATAACATTCTGGATTCTCGCAGAGAACGCCTAATCTGTTTTGAGCCAGCTGTTTGCAAGCATAACACTTCCCACAGGGAATGCATGGAAACCAAGTAACCCTATCACCCTCAACTAAACTTTCTCCATGAAATTCCATCTCTTGTCTTGCTTTTTTCCCAATCTCGTACACCTCTCCTATATTTTCGTGTCCAAGTATTATTGGTAAAGGAACTGATGGGTCCCGTCCCATGAATTTGTGCTTGTCTGTACCGCAGATACCACTCATTCTCATCTTCACAACCATTGCGTCTTCGCCAATTTTCTCGGGATAGGGATAATTTTTTATTTCTATTCGTTGTTTTTCAATTAGCACGGCAGCCTTAACAAGATTTTTAGCCATTGTGCACACCCTCAACTGTAAAAATCATTAAGACTAACATATAAATATTTTAGGACAGCCAATATAAATTTTCATTTATGTTTTGAGAATAAATATAATTTAAGAAAAATTAAAAATCATTCCTTTAAATCCGTAGTCCTAGCCCTAATCCCTTAATCAAGTATTTCCTAGTCACAATAGTTAAAATTATTGGTATAATTGAGACTACTGTCGCAGCAGCACACATTTCTTCCCATTTCAATTTAACACGCCCTAACAGTACGGGCAACACTACAGTAAATGGCTGAGCTACACTTCGAGTTAGTATCATTGCATAGAAAAATTCATTCCATACAAATAAGAAGACTAGTGTGCCTGTAATAACTATTGCTGGCGCGAGGAGAGGTAAAGTAATTCTTAGAATAACACCCGACCTAGAACATCCATCTACCATAGCAGCCTCCTCTACTTCTTTAGGAATAGCGTCAATAAATCCTTTCAACAACCATATTGATAGAGGGACATTAGCAATAGATTGCACAATCACCATACCGTGATAAGTGTCAAAGAGTCCTAGTGTAGTATACATAATATAGTAAGGAAGAACAAATGCAACTGCAGGTGCCATGCGTATTGTGAGAAAGAAAAAATAAAGATCATCTTTACGGGTAAAGTTAAACCGAGAAAAGGCATAGCTGGCTGGCAAGCTGAAACACAGTGATAAGATAACGGTGAATGTGGATATTATAAAGCTATTCAAAATATTCTGTAGAAATGATCCTTTAAGAATGTTTAAGTAATTATCCAATGTTAAATTAAGGGACAAACCTAAATAAAACGCTTCTAATCTAGGTAGGAAGGATGCCCTAATCATCCATAGTACCGGGAAAAGATATACTATCAAAAAGAGCAATAGGATTGTTCCAAGGATGATGTTTTTAGTTTTTTGTTTGCTAATGATTCTCAGCTTGGTCATTAGCCTCCCCCGCCTTTAAACATCCTAAGAATAATGGTACTTAAGAGTTCTATTACGAAAAGCAATATGATTGCCATCGCGACTGCTCTCGCTATATCTAGCCAAGATAGGCCAACTTTCCATATATATAAGTTGATGATCTCTGACGCCGAACCCGGACCGCCCTTCGTCATCACGTATACCTTATCAAATTCTCTTAATGAGTCCATCAGTCTAATAATACCCATAGCTAGTAATATCGGCTTCGTCATAGGGAGAATTATATTCGATATTAATTGTCGCTTCGATGCCCCGTCGAGTTGAGCAGCCTCTATAGGTCCTTTCGGCAATCCCTCTAATGCAGTAAGATATATTGCGAATACAAATGGAGACCACTGCCAAGCATCAACTAATGCTATGGTAGTTAATGCTAATTCTGGGCTGAAGAAGTCTATTTTATAGCCTAAGAAAGAATTAATTATATAGCTAACTACTCCTATTTCTGGCGTTAGCATAAATCTGAAGTTAAGACCAATTACTACCGGAGGTATAGTTATGGGAATTAGAAAGAGAGTTCTGAAGAGGGAACTTCCTATGGGATTATAAAAGTAAAAAAGGAAGGATAAGCCTACACCAATTAAAAGCGTTGTCGTAATAGAGATGGCGACAAAATACATAGTTCGTACCAACGAGTGTTGGCAATCTACGTCTGAGAAAAGGGATAGATAGTTGCCTAGCCCTATTAACCTGCCGGACTCAGGCACTCGGAATGATAAATCGGTAAAACTAAGATAAAAGCCGTAAATCAAAGGAAATAAAATTACTGCGATTAAAAAAAGTAAAGAGGGTAATAAATAAGGTAGAGGTATAGAGTGCCTCGATGCCATGTCAGTAATATCCCGCTTTCTCCATTATTCTATAGATCTTTTCATTAGCGTTTTTCAGTAAAGTATCCACATCCTGTGCACCTGCGATCGCTGCCGATACTTCGGTAGCGAAAGTCTCTGCTATTTCAACCCATTGCGGGACTCCAGGGCTGTATAGGAGTGGGTCTACGGCAGTTTCAATTGACTTTATAGCTGCCTTGAAATATCTCTCTAATCCTTGCGCTTTCCAGGCTTCTATAACTTCGGGCGACTTTATTGCTTTGAGATTGCATTGTATAGGGTTTCCGCCAGGCTTTGCGCACTCTTTTTGCATTTCATAACATGCTGTCCACTGTATCCACATCCAAGCAGCATCAATCTTTTCAGGTTTAATATCCTTGTTAATACCCCACCCCTCAGTAAAGAACCATTGGACATACTCTCCTCCGGGTCCTTTAAGGCATGGCTGGTAATCAACCTTTTCAGGCGGTATTTTTTCGAAATAGGCACCTATATCGTTTACGTCTGAGAAACTCAAGAGTTTCCCGCCATCAAACGCAGGGATTATCTCAGGCCAAGACCAATTGGATATACCTGGTGGTCCATGTTTGCTTAAGAGATGAACCCATGTTTCTAAAGCTTCTTTCCATGCTGGATCTTTTAGAAGTGTTGGTTTCAAATTTTCGTCAAATAGGCGTGCCCCGTAACTCCAGGCAAAGCCAGCAAATGCGTTGAAGCAATCAAAATCTCGTCTGCCTCTTGCAGCGAAGCCATAAATATCCTCATATTTCCCCTTTTTCTTAAGTTCCTCAAATTCGTCTAGGATTGCGTGAAGCTCCTCAATAGTATTAGGTACTTTCCACCCTTCTTCCTCAAAGATATCTTTCCGAACATATAGCAAATGTGAGTTTAAGTATGTAGGTAATGTGTATTGGTGTCCTTTATATCTTAGTGCCTTCATCCCGGCTGGTGCTAGGTCTTCCACTTTCAGCCACTCCGCCGACTTTGTTTCCAGTAACTCGTCTATGGGCATGATGTATCCAGCCTCAGCAAATTCTGGAAGGAACCAGTACTGTATTATAGAAGTGTCATATATACCTGTATGGGATGAGAAATCCATAACCATTTTTTCTCTACAAGTTGGCTCATCAAAAATATCAAAGTCGATTTTAATCCCTGTTTTTTCCTCAAAGGCAGGATAAGTTTTTTTCTCTCCACCCCATTGACACTCATCATATCTTATAGCTCTTAACCTTGGTAGTGGCTTTGTTGGTGGTGTTGTTACTGTGGTGGGTGTTCCCGCTGCTGTTACTGTTTTTGTCACCGTCCTCTCGACTGTTGTCGCGGCGCCTGGAGCCGTTACCGTTGTGACCTCTTTTGGTCTCGGCGCCGCATAGTAAGTTGCCGCACCAACAACGACTCCAGTCGCAACAACCGTAGCAGCATACTTCAGAAATGACCTCCTATCAACCTTCTTACTCTCAGCTCCAGTCATCAACATTACTTACTATATCTGTAATATAAAAATTTTACTTTAAATAAGAATTTTTTTGAAGACGCACATCAGCACTTTAACCATTTCTAAAGTTGTTCTCATGTTTGTTGCTGGTTTGTTCTTTGCTGTTGCCAAAAGAGTGCTTTCTATGCGCAGCAAGCTATCCATAGGTTCTATTGTATTTGCTACAACGACGAGCTGAGGGATGCTTGAAGAGAAGGCTTAAGACGTGTCCTTCGAAAGAACACTAGAAAGTCGACGATGTACATATTCACGACGTGATAGAAAATAGCGAGACCCATCCTTTTACCCAAGCATTATAGCTCATCAAATGTCTTAACTCCCCAGTTGTGATAGTTCGCCTGAATTATTAATAGTCCTCCTCACGACCAGTTCATCCTCCCCCCTTTAGTTCTCCAAGTTCTGCAGTTCACTAACAATTTTCTTAGTCTACGGGCCACATTTATAGTTGTCTTGTACAACATTATTTGAGCGTTAACATTACATCTTTGATTGTACCATACATGTGTGGTGAATTGAGAGTTGAAGAACGGGAAGAAGAGGCGGGCCTTCATCTGTCCGAGGTGTAAGGAGCCAGGATACCTAGAGGTCAGGCACCGTGGATACTGCACCTACTACTATGCCTATCACAGGGTCAGGGAGAATGGTAAGTGGAGGGTAAAGAAGTGCTACCTCGGTCCTGAGAGCTACAGCAACGTCGAGAGGTTCGAGCACCTAGGCCTCAGGGGAATAATTGACCGCGACCGCTACTTCAAGTACTCACTCAGACTCCTTAACAAGCTGTCACACAAGCAGCTACTAGCCTTGAGGGACCGAATAGAGCAGAAACTAGCTAGGAAACCAGTAGAGACCTGATTCGAGCTCTCTCCGTCACTTTCAATATGCACCACACAAATGTGGTAATAATATCTAGGAGTGACGAATTAGATATAGAGCATCATTAATATTTTTTAATACACGTGGTCATAATAGAGCTCCCTCAATCCCGTAAACAGCTATGAGCGTCTAAACGCATAGACGAGGTTCATCACTAGTGTTGCTGCTGCTAGGATTGTTGTGAGGAGTAG
>Ga0080004_1102991_pt1 | contig 11963 bp, 9 predicted proteins | sample WasSprMetagenome_FD_69207 | JGI IMG/M metagenome (GOLD analysis project Ga0080004, IMG submission 69207) | Sulfidic aquatic microbial communities from Washburn Spring, Yellowstone National Park, USA - WS (SPADES assembly) (version 2) | ecosystem: Environmental > Aquatic > Thermal springs > Hot... | reverse complement strand
ATCCCCGCCCGTGCGCCCACTTCACGTAAGAGGCGTTGCACCCCGAAGAAAGAGAGCCATCCTCCCCCTGAAGGTGGAGCCAGGTGGGAGACACCACATTGACCCCGGGCATGGGACCGATACTTTGCAGGTCGGGGCCCCCCGGACGGGTGACGTGCTCCCAGGTGAGGCACACCGGCCCCCGTACCCGCAGGGGTGCGGGAGGGGAGGGCCGGTTCACCCGGTGCACCCCCGCCTCCTCCACCATCCCGGCGGGGACGTAACCGGTCACACCCTCCCCGGTGCGCACCAGCAACCACTCTCCCACCCGGTCGTAGACGAGGAGAGGACTCCCGGCGGGCACGGTCGGACCCGGCCACAGGGGCCAGGGACGCCCGCGCACGCGCAGGGACCCCCGCGCACGCACCCGCGGTATTTCCCGCTCGGCCCGGTCGATGAGCAGGCGCGAATCCGCCACGCGCACCACGATGCCGTACATCTCCTGGAAGACCTCTACGGGCACCCAGCCCTCCGGGGCGTAAAACTCAACCAGCACCGGCTCGGCCTGGACGAACTCCGTGGCCCCGGGAGAAGTCATGGTCAGGCGCCAGGGTGAGGTGCACGTCTGCGCCCTGCCCTCCCGGGTGACGCGGATGGCGGGATCGAAGTGCTCCCGCACCACCTCGAGGGGCAGCCAGGCCACCCCCTGGTCGTCCAACCGGGCCCAACCGATCCGCCGGGCCCCCAGGATGGCCTCGATCCGCCCGGGGATGGCCCGCCCCTCAGCACCCTTCCGGATCGAAACGGGCAGCAAGAGACGCGTGGTCAGCACCCCCAGGGCGGCAAGCACCAGCACCATGATGCTCAGGGAACGCAGGGCCGGTCTCATCAAGAAGCGTCTCCCGCCAAAAGGTATGGGCCCGCTCCGTCGTCCATTCGCCGCCCGCGCCTCGTTTCCCCTCACCCCCGCCGCCCCGTCCCGCCCGCCGGTTCAGCGGGCGTACGGGACGAGGTGCCTCCACCCCCAGCGCAGGAGCAGGACGCAGAACCCCAGGAGCACCGCGCCCGCGTAAAAGGGTGCCGCCAGGCCCATCGCCTGCCCCACCGCTCCGCCCAGCAGCGGCCCGACCACGGAGCCCAGGTAAATGAACGAGTTGAGCACGCCGAAGGCCCGGCCCCGGGACTCCCGGCTCGCGCTGCGGGCGATGAGGGTATTGCCCGCCACGGTCACGCCCGCGTTCCCCAGCCCGAAGAAGAAGCGGACCGCTGCCAGGCCCGCGGGTCCGCGGGGGAGGGCCTGCATGGCACTGAACAGCGCGGAGACCAGCAGGCTCAGCAAGAGCAGCACCCGGTACGGGAGGCGCCCCAGGCGCACTGACAGGGGCGATCCCACCACGGTGGCGACGCCCGCCACCGAGAACACCATGCCCGTCACCACTTCGGCCCGCTGGGGGACCATGGCCGCGATCCACAGGGGCAGCGTGGGCTGGGTGACCAGCACCGCCGCCTGGGCCAGTCCCAGTACCCCGAAGAGCACCCGCAGGGAGGGCTCGGCCAGAGTGTCGCGCACGTCCCGCACGATGCTCGAGGACTCCCGACGGGAAGGCCTCTCTTCCCGCACCCCCACCAGAGGGAACACGGTCGCCAGCACCAGCAGGAAAGCGGTCACCACCATGCTGGTGCGAATGCCCACCAGTTCGGCCAGGAGGCCCCCCAGCAGGGGCCCGGTGATCCCGCCGGCTGCGCCGATGGCCTGCACCACGCCCAGCGAGAAAGCCAGTTGCTCCTCGGGACAGGTGCAGGAGACCAGCATCACGGCGGCCGGGATGAACCCCGAGACCAGCCCGTTCAGCAGCCGCACCATCACCAGCTGGAAGGGGTCTCTGACCAGGGCCATGAGCAGGTAGGTGGCGGCCATCCCCACCCCGGCCCGCACGATCATGGGTCGCTTCCCGTAGCGGTCCGCCAGGGATCCCCAGACGGGCGCCATCACCCCCGCGGCGAGACAGGTCACGGAGTACGCCAGGCCGGACCAGAGCGAGGTACCGTCCCTCACCCCCAGTTCCCGCAGGAACATGGGCAGAAACGGGATCACCAGGGAGAAGGCCACCTGAGCCAGGAAAACCCCCGTCGCCACCAGGATGAGGCTGCGGCGCCAGGCGCGCGGGGTCACGGCCGGGCCTGCCAGCTGCGGTACGGGTGCGGTCACGCCCACTGGAAATCTTCCACTTCCGGGTAACGGGCCAGGGCCTCTTTCATAATACGGCAAATGCGCTCCAGGCCCTCGCGAGTGGTGGCCTCGCAGCGGGCAACCAGGGCGGGCTGGGTGTTGGATGCCCGGACCAGCCCCCACCCGTCGGGGAAGATCACCCTGGCCCCGTCCACGTCTATCACCCGGTGGGTCTGCCGGAAACGCTCCACCAGGTCCCGTACGACCCGGAACTTGGCATCGTCGGGGCAGGCGATTCGCGTCTCTGCGGTCGACCAGTAACGGGGCACGTCGGCGAGCAGCTCGTGCAGGGAACGCTCGGTGTGGGACAGGATGCGCAGCAGGCGCCCGGTGGCGTACAGGGCGTCATCGAAGCCGAAATACTCGTCGGCGAAAAACATGTGCCCGGACATCTCCCCGGTGAACACGGCCCCGACCTCCCTCATGCGGGCCTTGATGAGGGAGTGCCCGGTGCGCGAGAATACCGGCCTGCCCCCCAGGCGTTCGATCTCCTCCACCAGGGCCTGGGAGCACTTCACCTCCACCAGGGCCGTCGCCCCGGGGTAACGCGGGAGGATCTCCCGCCAGAAAAGGATCATCAGGGTATCGCCCCACACGATGGAGCCATCGTCCGCCACCACCCCCAGGCGGTCCCCGTCACCGTCGTAGGCCACGCCCAGGTCGGCCCCGGACTCGCGCACGGTGCGGATGAGGTCGACCAGGTTGGCGGCCTGGACGGGGTCGGGATGGTGGTGGGGGAAGGTGGGGTCGGACTCGCAGTAAAGGCGGATCACCTCGCACCCCCACCCCTCGAGGGCGGCCGGCGCAAAGTGACTCATGGTGCCGTTGCCGCAATCGACCGCCACCCTGAGCCGGCGCGGACCCAGCCTGATCTTCTCCTTCAGCATCTCCAGGTAGGGGGACGCGGCATCCCGCTCCTCCCGCCTGCCTCGCCGCCGACCCGCCGCCGCGCTGGAGGCGTCCTCACCCATGAGGGCCTCGGCGAGGCGGCGCACCCGCTGGATGTCCTCCCCGTAAATGGTGGCGTGCCCGTGCGCCAGCTTGAACCCGTTGAACTCGGGGGGATTGTGGCTGGCCGTGACCATCACCCCCCCGTCGATACCGTAGAGGATGCGAGCGTAGTAGAACAGGGGCGTGCTCACCTCACCGATGTCCACCACGTCCCGCCCCTCCGCCATGAGGCCTTCCTGCACGGCCCGGCTCAGTTCCGCCGAGGAAAGCCGGTTGTCCCTCCCCACCACCACCGGGCCGACGCTGCCCTCCTCATCCAGGAAGCGGGCGTACGCCCGCCCCAGGACGAACGCCCCATCGGCGTCCAGGTCCCGGCCCACCACACCCCTCAGGTCGTACTCCCGGAATATATCCCGCGCCAGCCTCATCAGCGCACCTCCCGTACAAACCCCGATGAAAGACGCCCCGGGCTGCGCCACACCGCGGCTCCCACGGCGACCAGGCGCCGCGACCCGGGGAGTCGCCCGATCACCGCCTCCTGCACAGGCTGCTCAACCGGTAGGCCCACCTTCCCACGTGGTACGCCAGCGCCACGCGCCAGTCGGCGAAGGGGTACCGGTAGTCCAGGTAGTCACCTCTGAGCAGGCCGCGGTTGCGCAACTCCTCTTCCACGGGCATACCCGGGTATACCTCCAGTCGGTTGAGCACGTCCATGCGGCTGTTGAAGGTACGGGACAGGATACCAGTGCGGGCCAGGAAGGCGAGGTTGGCCTCCAGTTCCCCCAGCGTGGTACCGGGGTCGAAGAGGATGAAGCCAGGTACCGCCTCCAGCCCCACCTCCTCCAGGATGCGCAGGGCCCGCAGATTGTCGGCCACGGTAGTACCCTTCCCCATTCTGTCCAGGGCTGCCTGCACCCCCGACTCCACTCCCAGGAAAACCCGCCGCAGGCCCACCTGCCTCAGGCGGCGGAAAAGCTCTATCTCCACGTCCTCCGGCCGCGCGGAAACCATGAATTCAACCCGCCACGGCTGCTTCTCCAGGAGACCGGCGAAAGCAAGGGCCCGCTGCCGGCCCTTCTCCCCCGGGCCCACCCAGTTGTCGTCCACGAAGTTCACCCGCGTCACTCCGTGGTCGCGCACCAGGCCGCCCAGCTCCTCCACCACGTTCTCGGGGCTCCGTCCCCGCCAGCGCGGCCCCCTCCCCAGCCCGTAAAAGGCAGCGATGGCGCAGAACTTGCACCGGGCCCAGCATCCGCGGGAGGAATACACGGCCGCTGGCTCTCCCCGGGCCAGCACGGCCGGAAGCAGATCGCGGTCGGGAAAGGGCAGGGCGTCCACGTCGACCAGCTCCCGACCGGGCAGAAGGCGCGGGGAACCGTCGCCTCCTCGGCAGGCCACGCCCGGGACCTCGGCCCGGGCAGGGTCGTCACCGTCCCGCAACCGGTCCACGAGTTCGGCAAAGGTCGCCTCTCCTTCCCCCACCACCACCGCGTCTACCCCGGTGGCCTGGTTCAGGAACTCCCGGTAGGCTAGGCTGGGGGTGTATCCCCCCGCCACCACCAGGCCCCGGTACCCGGCCTGACGCAAAAGGGCGGCCAACCGAATGCCCTCGCGCACCATACGGGGCAAAACCAGGGACAGCCCGATGAGCCAGGGCCGCTCCTCAAGGAGCTGACGCGCCAGGCGGGCGCTATCCCACCCCAGCAGGGTGGCATCGTACACCCGCACCCGGTAACCGCGCCGGCGCAGCACCGCTGCCAGGTATTCCACCCCCAGCGCCTCGCCCGCGTCCTCCCGGGAGAGGCGCCGCCGCCGGGGCGGCACCACCAGCGTCACATGCTGCAATTTACTGCCCCCCGAGACGCCCTCAGCCCCGCAACCCGGTCACCAGGTCCCGCACGGGGGCAGGTACCTCCTCCGGTCCCACGTCCACGCCCAGCAACGCCACCAGCAGCGCCTTCTGGAAGTGCATGCGGTTCTCCGCCTGGTCAAAGATGATGGACTGGGGGCCGTCCATGACCTCGTCCGTGGCCTCCAGGCCCCGGGCCGCCGGCAGACAGTGCATGAAGCGCGCCGTGGGCTTGGCCTTCTTCATCAGAGCGGCGTTCACCTGATACGGGGCCATGGCCCGCTTGCGTGCCTCCGCCTCATCCTCCTGCCCCACCCACCACCACAGGTCCGTGTACACGAAATCGGCGTCCCGTACCGCTTCCACCGGGTCGGTCAGGAACTCGATGCGCGCCCCCGACTCCCGGCTGTTCTGCCGGGCCAGTTCCCGGATGTCCGGACGCACCTCGTACCCGGGCGGGTTGGCCACCGCCAGGTCGATCCCCAGCTTGCTGCAGGTTACCACCAGGGCGTTGCACACGTTGGTGGCGTCACCCAGGAAGGCCACCTTCACCCCCTGGAGCCTGCCCGTGGCCTCGCGGATGGTGAAGGCGTCGGACATGGTCTGCACCGGGTGGTAAAGGTCCGTGAGTCCGTTGATGACGGGCACGGTGGCCGCCTCCGCCAGTTCCACCAGGGTGGAGTGCCTGTGGAGCCGCGCCATGATCCCGTGCACGTAACGGCTCATCACCCTAGCCGTATCACCCACGGTCTCGCGTTCCCCCAGGTGGATCTCGCCCGGCTTCAGGTAGAGGGCGGTGCCGCCCAGGTCGGACATGCCCACCTCGAAGGACATGCGCGTGCGCGTCGAGGGTTCCTCGAAGAGCAGGGCCAGGTGCTTGCCCCTCAGCAGCGGCGTGGGTACCCCCCTGCGCCAGATCTCCTTGATGGCCGCCGCCAGGTCCAGCAGGGCAACGAGTTCTTCACGGCTGTAATCCTGGTCGGTGAGGAAATCCCTGCCCCGCAGGCCACGCAGAAGTTCCCAGTTCACCGCTACCCCTCCCGTTCTCAACGCACGTCTTCCCGCCAGCGGTACAGCGGGAAGGTCATGCAGCGGGGCCCGCCCGCACCCTTGAGCAACTCGGGCATCACGAAGGGAATGACCTCGACTCCGCGCTTCTCGAGCTCTTTGCGGGTGTGCACGTTCTTGGTCTCCCCGTCCACGAAGATGACCTTGCGCGGTGCCACGCACAGCCAGTTGCTGGCCAGGGTGGGATACTCCTCGGGCGGGATGCTGATGATCTCGTAGCCCTTGCGCTCCACGAAGTCCAGGAATTCTTCGGGGAGCGCGGGGCGGTAAGCGGCGGCAATCCCCTCCCCTGCGATGTTGAAGACCGTGTCCAGGTGCATGACCTCCCGGTGGAGGGGCACGGCGATGACGCGGTCCACTATGGTCCCTTCCATGACCCGCTGAATCTGGCGGAAGCCCTCCCGGTTGGTCCGGTAGCTCAGTCCCACGAGGAGCGTCTTGTCGTCCAGGTAGATGACGTCCCCGCCCTCCATCCGCCCCTGACCGTACACGCGGGCCAGGATGGGAATGCCCAGGTTCACCAGCCGCCTGACCACGAACTCCTCTTCGCCCTGCCGCGGGAAATCGCAGTAACCGATGAACGCTCCGTAAGGCGTCATGAACCCGTGATCGCGGGTGAACCACTGGTTGACGGGGACCTTCGTCTTGGGCTCCCATTCGTCCAGGTAGTAAACCTCCGCCCCCGCGCGCCGCAGCAAGTCCACCATGGTGTCGTGCTCGGCCTGCGCCCGCCCGAGGTGGGGCTTGGCGTCACATATCCACCTCCAGGGGTAGCGCTCGTCCATCTCCTCCACTTCTTCCCCCGGACGGTGCACCAGCACTCCCGCCAGGTACCCCGTTTCGCTGCGCAGGCCAAACGGTACCGGCCGCTCGGGCCCCGCGATGGGACTCCGCTCTCCCAACCCCATCACCGTCCTCCCTATGTATTCCCCCGGCCCGCGGTGCTCGGCGCCTCAGAGTTGAAACCCCGCGGGGAAGGGGTCGTCCTCCCCGACCACCAGGTGGGTCACCGCCATCAGGTATGACCGGGCGGTAACCTCCGGCACCACCTCCCCGCCCGGGCGGACTTCCCGGGCGCGCGCCCGGAAGGAGAGGCCCAGGATGCTCTCATGCACCACTTCTGCCTTCTCCTCCCCCGGCCCCGGGAACTCCCCCTTCGCCACCAGGAGCGCCAGCCGCGCCGAAATCCCCGTGCCCGAGGGGGTGCGGCCCATGGTGGCCGGGGCGTAGAAGTTGGCCACCCGAAAACGGGCGGGGCCCGGGAGGCGCTCTCCGAGGGTGACGAGATCCACCCGACGGCCTCCCACCTCGACCGCACGGGCCGCCTCCCACAGGGCCGTCCCTGCCTCCAGGAGGCGCGCCCGCGGCTGCCGGTCGAGAGGGGCAAGCCCGACCGCCGCGGCATCCACGAAGGCATATACCAGACCTCCGTAGGCCACCTCGGCCGGTACGGTCCGACCGTCCACCCTCAACTCGGCGCTGCCCAGGTAATACGACGGGACGCCGGCCAGGGTGACCTCCACCACCTCCCCGCCGCTCACGCGCACGCGGGCGTCGACCGGCCCGGCCACCGTGTCCAGACGCACCTCGAACTCGCCTTCCCGCGGCGGGACCATGCCGCTGTCCACCAGGGCGGTGACCGTACTGAACGCACTGTCGCCGCACATGTCGAAGTACCCGCCCGGGTGGAGGAAGATCACCCCGGCATGGGCATCCCTCCGCACGGGAGGGAGTACCACCGCACCCAGCATGTTGGTGTGGCCCCGCGGCTCCGCGCACACGATCCCGCGTACCCAGTCCAGGTGCTCCCGGAAGAAGGCCTGGCGGGCGGCCATGTCCTCCCCCGGCACGAAGGGCAACCCCGCAAGGACCACCCGGGTGGCTTGGCCGTGGTGGTAATCCATACAGTACAGGAGGCGCCTGGCCCGCACTCCACCACCTCCGCCCGCTATTTTGCCAGATCGGGCGCAGTTTTTCCAGCGGGCGTGCTCCGCTGGCCCCGCTGGAGGTCCGGCGTGCCAGCAGGTGCGGTACCTTGAGCCCTTCGCCAGTTCCCGTCAGATGCCGCCCGAGGCCGGTAAGGCCGGCGAGGCTCCGGTCAAGTGGCGGTCGTCAGGCTCTGGTCAGGTGCCGGCGCTTTCCAGCACTCCCCTCCGCTCCGCGGCAGGGAAGAACTCCTGGCCCATCTCCCGGGATCTGGCCGTCGCCCGTCTCACCGCCTCCCGCAGGGCGGAGACAAAACCCATCTCCTCCAGCACCCTGAGGGCGGCCATGGTGGTGCCGTTGGGGGAAGTCACCTTCCGCCGCAGGAGGGCCGGGTCCTCGCCCGTTTCCAGCACCATGCGGGCTGCCCCCAGCACCGTCTGCCGGGTGAGGAGGCGACTCACCTCCGGACTCAACCCCACCTCAACCCCGGCCTCGCTGAGCGCTTCCATGAGCAGGTACACGTACGCGGGCCCGCTGCCGCTCAGCCCGGTCACCGCATCCAGCCACTCTTCCGGGACGGTGACCACTTGCCCCACGGCGCCAAAGATGGTGCGCGCCACCCCTTCGTGTTCCTCTCCCGCCCACCGACCCAGGGCGATGGCGGTGGCAGACTCCCTGACGTGACAGGAGGTGTTGGGCATGGCCCTGACCACCGGGATCCCCTCACCCAGCCCCTGCTCCAGTGCGGCGCAGGGAATGCCGGCCGCCACCGACACCACCAGGTGCCGCGGGGTCACCAGGCCCCGCAACTGTTCCAGAACGGTGGGGATGTCCGCCGGCTTGGTGGCCAGCACCAGGACATCTGCAGTCGCGCACACCTCCGCCTTGCTCCGCGTGGTGCGCACCCCCCAGCGCAGGGCCATGGCGTCCAGGCGATCCTGCCGGGACCGATTGGTCACCACGATGCTGGGGGCAAAGGTCACCCCGGCCGCCAGCAGTCCGGCCACCATGGCCTCGGCCATGGAGCCCGCTCCGATGAAACCCATCCGCCGCCACCTGTCCGGTAGCATTCCCGTCACCCCCGCAGTTAAACGAAAAACCCTTTCGCCCCAAGGGCGAAAGGGATGCTTCCGCGGTACCACCTTGCTTGGTCCCTCTCCGGGACCCACTCTACCGGCACGACCGGACCACGGGCCCGGCGATGCCTGCCCCTTCTAACGGAGGGATGCGGCCGGCTCCTCGCCGGCGGCTCCAGGGCGGGTTCGGACCGGCACGACCGCCCGCCTTGCAGCCGGGGGCGGGCTCTCTGCAGGATCGGCTGGGGTCCTACTGTTCCCCTTCACAGCCAGCGGTATTTGGGATGGATTGTATCGCGCTCTCCTCTCCCTGTCAACCAGAACTCACGTTTGCCAACCGTTTCTGTCCTCCTGGCCCCGCTCGCCGCCAGACCCCGCGTCCAGTTCCCGCCGCGCCTGGGAGACGAACTGCTCCATGGCGGCCAGGAACTCCCCCATCACGGCCGGGGCCTCACGGATGAAGTCACGGAGGGACTGCCAGCGGATATCCAAGTACTGGTGGGCAAGGACATTCCGCAGGCGCGTGAACTCCGCAATCGTCCCGGCCAGAGTCGGCTCGAGCACTCCGATAACTCCCAGTTGCTCTACACTCTGGCGATAACTTTCTGGTATAGGGAGATCCCTTGCGGCGAGGACGATCTTGGCTATGTCCGTGGTGGCGTTAACCACGTTCTCTACTAGCCGCTCCAGGTTGCGTCTGCAGTCGCGGTCGCTCACGTACTCGCGCTCGGTCATCATCCGGAACTTGGGGATGTCCTGCACTTCGGTCCGCAGGAAATCCAGCCGCCTGATGATCGACTCCAGGTGTTCGTCCCTGAGCGGGCTCACGACGAGCCTCCCCTGTACTGGCGCCGCAAATCCCAGAAATCCAGAACAAATGCGTGGAAGTCCTCTGCCTCGCGCGACACCCGCAGCATTTCTTCCAGGCACAGCCGCGGATCCTTGTTGACCAGCAGCTTCCCGCGCATGGCCGCCCAGGCTATACCGGGAGGGGCATCGTTCAGCACCACCAGATCAACGTCCTTGCCCGTGATCCGCTCCAGGTCAGCCCAGATGGCAGTTACGTCCGCTTGCGTAAAGGAAGGCCTCAGGTGCACGGCGACGTCCAGGTCCGAGGTGGCCCGCCCCCTGTCCCGGCCGCGCGACCCGAAGAGGAAGGCAAAGGCCACCAGGGGATGAGACTCCAGATAGGCGGTGACTTCGCTTTCCCAGGTCTCGCCCCGCTTCTCCATCCTGCGCATCAGCACCGGCTCTTCCGGGCCATCCACTGGCACGGAGCACCAACCCCGCCCACATTATACCGCTCTCCGCCGGGGCAGCAAAGCCGCCGCCAGCGAGCCGCCGCGAGCCGCCCCGGTAGTCGCCCACACAACGCAGCTTCACTCCCCGGGCAAGTTTCATCGCCAGGCGCCTGCCCGCATGATGCCGCGGCGGTGACATGAGGGTGAGCATGGAGGCAAGGCCCCACCCACATGAGGGTGAGCATGAAGGGCGAGGCACGGGCCATAAGGATGAAGGGTGCGGGGGAACCACCGTGGACGAGCACCGCGAGGGCACCGGCGCCCTCTTCGCCGCGCACACGGCTGCCCGGGTCGTGGACTTCCTCTACCGGATACTCATCGTGCGGGCCGCGGGGCCGGCGGCCGTAGGTGCGCTGGGCGTGATCGGGTCCCTCTACGGCCTGCTGGTGACCCTGGCCAGCGCCGGTATCCCGGCCGCCGTCACCAACCTCACGGCCGAAAAGGTGGCGCAGGGCGACCGGGCTGGTCTGGAGCACACCCTTTCCCTGTCCTTCCTCATCACGGGGGGGCTGGGGGTGCTGATGGCCGCCGGGCTCATGGCGGCGAGCAGGCCGGCCTCCCGACTGCTGTTCCACGACCCCTCGCTGCACCTCCCCATCCTGGCCCTGGCACCTGCGGTGGCCATAGTGCCCGTCTCCGGCGTCTACCGGGCCTACCTCCAGGGCCGCCACTTCACCTACCCCACCGCCCGCGCCCGCCTGGTGGAGGCCCTGACGCAGACGGCCTTCGGCCTATCCGCCCTGGCCCTGGCCGCACCCCTGCCCCTGGCGGAAGCCACCACCGTCCTGGCCGGCGCCGTCACGGCGGGGGAAGCAGCAGGGTTCCTGTCCGTCTATGCGAGCTTTCAGCGGCTGCACTCCCGGCCCCCGGCGGTGCGACCCCGACGCACGCTGGGGAAAACTCCCCCCACGGCGCGGGTCAGGCAGGACCTGGGGACCATGTCCCGTTTCGCCTGGGCCTCCACCAGCGTCAGGCTCCTCGCGATGGCCTCCGGGGCCATCAGCGCGGCCATGATCCCCGCCCTGCTGCGGGCGGCCGGCCATCCGCCCGACCGGGCCCTGGCCCTGTACGGTCAGTTCGGAGGCATGGCGGGGCAGATCGCCTTCTTCCCCGCCACCCTGGTGTGGGCCTTCACGTTCAATCTCACGCCCGGTCTCTCCGCGTGCCGCAGCCGGGGTGACACCCGCAGCGCCCCCCGGCTGGTGGAAGACTCCCTCTATCAGGCCTGGATGCTGGCACTCCCCGCCGCCGTCTGCACCTTCCTGCTGGCCGAGCCCCTCTGCCGCTTCGCCTTCGGTACGGGGGAGCCGGCCCTGCTCCTCACCATCCTGTCGGCGGTGGCACCCCTGGTCACCATCGACCAGGTGATGACCGCCTCCCTGCACGGCTGGTCCGAGCCCGGCCTGGCCTTGCGCAACTTCGCCGCAGGTGAGGTCATCAACCTGGGCCTCACCTACCTTCTCGTCCCCCAGCTGGGATTGCCGGGTGCAGCGGTGGCCATCGGCATCGGCACCCTCATCGAGGCCCTCTGGGACTGGTTGACGGTGGGCCACCTGTTGGGCCGCCGCCCCTCTCTGCGCCGG
>Ga0080004_1131878_pt1 | contig 11964 bp, 9 predicted proteins | sample WasSprMetagenome_FD_69207 | JGI IMG/M metagenome (GOLD analysis project Ga0080004, IMG submission 69207) | Sulfidic aquatic microbial communities from Washburn Spring, Yellowstone National Park, USA - WS (SPADES assembly) (version 2) | ecosystem: Environmental > Aquatic > Thermal springs > Hot... | reverse complement strand
CTACTTTAGTTTGAAACAAAATATCTCTTCCATCAACTTCTAAAATGTCAAATGTTTTAACTTCCCTTTCTCTTGGTCTTCTTGCTACAGCTGCTTTTTTAGGAGGAACTTGAATTATTTTACCGATAAACTTCTTTGCGATTATTTCTTTCAATTTTTCTACATCAAAATCTTTATGCAAATGCATTATTCCGACATATTCTTTTTCCAATCTTTGGAAAAGGGGAGCAGCTTTTACAGCATCGTTTAACAAAACTGGTAATACTCCAGTAACTTTTGGGTCTAAAGTTCCTATATGACCAACTTTTTTAGCGTTAAAAATTTCTTTAACCCATAGACTTACTTGATGGCTAGTTGGTCCTTCATGTTTATCTACAATTATCAAAGAACTTTCTATTAGCTCTTCTATTGTTCTTTCTTCTGGCCTTTTTCCAAATCTCTCATCAGTTTCTTCTATACCCTTAACAAGCCACATAGAATAAAATTGTTCTAAAAAATTAATAGATACAATCATAGAAAAAATTTCCAATAATCATCTTGCAATACACAATATTCGCAGAGGTAGATAATTGAAGAACGAGGACTAAATCTATTTTTTAAAAACAATATTATTTTATGAGGCTAAAATCAATTTCTTCTTTTCTAGCAACCATTTTATTGATTGGCTTTACAATTTCTACAGGAATAATAGTTTATTATTTTGCTTCTACTTTACCAAGAACTCAAACTCAACAAGTTTCTTCTTTAAGCTCTCAAGTAATTTCTTGCTCTGGAGGATTTTTTGACGTAAAAAATTTTTATGGAATTTATAAAAAACCAATTACAATAGATAACACTCAAAATTCTAACACTTTAACTAACTATCAAGTTTTAGTTACATTAGATACTCAAAGTTTAATTTCTCAAGGAAAAATGAGAAGCGACTGTGGAGATATAAGGTTTACCGATAGCGATGGTAGTACTTTGTTAAATTATTTGATTGAAAATTGTAATATTGGTAGAATTTTGGTAAAAGTTCCCTATATTCCAGCAAGTTCAACAAAAAAATCTATATTTATTATGGAAATTTGAGTGCTACTTCTTTAAATGATTTCTCTCTTATGAGTCCAAGTTACATTGGAACAGAATTTTATTCAACTTGTTTAAATAGTGCAAACTTTAGAATAGCTTCTTACGATGATGGTAATACAATAACTATTTATAGAAGCGATACTTGGAGTTTAGCAGCAAGTATAACGCTTAATAAATTTGGGAATTACTCATACTATTGTAACTCTAATTACCCATTCTTCATAAACTCGACTAAGCCAATATCAGTTTCTTACGACAACATAGGTCCATATCATGATTCTAACGATGATTTTACAAGCGTCTATACAGATAAGATTTGGGTTAGGATTCCAAGGCATTTATGGATTTGTAGTTATGACAACAACAATTTCATAAGAGTTCAAAATTCTAGCTTAGAAGATGTTTGGAGCGGAACTTTAAATGAAGGCGATTGCTGGTTTTCAGGAAATTTACCTGCTGATTTTTACTATATTAATGCAACTTATCCGATAACAGCCCAGTTTGGGTTAGAAGATAATGATATTTACGGTATTGTGTATGGAAGAACATTTCAAAATGGAACTCAAATTTATTACTTTTACTCCTATGGTTATACAATAGTTTCTTCTTTATACCCAAATACTTTTGTAAAAATAGAAAATTTAGAAACTGGGAGAGGAAACTGGAGTGGAACATTAATAAATGAGGGGGATTATGTAAGAGTACAACAAATAAGTAGCTTTATATTTGGTGCTCCCGATTACGTGAGAATGAGAGTAATTTCATATAAACCAGTAATAGTTTATACTGAAGCGAACGCATATGGTTTTGGCTCTGAGCAAATTCCAAGCATTAGCGGGAAAGGAGCAGGAACGTATTTTGTTTTTAGAGTTGGATGGAGTTCTAGTAGTAGTAACCCACGATATATAAGAATTGTTGGAACGGAACCAGATACTACTGTTACTATTAGTGGATGCATTTCCACAAGCACAACATTAACAAAAGGGCAACAAGTTGAATATTCTTGTGGAACCTCTTGGGGATTGGTAAGAATTACTTCCACTAAACCAGTTTTAGTTTTTGAGAGAGGTCATAATATTGGAGAGGATATTTCAATTGTTTTACCCTATAGAATTGTTTCTCCAGAACCAACAACAAGCATTAGAAATGAAGAAACTACTATTGTAAATATTACACTTTCTCTTCTTTCCTCTGGTAATCCTGCAGCTTCTATGGGAAATCAATTTACATCAATAATTTATTTAACTAATGGAACAATAATTCAAAAAGATTTTTCATTGGAAAACAATTGCAACTTAGGAAAAGATTGCATTTTAGGAAAATCAACAATTAGCTTAAATTCAAATGTTGCTATAGATAAAATAAAAGTTTGCTCTAAAGCTTGTAGCTTAATTTGCAATGAATATAAAGTTTCTTAAAGGTTTCCAAAATTGAACACAAAAACCTACAAACTAGTTGGCCAAGAAAGTATGAAAAAGTAATATTATCCAAATAATGGTTTGTAGCAACGATTGTCAAGGGGTTTGTAGTGAATAAATAAACAGTCAATGTTAGACCAGAATATTAAAAATCGTCCGCATGGCTATTATAAACATCTTTATCCTTCCAGTAAACCATTTCAAGTTTCTGTCTCTTATAAAAAGATGGCGAGAGATATCTAACTACATTTTTTAGGTTCTTGTAACTCGGATTAATTAAAAACCAAAGAAAATCGTCTACAAAATCTTGGATGTATTGTTTGAAAAATCTTCCCATGATTTCATTAGCAAATAAAAAGCTTAAATTTACTTCACAAACCAACTTCCTAAAGTTTTCTGTTGAGATTTTGTAAAAGCCTGCTTTAACTTTTCTATCCCATTTTTTACTCTTTCCTCAGAAAAATCATGCTCTTCTACCATAAACTTTATTATTCCCTCTTCATCCGGCTGCTTCCATTCAAGTTTATAATTGTCTGTAACAGGGGGATTTAAGAAAAAATTGTAAATATCTTCAGCTTTAACGTCAAACTTCCATTCAACCTCTTTCAAGACATTCTCCAATGTTTTCCTTTCTTTAACAAGCTTCAATGCTTTTTTTGGCCCTATTCCTTCTACCCCTTCAGGATTATAATCTGTCCCTACCAAAATTCCTATTATTATAAGCTGTTCTCTTGTTATTCCTAAAGTCTTTAATACTTCTTCTAACTCTATTAGCTCTGGCTTTATTTCAACATAAACTTCTTTATTCGGCAATTTTCTTTTTCCAGTAATGTTAAGATTTCTTACCAATCTTGGAGAGCCAACAAGCAAAGAATCATAATCTTGAGAAGCAGAAGCATAAGCATCTCCTTTTTTTGCAATATAAGCAGCTTGCATTTCACCTTCGCTTGGAGCTTGAACTATTGGAATTCCCATTAACTCTAAAAGTTTTTTTGCATCGCTAACAATTTCATCAGTAACTCTAGCTGTAGCTTGTGCATACTTTATCGCTTCTTCACCCTTTTCTAAAGCTTCTTTCATTTTTTCCTCAGCTTCCTTCTTCATCTCTTCTCTAACTTCTAAGGTAGCTTTTTTGAATTCTGGCGGCTTGCCATCGAAAACATAAATTGGCTTTATTCCAGCTTCAATCAAGTTGATTGTTCTGTAGAATAAGCCAGATAAATGAGAAGTTATTCTTCCTTTACTATCCTTCAAAGGTTCTCCTGTCATCTTATCTCTTATAATGCTCAAAAACTGGTAAAGGGCATTATAAGCATCTATAGCAATTTTCTTTCCAGCCAAACTTTCCAACTCAATTTCTTTCTTAGGAATTATCGAGCCAATTTGAACTCCCATATTTTTTCTTCAAGGCCGGATTAAAATCCATTTACGTATGTAAAATAAAGACTCGTAAGAAAGCTTAATCTTAAGTTTTTCCAATTTGAAAAAGCTTATTAGCATTTAAATCCTAAAAACATATAGATTTTTATGCCAATTAGTGAAGCACCATATAAAAGAAAGTATGAGCACACACATGCAAGAGGAAGCGAGTCGATTGTAGAATGCGCTTTCTGTGGAAGAAGATTGCCAAGATATAAGGCCTTTGTTATAACAAGAGGATTTTTTGTTAACGATCCTACTTTGAAAAAGCAAATAGATCCAAAATACGTTCACACATTTCAAAGAAAATACTATGTTTGTCCAAGTTGTGCAAGATTCAGGGGAATAGCTCAACCTGGTAAAAGTGTTAGGAAGAAGCATAGAGAAATATAACTTAAATTACAGGTCTAATTAAAATTATGGGTTTGATTGAAAAAATAAAGTCATTAAGAGGAGCCGGTTATAGAAAATTGATGGAAGCTTCTAGAGAAAATAAGATAGACTTGCCGGGATTTTTTGTAAAGAGAGTTACAAAAATGCAAGAGCTACCAACAGAGAAGGATTTATCTAAAATTGATGTTACCTATTCTGTTATTGAACCATTTGCTTATGTTAACATAAAATGGGACGAAAATCAAAAAATGCTTATTTACAATGTAATAGAACCAGAGATTAACGAAGAAGAAAAGAAAATTTTTGAGAAGATCTCTAAGGCTTTAATAGAAATGATTGAAGTTGGTTTTGGAGAAATTAAGGATGAATCAAAGGCAATAGAGTTCGTCAAACAACACGTTGATAAAATCATCAAAGATCTTGGAATAAAGGTCACTACAAGCTCTTATCTAAAAATTATGTACTACATTTACAGAGATTTCATTGGTTATAATGAGATTCATGTTATTTTGAACGATCCTTATATAGAAGATATCAGCTGTGATGGTATTAACGTTCCTGTTTATGTTGTTCACAGAAAATACGGATCTTTAAAAACAAATGTTGTTTTTACCGATGCAGAAAAATTGAGAAAATTCATAGTTAAACTTGCTGAAAGATGCGGAAGATATGTAAGTTATGCAGAACCAATTTTAGATGCTAGCTTACCAGATGGTAGCAGAGTTGCAGCAACTATAGCTAGTGATGTTGCTACTAGAGGTGGTACATTTACAATCAGAAAATTCACAGAAAAGCCATTTTCACCTATAGAGCAAATAGAACTTAAAACAGCAAACGAAGATGTAATGGCTTATATATGGTACTTATTAGAGCATAGAGCATCTCTTTTGATAGTAGGTGGTACAGCAACAGGTAAAACTTCTTTTCTAAACTCTATTTGCATGTTCATCAAACCAGAAGCTAAAATTGTTTCAATTGAAGATACTCGTGAATTAAGATTGACGCATGAACACTGGGTTCCTGGTTTGGCGAGACCTGGTTTTGGAATACCTTTGCCAAGCGGAGAAAAGTATGGAAGTGTGAGTTTATTTGATTTGCTAAAAGAGGCATTCAGACAAAATCCTGATTATGTTATAGTAGGAGAGGTTAGAGGTCAAGAAGCTTATGTTTTGTTCCAGGGAATAGCATCTGGCCACGCTTCATTAAGCACATTCCACGCTGGTTCTGCTTCAGATGTAGTAAAAAGATTGATTTCTCCACCAATAGAATTGCCACCCGTTTTAATTGAAGGATTAGATGCTATTGTAGTCATGACTTTTGCAAAAGAGAAAGGTGGATCTACAAGAAGAGTTAAAGAGATAGAAGAAGTTGTTGGTGTAGATGACAAAGGAAATGTAAAAACTATTACTGTATTTAGATGGAATCCTGCAATTGATGATTTTGAGAAAGTTAATGAAAGTGTTAGATTGAAAAGAATAGCAAGCTATCTTGGAATAAGTTATGAAGATGTTTTAAAAGATTTGGAGAGAAAGAAAAAATTCTTGGCTTGGTTGCGCTCTCAAGGAATAAGAGACTATTTGCAAGTAACTCAGTATATAAATGAATACTATAAAAATCCGGAGAAATTTAATGAAATTTTGGGAGAATTTAAGATAGAAAAGAATGAGAATTTGAGAGAGATAAATAAAGAACAATTAGTCGAAGTTGAATCTAGTGCTAAAAGAAAAAAGATAAAATATCCTTTGCTTTCTTTGTTGGGAATAAAACTTATGAAAGGGGAAGCTAATTAATTGTATGGGATTAGGATTAACATCAATGGCAACTCGTGTTTTTGGACCAATAGTCGAAAAGAATGAGAAGTTGTTCGCTTCTTTGAGAGACTATTACCAAAGAGCAGATATAAAAATGCCTTTCGTTTCTTATGTAAGCTTGATGCTCTTCTTTAGTCTTTTAACATTTGTTTATGTTTTTGTTTTCTCATATTTCGCATTCACAATTTTCCAAAGAGAAGCAACAGTTGCTATATTTTATTCTTTTTTTGCAGCATTACTTTCTTCAGTATTAGTATTTTTTGTTGCATATTTCTATCCAATACAAAGAGTTTCTTCCAGAAAAAGAAATATTGAAGTTAACTTGCCATTTGTTATAATTCACATGGGTGCTTTGGTAGAAGCTGGTTTGCCTCCTTATCAAATGTTCAAATTAATTTCTACGTTTGAAGATTATGGAGAAATAGCAAAGGAGTTTAAGAAAATTGTAAGGAATATAGAACAGTTTGGTCTAGATCCATTGACAGCAATAAAGGAGGTCGCTAGTAGATGTCCTTCTGATGAATTACAGCAATTGCTCATGGGTTTTGTTACTACGACTGAAAGCGGGGGAAACATAAAGTTCTATCTAAAAACTGTTGGAGAACAAACACTTTTTGACTATAGAAAAAGAAGAGAAAGATATATTAGAACCTTAGATATGTTATCTGAAATTTACACAGGAATTGTTATATCTGCACCACTTTTCATGGTAGCAATGCTAGCAATAATGAACATGATTCAGCCAACGATTGGAGGATGGACTATAAAAGACTTAGCATGGTTAGGAACTTATGTTATTGTTCCAGTATTGAATATTGGTTTTATACTCTTCCTGTACACCATGGAGGTTGAAATGTGATAGACAAGAGTTTAATTTTGTTATTAGTAGGAGATGCAATTTTCGTATTATTGCTTCTTTACGTAAACTTTACAATTTTTGCTCAAATACCAGAATTAAGACTTATTTCTACAATTATAACTTTTCTGTCTGCATTTATTTTGGCCACTCCTTTAGTTTTGTATTACTACAAAGAATATACAACACGAAAACACATAGAGGAATATTTTCCAGTTTTTCTAAGAGATTTTGTAGAAGCTGTTAGAGGAGGTTTAACAATTCCAATGGCATTTAAATCTGTTTCTAAAAACGATTACAAAGAACTAACTCCATACATAAAAAAGATAGCCGCTAGACTAGAATGGGGCGTGCCAATAGATGATGCTCTTTTAAGTTTTGGTAAAGAAGTTAAATCAAAAATGATTTCTAGAATAGTCGCTTCTGTAGTTGAAGCTCATAAGTTTGGTGGAAACATAGCTGATACTTTTCAGTCTTTGTCTAATGTAGCAATAGAAATTGATAGACTTAGAAAAGAGAGAATAAGTTATTTACAATCTCAAGTAATTACAGGTTATATTATATTTTTCGTTTTTCTTGGAGTAATAATAGGAATAGAAAGGTTTTTGTTACCAGGCTTATCTCAAGCTAGTAATGTTGCTCTAACTTCTACTGGCTCGCAACAAGCTCCTTTGGATTTAGGACCATTTTTCAAAAATATTTTTAGAGACTTGATTATAATACAAGGAATATTTTCTGGGTTAGCAGTTGGAAAATTGGGAGAAGGTAGTTTGATGGCTGGATTAAAGCATAGTTTCTTTATGAGTTTTATTGGGGGATTAGCCTTCTTATTAGCTGGAGTATAAATTTTAATGAGAATGAAAAAGGTAGTAGAATTATGATTAAGAAAATAAAGGTCACAAAAGAAAAGAATAGCAAGAAGATATTAAAAGAGCTAAAGCCTTATGTAGCTTATTGGATAGAAGAAAATTTCAAAAAATTAACATTACCCCAACAATATTCTATTCCTTTGATAAGAAGCGGAAAAAATGTTTTGATAACAGCTCCTACTGGCAGCGGAAAAACTCTAGCAGCTTTTACTACAATAATAGATGAGCTATTTTCTTTGGCGGAAGAAGGAAAACTAGAAGACAAAGTTTATTGTTTATATATTAGTCCTCTCAGGGCTTTAGATAATGATATCAAAAGAAATCTTTTAGTTCCCTTAACAGAAATACCAAAAATAGCAAAGGAAAAATTTGGTATAGACTTAAAGGAAATAAGAGTTGGAATAAGAACTGGAGATACTCCTGCAAGTGAAAAACAAAAACAGCTTTTGAAACCACCGCATATATTAATTACTACTCCAGAGACCATAGCAATACTTTTGACCACAAGAAAGTTCAAAGAAAAATTGAAAGATGTTAGATGGATTATTGTTGATGAGTTACATGAACTCGTTAGCTCTAAAAGAGGAGTTCATTTAAGTTTGAGTTTAGAAAGATTGGAGTATTTTGTAGGAAGAAGAATTCAGAGAATTGGAATGGGAGCTACTATAGAGCCTTTGGAAGAGGCAGCAAAATTTTTGGTTGGAATGGAAAATGGTAAGCCGAGAGAATGTTATATAGTTGACGCAAGATTCGTTAAACCAATTGACATTAGAGTTGTTATACCGTCAAAAGATTTGGTTTATAGTAGCGCGGAAGAGATAAACAAAAATCTGTACAAGCTTTTAGATGATTTGATTTCAAAACACAGAACAACTTTAGTCTTTACAAACACTAGAAGCGGTGCTGAGAGAGTTCATTTTCATTTGAAGCAAATGTTTCCTAGCAAGTATTTAGATGAGATTACTGGAGTGCATCATTCAAGCATAAGCAGAGACATAAGGTTTGATGTTGAAGAAAAGTTAAAAAGAGGTGATTTGAAAGTAGTTATTTCATCGACATCTCTAGAGCTAGGAATTGATATTGGATATATAGATCTTGTAGTTCAAATTGGCTCGCCAAAAAGCGTTTCTCGATTAATGCAAAGAGTTGGTAGAGCAGGACATTCTTTAAGAGAAATCTCAAAAGGAAGAGTTATTTCTTTGGATAGAGATGATTTAGTAGAATGTTTAGTCATGGTAAAAAAATGCCATGAATATTGGTTGGATAGGTTTGATATGCCAAGAAACTGTTTAGATGTTTTAGCTCAGCATTTGCTCGGAATGGCTATAGAGAAAAAGTGGGATGTGAAGGAGGCTTTTGAAGTCGTAAGAAGGGCTTATCCCTTTTCTACACTAAAATTTGAAACTTTTATTAGAGTTTTAGAATATCTTTCCGGCAAATACCACACTTTAGAAGATTACAAAGTTTATGGAAAAATTTGGTTTGATGAGAAGGCTATGATGTTTGGGAGAAGAGGGAAGTATGCTAGAGTAATATATGCTTTAAACGTTGGAACAATTCCAGATGAAGTAAAGATAAAAGTGAAGACGTTAGATGGGAAATTTGTTGGATTTATTGAAGAAGGATTTTTAGAGAGATTGACAAAAGGAGACATATTTGTTTTAGGTGGAAAAACTTACGAGTTCGTTAAAGCTAAGAAGAGCACTGCTTATGTTTTGCCAGTAAAAGAAAAGAGGCCTACAATTCCAAGTTGGTTTTCAGAGCAATTGCCTTTGTCTTTTGATTTAGCAATAGAAATAGCAAGGTTTAGAGAAAGGATGATGAAAGAAATTGAGAAAAGGAGCAAAAAAGAAGTAATAGATATTTTAAAGAAAGAGTATTTGGCAAATGAAGAAGTTGCCGAGAACGTGTATGATTATTTAAAATTAGAATTAGAGTTCCTGAAAAAATTTAATGCTAAAAAATTACCAAGCGATAAAGTAATTTTGGTTGAGAATTTCATTGACGATGAAAACAACCAAAACATTGTATTTCATACACTTTTCGGAAGAAAGGTTAATGATGCTTTAAGTAGAGCCTTTGCGTATGCTTTAACGAAGAAAATAGAAAGAAGCGTTAAAGTTAGCATTAGCGACAATGGTTTTATTTTAACCATTCCGCCAGAAACTATTGAGCAAAAATTTTATTCTATTTTTGAAATCAGAAGGATCTCAAAAGAAAATAGAGTGGATCCAAGAGAGTTAGTCAAATTGGTTAATTCCAGAAATTTTGGGGACTTGCTTGTTAGATCATTGGAGAATACTGAACTGATAAAAAGAAAGTTTAGACATGTTGCTTCCAGATCATTAATGATTCTAAGAAATTATAAGGGGCATGAGATTAGCGTCGAAAGACAACAAATGAGTGCAGAGAGATTAATAAAAATTGTTAAAAAGATTGATGGATTTCCAGTTTTAGAGGAAACTTATAGAGAAATTCTAGAAGATTTCATGGATTTTGAAAATGCCAAAAAAATAATCGAAAAAATAGAAAAAGGAGAAATTGTATACGAGTTCTTGCCACTATTGGATGCTCCTTCACCATTTGCTCATAATTTATTTGCTATTAGCGAGAGTGATGTTGTTTTGATGGAAGACAGGAAGAAACTTTTACTTAAACTACATGAAAAAATAGTTAAAAAGCTTGAGGAAAAATAAACTAATGAAGCCAAATCTAGGTGCTGGAGATTCCGGAAAAACAAAAATTCTAGGTTGCGATATGGATAAGACTTCTCCATTAGTAAATCTAATAGGTCAAATAGACGAGTTGAATAGTTTTATTGGTTTTTCGAGAAGTTTGTTGGATTTTAGAAAGCATCTAGAGTTTGAAGATATAGATGAGATATTGAAAAAAATTCAAAACCATCTGTTTTTAATAGGTTCAGAATTAGCTGGAGCAAACTTAAAAACAAAAGTTAGTGAAAAAGAGGTAAAGTGGTTAGAAGAAATTCTTGAAAAATTTGATAAAGAGGTAGAACCTATCAGCAATTTCATATATCCAACAGGGAGCATACCTTCCTCATCTCTTCAAGTTGCTAGGGCTATTTGTAGGAGAGTTGAAAGAGAAGCATTTAGGTTTTCTAAGAGAAAAAGAATTGTAAGAAGCGAGATTTTAGCTTACTTAAATAGATTATCAGACGTTTTATTCATGTTGGCTAGGGCAATTAACAAAAGAATGAGAGTTCAGGACGAAATTTGGAAAATAGAAGAGTGAAATATATTCTTTAGTATAGAAAACTTTTTAAATTATTGATTTAACTTTTAGTACTCTGGGATTTATTCAAAATGGTGAATTCATGATAAAACAAATTATAAAAAGAGATGGTAGGATCGTTCCATTCAAAAAAGAAAAAATCGCTGACGCAATATGGAAGGCTATACAAGCTGTGGGTGGTAAAGACAGAGAGTTGGCAAACAGATTGGCTGACGAGGTTGTTGAAATTCTTGAAAAGCAGCTAAAACCTGGAGAAATCCCTCATGTAGAACAAGTGCAAGATTTGGTTGAACAAGTTTTGGTAAAAAGTGGTAATTACGAAGTTGCGAAAGAGTACATAACATACAGAAAAAAGAAAGAAGAGATAAGAAAGGAGAAAATCGCTATATTGCAAGGATTTTATGAAGAGGAAGTAGCTAAAAAGTTTTCCCTAAATGCTTTAAAGCTAATGGCAAGTAGATATCTTTTGAAAAATGAAGAAGGTAAGCTTATAGAAGGACCTAAACAAATGTTTGAAAGAGTAGCAATGTTAATTGTTATTCCAGATTTATTGTATGATTCTAGAGTCTTTGATAAAGAGGGTAAACAAGAAATTAAGCCTTTTGAAAATTTTGAACCAGAGGAATATGAAGGTAAACTTGGTTTTAAAACAGAAAACGGATTTTTAGCCTGGAATAGATACCATCTTGAGAGAATGAAAAGCCTTTATGATGAATTAAATTCACAAGGTAAAATGAAAATTAATTGGAGCAAGTTCTTGAAAATGCTAGAAAATGGGGAATTTCAGGAATACTACAAAAACTTCAGAGAGTATTTTGATTTGATGGTTAGCAAAAGATTCTTACCAAATTCTCCTACTTTATTCAATGCTGGTG
>Ga0080004_1129668_pt1 | contig 11965 bp, 13 predicted proteins | sample WasSprMetagenome_FD_69207 | JGI IMG/M metagenome (GOLD analysis project Ga0080004, IMG submission 69207) | Sulfidic aquatic microbial communities from Washburn Spring, Yellowstone National Park, USA - WS (SPADES assembly) (version 2) | ecosystem: Environmental > Aquatic > Thermal springs > Hot... | reverse complement strand
AAGTTCGGAACCCCGTAAACGTAGCAGCACTCCGGCATCCGCCAGGAGGCTCCCTCATGCCTAGGAAGAAAGCGTATAAGTCCAGCGCTGTCCAACGGGTTCAAAATTGTGCTTGTGACAACGTTGGGCGCAGAGTCATGGGAGCCGTCAACAACAAGCACCGGTATGCCCGCCTCCCGCAGCCTGCTAAAGTTTTTTATGGCGTTCTCCAGAGTCACGTTCGAAGGCCTTGGGTTGTGGAAGAGGTCTCCGGCGATGATCATGAAAGCCGGCTTTAGCTCCAAAGTTCTGTCAACAAGTTCGCTGAAAGCCCTGTCGAAGTCCTCGCGTCTGGCTTCAAGCCCGTATTGGGAATAGCCCAAATGCAAGTCTGCGGCGTGAACGAAACTGAAGGCTTTCAAGCTCCCTCACCTCGCAAACAACCTACAATAGCTAAAAAACCCTATTAACGTTTAAAGTCAACGATAGAAACGCATAATGGGTTGAGTTAAGTGGAGATGCATAGTTTTTTCTCCACTTATCTCTTCCCTCTCGATTAGCTCGTTGAGGGCTCTTTGGGGGGAACCCTGCTCCCCGCATCTGAAGGTTTAAAACTGCTATAACGTCCCTGTCCATTATCAGGTTGCACCTCCCGCACTTCATCAGCCTGCCCCCATAGGCCACTAGGTGGCCTGAGCAGAGGGGGCAGGTTTTGGAGGTGTTCTTCGCGTCCACGTATTTTACTGGCAGTTCAAGCCATTTGAGCTTGTATTCGAGCATGAACTGGAACGTTCAAGCGTTCCACTTCGAGAGCTTCCTGTTCTGCCTTCTTGAGCCGTTTAGAACTCTATGCTTTATGCCTCTAAGCCTCTCCATTATTGCTCCAGAGCCTGACTCTAGTTGCCATCTCAGTCGTTAACTTGTGCATGAAGTCTTTAGCCCTGTCCCCTTCACGCCCAGAATACTTTCGTAACAACCTCTTAGAAGTTTCAGGTTTAAGCTTTGAGAGCCCCTATATTCTTTGACGCTTTATTTCATAGGCTCTGTATATGTGGTAGAGCTTTTTCAGTTCATACCGCTCCACTCTTCCATTAATTAGCGCTGTTACATTTGTCAGGTTTACGTCGAATGAAGCCCATCTATCGGCTTTAGCCGTGGAGAGTGTCAACAACAGAAAATGTATTGTTCTGGAGGGTCATCCTACCGTGTTGTCGAAGCCTCCTACATGGCTTGGCTTTTCTCCGAAACCCCGCCTGAAGGCCTTGTCAAATTCTTCCGGGAAAAACCGGACTTTTCGAAGAGGATAGCTTTATACGACTTGAGCCCCATCATGGAGGGGAAGAAGGCTTGTTTCAAGCTGAACTACACGGACAGCCCGGTTTTCCGGGAGTTTGAAAAGTTTCTTGAAGAGGAGTTTGGTGTTAAAGTCGAGGAGTGTGCAAGCCTGAAGTTTGATTTGGAGGCATATTGGCAGAATTCTCCTAGCCAGTTATCAAAGAATTGATAAACAGCCACACCGCATAATTTATACTTGGTAAAGTGGGATGTCTGAAGAGGCTGAAGAAGTTAAAAGACTTCTTTCCTTCAAAAAAAGAATCGAGAAAAGGATTGAGAAACTTGAATCGGAGCTTAAAGAACTCCATTCAATCCTCGAAAGCGTGAACTCGGTTTTGTTGGCTAAAGGGTTCAAGCGGGCTGAGGTTATCAAGAAACCCACAGCGAAAGCTGCTCCGTTGGTCGAGGAGGCCGTCCAACCAACCCCTGCTCCCACGTTGAAGCCGGAAACCGCTCCCGCGCCGGAATTCAAGGAGGTTATACCTTTAAAAACGTCTTCCGGAGAGTTGTTGGCCAACCTTTACGTGAGAGACAACTTTTTAAGGGTTGTTTTGGCCGAGGACAAAAACTTCAACGTGAACACTCCCCCCTTTAACCAGTTTCTGGTCGAAAGAGTTTTGGCTAAAATGCAACAAAAGGACAGCGAACTGGTTAAGGCTGGGAAGCTTAAACCGGAACAAATGTTCACCTACAACATCCTCAGAGACGGCGACTTCGTCCGGGAAATCAACATAAAAAACTTTGACGCTGAACGTTTGAGAGAGCTGAAGTCAAGCATTAAATGGACTCTGGAGAAAATGTATGAAAAAATGGCGAGAAGCTGAGCAAAGCCCCGCTCCCTGTCAAGGCCATTTTCTGTCAAAGTATATGTTTTTACCCTTAGCTGATAGAGGTATACCCATAGCCACCGTGGCTTCCGGCATTAGGTTAAGCTTTAAAGCCGCTGTGCCGACGCGGTACATTACCCTATTGTCAATGTTGAGGATGCTTGCTATTTTAACGGCGGAACCCAGGGCTATTCCAAGGTCTAAAGCCTTAAAGAGGCATGTAGGGCCAACAAAATCCTGCCCAGCTTTCCGCGCAGCTTCCTCAAACTCCAGGCATGTATTGTAGCCGCAGGCGCCACAGTTAAGTCCAACGCTTTTGCCGCCTCTAACTCCTATCAAGACCACAACATCCGAATCTCTCACATTTTTTGCGTCCCGTTTAAAGCCCTCAATGCCTCTCTCTTGGGCTATCTCATCCATTTTCTCAGCTATAGAATCCTTCTCCTTCCCGTAAATAACGAGCGTTAATATGTCGTCTAAGCCCGCCGTTTTGGGAGCAGTCCTGGCCGCAGCCTGCATAAGCTTTGCCACGTTTAGAATTGCTTCCCTTTCGCCAGCCTCCCCGCTTATCTTCGGCGTTAACAGCACCCCCCCGCCAATTTACAAAGCGTTTAAAATAGTCACCGCCTCCTTTTACAGGCTCCAGGCTGAGAAGGCCTTCCTCAAAAGTTCAGCTATGACGTTTAGCTGTCCAGCGTGTAGGCCCGCAGCAAGCATGGAGACTCCCAAGAGCAGCAGGAGGGAACCTATCACCCGACGCTCCGAAGCTTCCAAAACCCTCACTCCAGATGTTTCTTGAGTTTTGCTTCTATTTGACTTTTCGGGACAAAACCTGTGATTCTTTCAACTTCCCTTCCAAGCTTGAATATTATGAGAGTTGGAATGCTGAAAACTTGGAAAAGGTTCGCCGTGGCTGGGTTTTCGTCCACGTTTATTTTTCCAACAAAAACTTTACCCGCGTAGTCCTCAGCTAACCCCTCCACAATGGGCGCCAACATCCTGCAGGGCATGCACCAGTCTGCGTAGAAATCAACCAAAACAAGCCTGTTTCTGCTGACAAACTCGTGGAAGTTTGAATCAGTTAGATGGGCTATCTGGCCGCTCAAGTTTTCTCCCACCGCCTCTAAGCCTTAACATTTGGTTGGCTCCTCGCCAATATAAGGTTTCGCGAACATGGTCGTGTGAAAGCTTCAACCTCGAAAGTTTCACCCTTCCTCCACCGTGAACAGCTGATCTTCAGGTGTAGAGGCCACTTCCAAAGCCAGTTTCTCGTTTGACACCCCTCCTGAAAGCTGTTTCAGGAGAGCCTCCGCCAAATGCGGTTTTAAAATAATCTTCACTGTTCTGTTTTGGCTTTCAACTTTGAAATGGGCTGATATTCCGCCGTTAAAATTTTTGACTCTGAGCTTTCCATTTCCAATAGTGCACTTGGTTGAAGCCTGAATTCCATCTAAAATGCATGAAAAGGGGGTGGTTAATGGTAGCCTTACGGAGACCCGCATGTCCCGCTGTTCGCCCCCGTCAATGTTCAAAATTTTCCTTGCAAGGTTTGCCATTTTAACACCTAAAACCAGGAAGGGTCCAAGATGGCCGTGGAGGCTTTCAGCTTTCCCAATTTCTAACATCAAGCTTTCCTTTTCAGACACTCCGAAACCCCCTTACACCCGCCTTTTCAAGGAACCCTACCACAAGCAGGGCGACAGCCAAGCCTATTAACCCGCCTATTAAGTGCCATACGCCCCAAATGGTGAAAGCCCACTTCAGCGATCCGCCCATAAAGACGACTCCAATGACGACTCCTGCGAAGTATGCGGACGCCGCTGTAGCGATGAGAGACGCCGCCACGTTTAATGGTTTGAGGCGGACTTCATGGTTGCAAATAGTCATTAAAGCGTCGAATAGGACGGCTGAGGCTAGAAAGCCGAACATATGGGTTGAGGCGGGCCTTAAAGCCAAAACTATCAGGGCGCCGACTAAGCCGACCATTGACGGCACACCCCTTCTGCCGGAGGCCCATGTGGCCAAAAGCAGGGTTAAGTAGACGGAGAGATCGCAGAATACAGGCAGCCTGAAAACGGTGAAGCCTAATGGTCCAACTGTTAGGTTTAGGACGGCCCAAAGGGCTGAGAAGACGGCTATGGCGGCTACGTCCAAGGTTCTTAAGCCCATTCCAAACTCTCCGTAATACTTTCAATTAAAAAAGTAACACCTACCATAAAAACTTTATGACCAAAACACCCAAAATCAAACAGTGGTCCCTCATGGCGAAAACGGGAAGAGTCGCACGCATAAGCGTAACCCTCCCCTCGGACCTGTTAAGGGAGTTCGACGAAGTTATCCGAAAAATGGGCTATGGAAACCGTTCAAAAGCCGTTCAAGACGCTGTTAGGCTTTTTGTTTCCGAACGCAAGTGGTTTCAGGAGGGAAGCGGCCCCCAAGCGGGGGTTTTAATGCTCTTGTACGACCATGAAGTTAGAGGTTTAGAGGACACGTTAACAGACGTGCAGCACAACTACGCCCACATAATCTCCTCCACGATGCATGTTCACTTAACGGAGAGGGACTGCCTGGAAGCCATAGCTGTTAAAGGAGATGCGAGTGAAATCCGGAAATTAAGCGGCGAGCTCTCATCGAAAAGAGGGGTCAAAATTCTCAAGGCCATGATTGTGCCGCTTTAACCCTCAACGCCCCGTTAACTCGAACATTTTCTCCAAGGCTTTTCTGGCTTTGCTTGCTATGGGCTCTGGAACCGTGACCACGTGCTTCTCCTCCTTTAAGGCCATGTAAATCCTCTCAAGAGTGTTAAGCTTCATGTTGGGGCATACAGCCCCCTCGTAGGCTAAAATGAAGCTTTTGTCAGGGTTCTCCCTCCTCAAACGGTGCAGAAGCCCCTCTTCCGTCGCCACAATGAAGGTTTTGGCTTGGCTTTCCCTCGCATACCTGCACATCTGTGAGGTGCTTCCAATAAAGTCGGCTATCCTGCGCATTTCAGCACTGCATTCCGGGTGAACCATGACCACAGCGTCTCGGTGTTGAGCCTTAAGCGCCTGCACGTCCTCCGGGTGGAAGAGCAGGTGGGTTGGGCAGAAGCCGTGCTCCGGGATTGGAATTATGTTTTTACCAGTTTTCTCTTGAACATACTCCGCCAAGTTGCGGTCTGGTCCAAAAAGCACAGTTTCAGCGTTCAGGGCTTCTATAACTTCCACAGCGTTTGCGGACGTGCAGCACACGTCGCAGTAGGCCTTAGCTGAAGCCAAAGTGTTAACGTATAAGACCACTGGAGCAAGAGGGTAAAGAACCTTCCACCTCTTAACCTCGTCAACAGTCAACATCTGAGCCATTGGACATCGGGCCCCCCTAGAAGGAAGCAGAACCCTCTTGTCCGGATTTAGGATGGCGGCGGACTCAGCCATGAAATCAACAGCTGCAAAGACGATTACTTCAGCATCGCGTTCATCCATGGCCTTCCTGCTGAGCTCAATGCTGTCGCCAACGTAGTCCGCAATTTCCTGAACCTCCGGCCTCTGATAGTTGTGGGCAAGAATAATCGCCCTCTTCTCCCTCTTAAGTTTAAGTATCTTCTCAGCGAGCTCCATTCAAACTTCGCCTTTAAAGGTTTCCAAAAGCGCATCGACGAATATATGCCTTTGCCGCGGATGCCCGCGTTTCCCACACGGCGATGAAAGGATTAAAGCTGTCCGCGTGCTTTATAATTACGATGGAGAGGCTGAAGTTCTTCGCCACAACGGTTATCGGATTAGAGGACATAGCCGCCATGGAAGTTGAGGGGCTTATAGGCTCTAAAGCTGAACAGGACGTGGGCCGCATACTCTTCGAAGGCCAAGTATCCGACATATACACGCTAAACCTTAAAGCGAGAACCATAAACAAGCTTTTCATCCAGCTGCACCGCTCCAACTTTGAAAGCCTGGACGAAATATACAGGATCGCTAGGAACCTCGATTACACTTGGATGATAGATCCACAACAGTCCTTCGCCGTTAGGACGGAACGCATAGGTGTACACGGCTTCACGAGCATGGATGTTTCAAAGGCTGTTGGTCAAGCCATAATAGACTCCTACATGAATGCGGCGGGCAAAAGGTTAAAGGTCAACCTAGATGAACCGGACGTTGAAGTCCATTGCCTCGTGAGGAACAACGAGTTCTTAATGGGAGTAAACACTACAGGGGCGTCGCTGCACAAACGTCGCTACCGCGTTTACAGCCATCCCGCAGCCCTAAAGCCGACGATAGCGTCAGCCATGTTAAAGATTGGAGGGTGGCTCCAAAAAAGGCGTCTCCTCGACCCCATGTGCGGCGGCGCCACAATACCGATAGAAGCAGCGCTGGAGGCGAAAGGCATACCGCCCGGCAAATGGCGGGAGGACTTCGCCTTCCTCAAACTGAAAATATGCAGCAGGGAGGATTACGAAAAGCTGAAGGCTAAGGAGGCTGAAGGCCGGAGGCTGGAAAACGGGTTTACCCTGTTCGCCATGGAAAAATTCGCCAAACACATGGAGGGGGGGATTGAAAACGCCAAAAAAGCCGGCGTCTATGAAGCCATAAACTTTAAGGTTGGAGACGCCACGAGAACTGGAGACTACCCGGACGTGAACTTTGACCTAGTTGTTGTAAACCCGCCATACGGGCTGAGGGCAAACCCGAAAGAGGGGGTGCGGAAACTCTACGAAAAGTTCCTCCAAGCGCTAAAAAACAGGTTAGCGGGTGCAACCCTAATCCTAATAACGGCAGCTTCAAAAAGGTTCAGGGAGGCCGCTGAAAACACCGGAGCGGTCGTGCTTGACGAACGCAAAGTGCGGCATGGCGAACTTTTAACAAGCATATTCACGTGCAAAATCTAACATAGCGCCGTTTAAGGCGTCCTTATAAAATGGGCGCCCAGAAAGCCTGGAGTTTTAACTCTGGGATGAATGCGCAACGGATTAAAGTTAATAGCTGAAACTCAGATATAGGCGTTGGAGGCGCGTTATGCTTAAAAACACTTTGGTTTTGCCCTTCGCGGTTTCAGCTAAAGACGGTGAAGTTTTCACTTTGAACATGGAGGTTGCGGCGGTCCTGCTTTTGGCTGAGGCGAGGCGCAGGAAATTGGGTTTCTTCGGGGCGGACAGGAAAGCGGTGTTTGTGTCTAAACTGCATTATCCTTTGTGGTTTGTTCCCTGGGAAGACGGCTCTTTGGTCATAGATGGTTTGGACGTTTTTTCAGCCGTCTTCAAGTGTCCAGCGTTGCCCGACGTTGCCTCTTTCGTTGAGGATGTTGAGCAGGGGATGTTTGATAGAAAACTGTTCTGGGCTTCCCTGGAGAAGCATGAGAAAACTTTCGCGGAGTTTGCTGGAAGCGTTGAGGTTAAGGTTGACGCTTTAATTTCGGACAGGGAGCTGCTGTCCGCTGTTTTTGAATATGTGGGAGAAGCCTCCTCCGCCCAGTTTGGGGAAAACGTCTCCGTGGTTTTGGCGCCGCCGAAACTTGACGCGCATGGGGCTGTTGAACGCGCCAGGCAGGTTTCGCGCCTCCACAAGCAGGTTCAGTCGGAGATAAGCAGTTTAGAATACGTCAGAAGCCTGCTAAACGAGGCGGTGAGCCTTCACGAGCAAATGATTTTGAAGGAGATTGAGTTTACACGTGAAGTTTACGATGGGGAAATAGCGAAGCTGAGGCCTGCCATAGAGAGGAAGGTGGATCAGCTGGAAAAGGAGAGGGACGCCGAAATTGCCAAGATGAACAGGATTGTGGAAAAAGAAGTGAAGGCGAAGGAGAGGGAAAGGGGAAAGCGTGAACGTGAACTTCAAAGGCTTGAGCTGCAGAAGGCTGTTTTCGTTAGGAGACGCGAAATGTGCAGGCGGAGAAACGACGAGGTGGGTTTAGCCCGCTGGGAACACAGGATCAGGGTTTGCGAAAACAGAATCCGCGAAGTGAGGAGGAGAATAAACGACCTCACAGAGTTCATTGAAGAAGCACGCAGGCAAAACGAGGCAGAAGTTGAAAAACTGCGGAGCAGCTATCAGGAGCTAATAGAAAAGGAGAAAAGCCGAATAATCAGCCTTGAAACCCAACGCGACGAAAACATCGAGTCTAAACAGAGGGAAATTGAAGCGCTTAAGCACGCAACAGCCAAAATTGTAAACAGTATTGAAGAGCTAATAAACAGGGAAAGGGAAAGGGAAAAAGAGCTGAGGCGTCTGGCAATACCGTGGCGAGCCGACGGCGTCTCCCTAGTATGTTTGCCCTTCTACCTTGTAGGCTACCAAAATGGAAAGGAACAGCTTCAAATATTCCCGCCGGTAAGGGTTAAAAGCCCAAAGGGCGTCATGAAAGCCTTCCAAAAAACTCTGGGCTTCACAATATCCTCGAGAATAAGGCTTTTCCAGCAGCCAATGTCCAAAACCCTGGAGAGAATGCTGGATTTCGCCTTAAAAAAGGCTAGGGGGTCCGATAAAGCCTTCAGCGAAGCCCTACGCAAAGCGGCAGCCTCCGCCAACATCCTTGCTGGACGAAAGTTTAGGGAAACACTGATTAAAGGCTTAGAAGAGCTGAAGGCTGAGGGCTGGATAGGGCAAAAAGAGGTGGACGCACTCGCCAAACTGTATGCTTAGGGGGAGGTTAAGGGTGGCCGCTGAGGACAAGGTTTTTGAGAGAAAGATCCTTCTTAAACGCGCCTTCCCCCGCCACCAGCTCTTCGAGATAGGCAGGGAACTCGGCATTCCATATTTTGAACGCTTCGAGAACGGTTGGTGCATCGACGAGGAGCAGGCTGCCTTTGAAATCGCCTCCACAATCAGCGATGCCAGGCTTAAGGAGATCTTCGACACGCATAAGCCTAGAAAATGGGTTGTTTTTAGAGGCAAACACTACACGCTTGAAAATGGAGCCTTGTCCCTTGAGGGTTCGTGGGAAACAATCAAAAGCAGCCTTCGCCAAATAGAGAAGAAATATGGAAGAAACGGCTTGGAAGTCTTAAAGGCTTTCCTTGAAGCTGGAAAAGGATGCGGCTTGAGGGATGTAGCATCCAAACTGAAACACGGCGTAGACCCGGCGCCAATTGTAGCTGACCTTGAAAAGTTAAAGGTAGTCGCCGTTTCATACCGTGGGAACGGCTACAAGGAATGGAGGATTCTGGAGGAAGTCTTCCCCCTAATTCAGCTAGAGCTGGGCGCAGCCCATCCCAAACGAGCACGGGAAGCAGCTTCGCAAAAGACTGTTACAGTTGAAAAGGGCGAAGTTGACTACGTCGCTTTGGAGAGGCAGGAAATCGAAAAAATGGAAAACGAGCTTAACCAGTATCTAGGCGACCTGTTAAGGAACCGCCTTGACGCAACAATCAAGTTTGGGAAAACCTTCTCAATAACAGCCCTTGCAGATTACCTAATGAAACTTTTCGGGCCCGTCCTATACTTTGACAGCCTCCTAAGCATAACCCAGCAATACAGCCTAGCCGACGTGGAAATAGTCCATGAACGCGGAAAAACAGGCATGCGCACAGGCTGGAACCTAGCCTTATTCGGCGAGCCTGGAACCGGCAAAAGCTTCTCCACACGAGACATGATACTGGGCAAACCGGACGCAAAGATTCCGCCCCACGGCATCCCAGGCCGAAACCGCTACGCCGGAGGCATGACCCCAGCCCGCTTCATAAGGATAGGCCAAGCATACGTCGGCCGCACCTTCAACTTCATAGTCCCAGAATTCAACGACTGGTTCAAGTACAAGGGCATGGTTGAACCCCTAAAGCTGGCCATGGAACGCGGCGTAGTCAAGTATGAGCTCCACCGCGAAGTCGTAGGACCCTACAGGTTCAGCGGCTTCTTCAGCGTCAACTACAACGTCGCCACCCACGGAAGAGGCTACGAAGTCACAATTCAAGATCCAAACTTCGCCGCCATAGAGGACCGCATGCTCTGCAGGCTTCACAGGCTCACTAAACAGCGCTTCATAGAAATAGCCCAAAGCCAAATCAAACTGGCCTTCGGCGAAATCGACATCGAAAAGGGGGCGAAAAAAATTAGAGACCACCTAACCCTCGTCTACGCCATTGAAACCCAACACCCACTGGTTAAAGCCCGCTTCCCACAAAAGCCGGTGCTCATCACACCGAAAGCCTACGAAATAATCGAGAAAGCCCGCAACGCCATTCTAGAGCAGATACCAGGAGAATCCGTCACATTCTCAGCCCGCTTAGAAGACAGAGCCATGCGCTTCGCCTGCTCCGCCTCGCTCCTAAACTACTTCCAATCCAGCTTCGACTACATTCCAGTAAGCGAGGAAGCCCTAAAATACGCGGTTCAACTCTACGTTGAGGAAGCCTCAGTAAGGTCACGGCAACAGTTCACGCCAGAAGAAGTCTTGACAAAACTTCAACTCTAACTACGCCTTCGAAGAGCGTGTCTCACAGCCTTCTCCGTTTCCACATGCAATAAACGATGTTGTCTGCCGCAGATAGGGCACGTCCAAACCTGTCCAGTGTCAATTTCTCTTCTAACCCCTTTCAACATTTTCGGTTCCTCCACTTTTTTGAGCTTCTCTTCAGGCTTGATTGGAGAAATCGTCCAAGCTCTTTCAAGAAGGAAAAGCGTTATCATAGCCTTTTCATCTTCACGTCTGCAGAGGGTGACCAAGTGTTTTCCAGGCGCTGTTTTTCCGGTTGCCTCCTCATAGGTTTTCACCGCGAAGTTTTCTCTAATAACTGTTGGAACCTCCTCAACGTTTGAGACGACTTTTCTGCTCAGCTTGCCATTTTCATCAACATGCACAAGGGAGAGAACATCGTAGAGCATGCCTTCAACAGCGCTTTCCTGGAAAATCATGCTGTCTCCCTCAAGCTGGGCGAAACGTGGACCAGGAGGACACTTGACAGCCTTAACGAGAACCTTTCCAAGCTCCCTGTCCCTACAAACTTTAAAAAGCCACTCTCCAGTGAGAAAGTCTTTAACCCGATAGAAGTTCACCTCTCCCCTCCTCAGCTGCCGCAGGCTTAGGTCAAACCAAGCATCGTCAGGCCGCGTTTCAACCCGCGTTATCTTGATCTGCTTCAGAAAATTCAAGTTTCAGCCCCCACGATGAAAGCTTCTATCTTTGGAAAGGGTTCCCACATGTTTTTCGGCGTTTTCAAGCAAAACTAAGCCTGCATCCGCCACCCTATATTTAGGCTTACCCTCAACCCTTTCAACGCAGCCCTGCCTTTCCAGCCTATAAATGGTTGAGTGTATGGTGGCCGCCGACATAGGAACGTTAAACTCAACGTGAATGCAGTTGAGAGCATCATACACGCCAACTCCACCTTCCCTTCCAACAATGGCTAAGATAATGTATGGCAGTAAACCCTTCACCATCGTATACAAAGCGTTTTCACACCGAGACACCCCATCACCACGTCTTCGTCTCAGTATAAGTCTAAAAAGGATATTTATTAAAAGAGAGTATGCGCTAGGCCGTTGTTAAATTCAGACAAAAATGGACAAAATTGTTTTTGTTAGGTTGCGCTTGCAAGGTGATTTACAGGAAATCGACAAGAAAGCCTACGGTTTTAACCTTGGGATGAATTGTCGATAGGCTTAGATGTAGCGACAAGTTATGTAGGCCTGTGAAAGCCTATCAACATTCGAGGAACAAGGTCTTTCTAATCCAGTACCACCTGGTCTGGTGTCCAAAGAGGAGGAAGCCAGTCCTGGTGGGGAAGGTTAAGGAAAGGCTTGAGCAGATAATTTATCAGGTCGCAGATGAGCTGGGGATTAAGGTCCTTGAACTTGCCATAAACCCAGACCACATCCATCTATTCATATCGGCCTATCCAACAATACCAGTCCACA
>Ga0080004_1131864_pt1 | contig 11967 bp, 8 predicted proteins | sample WasSprMetagenome_FD_69207 | JGI IMG/M metagenome (GOLD analysis project Ga0080004, IMG submission 69207) | Sulfidic aquatic microbial communities from Washburn Spring, Yellowstone National Park, USA - WS (SPADES assembly) (version 2) | ecosystem: Environmental > Aquatic > Thermal springs > Hot... | reverse complement strand
GAGAAACGAAAAATCCCCCTGTCCACCCTTTAATAAAGGGGGGAAATTAGAAAGGGGGATTTAGAAGTGGAGATGAGGTTTATGAGTGAAGTTGTGAATGATATAAAGATAGATAGAAAAGAGGAAATTATGAAAATGATGAAAATTTTTATAGTTATGTTTGTTTTTTCTTTGTTTTTGGGTTATGTTTATGGCGAGGATATTAATGAAAAGCCAGAGGTTAGAAGGGAAAAGATTGAAAAAGTTTTAAAGTCAAGCGTAACAAATGAAGATAATTTGAAGGAATGGTTTAAGGATAAAGATCCAATTGTAAGGGAAAAAGCGGCAATTGAGACAGGAAAAAAGAAAACAAATAAGGCAAGGGATATACTTCTTGAAAACATAAAAAGCAATGATTATGAATTAAGAATTGCTTCAATAGAAGGACTTAAGAATTTTAAAAAGGATAAGAAGGTTATAAATACGCTTATCTTTTTATTAAAAGATGAGGAGAAAAATATTAGATGGAAGGCGGTTGAGGTTTTAGGAGATGTTGGAGATGACAGCGCGGTAAAGCCAATATCTAATTTGATTAAAAAGGAAAGCGATGAGTATATTAAAAGAACGGCAATTGAGGCACTTGGCAAAATTGGAACTCAAAAGGCAATAGATGAACTTATGCTTATTAAAAATGGAAAAAACAAGGAACTTTCAACAATGGCTGCAAATGTCTTAAAAGCAATTGATTTTGAGAAAAAGAGAAATTTGAAATCATCTACTTCTACAAAAAATAATGTTCAAAGTAAGAATACTAAAAAGAAACAGTGAGAGATATTATGAAGTTTAGTATAGTTATACCAACCTATAATTCTGAAAAAACAATTAAAAAATGCCTTGATTCTGTCTTTTCTCAAAAAAGGGATTTTGAGGTTATTATTGTTGATAATGCTTCAAATGATAATACTTTAGAAATAGTGCAAGGATATTCTGTTAAGCTGGTTAAATTGGATTTTAATTATGGCCCTTCATTTGCAAGAAATAGGGGAGTTATTTTATCAGAAGGTGATGTAGTAGTTTTTCTTGATAGCGATTGTGTAGTTGGTGAAAATTCCCTTGATTATTTTGCTGAGGATTTTAATAAGGGTTTTGATATTGTTCAAGGGACTTATGATTTTGAAATCCCGAAAGATTTAGAGATTTATTCTTTTACAAGAAATTCATATAAGGTATTCAAGTTATCTAATATAGAAAAAGATTATGTAAGTGGTTTGAATAGTTATTGTTTTGCAATTAGAAAAGATGTTTTTATAAAAAATAAAGGATTTGATGTTTTAAGAGATGGTGTTGAGGATGTTGAGTTTGGTTTGAGGTTGATAAAAAATGGTTATAAGATATTTCTTGATAGAAGAATAAAAGTTGTTCATCTAAAAAAATATAATTTTATTTCGCTTTTAACTACCGATTATAAAAAAGTTTTTAATAAAACAAAATTAATGCTTGAACTTGGAAAGGAAAGAAAAAAAGTAAGTTTCTCTTTAAATAGTATAGACAAAGTAAGAAAAGAGATTATTTCTTTATTTCTTTCTCCTTTAATTTTTATGAGTTTTCTTTTTGGTTTTGTTTATTATTTTCTTTGGTATATTGGAATTGGATTTATGTTGCTTTTTGTTTGGTTAAATATTGAGTTTTTGTCTTTTATTTTAAAAAGATCTAATTTTATGGTATTAATCCGGGCATTTGTAATCTATTATTTTGAAATATTGAGTTCTTTTTTGGCATTTGCATCTGCTGTTATCTTGAGTTTTTGGAATAGAATTAATATTGATTTTTATCGAATTTTTAAAAAGATATTTATAACAAAAAATACATTACCTGAGCAGATTACGTTTTTTATAACAAATAAATGTAATCTTAAATGCAAGCATTGTTTTTACTGGAATAATTTAAATAAAGGTGAAGATTTTAATATTGATGAGTTTAAAATTGTAGCTAAGAGTATGGGAAAATTTAGGTTTGCAAGTGTTACCGGTGGTGAGCCGTTTTTAAGAGATGATATCGATGAGATAGTAAAAACGATTGTTGAGATAAATAAGGTAAAAAGAATTTCTATACCAACAAATGGTTTTCTAACAGATAGAGTGGTTGAACTTACAGGAAAGATTTTAAAAGCAATAGATAATAAATCTCGTCTAATAGTAAAGGTTTCTTTAGATGGAACTAAAGATATTCACAATCAAATAAGAGGAGATGATAGGTGTTTTGATAATGCTATTAATACACTTAAAAAATTAAAGAAATTGTCTGAAGAAAATAATAATTTGAAGGTTGGAGTTTTAATGACATTTTTCTCACTTAATACAAATGATTTGAAAACACTTTATGAATGGGTAATGAGAGAGATTAAGCCGGATTTTGTTGGTCTTAACCTTGTAAGAGGTGATTTGAAAAATGATGAAATAAAGAATGTAGATTTAACACAGTATAATGAACTTTATGAAAGAATTGAAATGGATTTTAAAAAGAAGGATGATTTATTGTATCTTTTTTATTCTTCATACAAGAACAGGGTAAGAAGAGCAATATTTGAGGTTATAAAAAATAGAAAATATCCTTTTAAATGTTATGCTGGAAGATTGAGTTGTGTTGTAGATGAGAAATTAAATGTTTTTGCTTGCGAAGCACTTAAAAAATCAATTGGGAATTTAAGAGAGTTTAATTATAATTTTACAAAACTCTGGTTTTCTAAAAATGCAGATGAGATAAGAAGATATATTGATTTGCAAAAATGTGTCTGTCATAATGAGTGTAATATTCAGATAAACTCATTTTTTAGTATTAAAGAGCTTAGTGGTATAGTATTTAATATTTTAAAATTCAAAGGTGAAAAATTATGCGAGTTGCATTAATTCATACACCTATTATACATAGAAGATTTTCTGAAAACCTAAAGGTGGTGGATGAGGAGTTTACTCTTTCACCACCAATAATTCTTGCTTATGTTGCTGCTATAATTGAGAAAGCGGGTCATAATGTTATTTTGATTGATGCGCATGCCTTAAGATTGTCAAAAGAAAATGTTTATGAAAAGATAAAGAATTTTAAACCAGATCTACTTGGTTTTAGGGTTGATACATATAATTTTCACACAACACTGGAATGGATTGAGTATTTGAAAGCAGCAACAGGGATTAGAGTTCTTGTTGGTGGTATTAATATGGATTTGTATCCGCTTGAGACAATGAGTTATAAGGCAATTGATTTTGGACTTGCTGGCGAAGCTGTAAATTCGCTTCCTAGTTTCCTTAATTGTCTTGAAAATAGTAAGGATTATAGAAATATCCCAGGACTTTATTGGCGAGAAGGTGAAACTATAAAATTTAATCCACCGTTAAAAGAAACCGTTAATTTCGATGATTATCCTTTTCCAGCAAGACATCTTTTACCAAATGAGGTTTATCATTCTTTTGTATCAAAGAAAAGGAATTTTACCATAATGCTCACACAGACCGGTTGCCCTTACAGATGCAGTTTCTGCGCAATAAGTGCTATTAAAAAATTTAGAACACCGGCATATAGAAAAAGAAGTTGGGAGAATGTGGTTAGGGAACTTGAGATATGTTATTATGACTTTGGAATAAGAGAAGTTGATATTTTTGATGCAACATTTTTTCTTGACAGGGAGAGGGATAAAAAGATATGTGAGGAAATAAGAAAAAGAGGGTTAAAAATAACCTGGACATGTAGGAGTAGAGTTGATATTATTTGTGAGGATGTTTTAAAAGAAGCTGCAAAAAGCGGACTTAGAATGGTCTTTTGGGGAATTGAGTCAGAATCACAAAATATTTTAAATGCGATTCATAAAGACATTAAAAAAGAGCAAACAATAAGAGCAATAAATCTTTCAAAAAAATATGGGATAAAAAATCTTGGTTTTCTTATGGTGGGAAATCCAGGGGACAGTAGAGAGAGTATATATAGAACAATTGATTTTGCTAAAAAACTTGGTTTAGATTATGTTCAAATATGCAGGGCAATTGCAAAACCATCGACTGAATTTGATGAAGAGTTGATAAAGGTCACTGGAATTGATTGGTGGAGAGGATATATTGCTGGGAAGATAGAAGAAAAAAGATGGCCTACTCCTTGGTTAAAACTAAGCCACAAAGAACTTGAGGATTTGCTTAAAAAAGCATATTACCGATTTTATTTTCGACCAGAATATATTCTTAAGATTCTTTTGAATATAAAATCAATTGATGAGTTGTTGAGATATATAAAAACTGGGATAAGAATGATTTTTCATTATTTCTATACTGATGTTAAAGGTTTTAAGGAAATAGAACTTGTTAAATCAATTGCCCATATGAAGATAGATAAAGATGAAGTAGATAGATTTAATGTTAATTTGAAGAATGTTTATATTGTTATTCCAAGTTTCAGAGAAAATGAAAATCTTACTAAGGTTTTAAGACAGATATTTTCTTTATATCCTGAGGTAAATGTAGTTCTTGTTGATTCAGAATTTGGGGATGATAATAAATTTGTGGATAACCTTAAATTAATATATGCTGATAAAATTACAGTTATACATTTAAAAAAACGCTATGATGGGAATGAAAGAGGATATGCTATTAAAGAAGGGATGAAGTATGCTTTATTGTGTGGAGCGGAGGTTATAGTTGAAATGGATAGTGATTTATCTCATAACCCATTTTATATTTCCGAGTTTTTAAAATATATAAAAAATTATGATATTGTTATAGGTTCAAGGTTTTATGGTAGGGATTTAAGAAGAGGAATACTTAGAAGATTTTTGACAAAAGTTAGTAATTATTATCTCAGATATTTTCTTGGGATAAAAAATGTTTATGATTGCACATCTGGTTTTAGATGTTATACAAGAAAAGCTATTGAAACAATAGGAATTGATAATATCGTATTTACTGAAGGCACGGCTGTTCTTGTAGAGATGCTTTACAAAGGAATTAAAAAAGGTTTGAGTGTTAAAGAAGTTGGTATTGTATATACTGAGAGAATTTTTGGTAAATCAAAGTTTAGTGTAAGAACATTAAAAGAGTCCATAAAATGTGTTTCTTATTTAAGGAAGGGATATGAATTTATTAGATAAAGTTGAAAGTGGAATAAATATTTTAAAGATTAGATTTTTGGATAGAAAAATACCTATTGCTGCAAGAATTGAGTTGACAAACAGATGCCCCAATAAGTGTATTTACTGCGATTTGAAGGAAAATGTTGAACCGTCAAAAGAAGAAGTTTTTAGATTGATTGATGAGTTTAAAAAACTTGGAACTAAAAAGATTTCTTTTAGTGGTGGTGAGCCGATGATAAGAAAAGATATAGGTGAGATAATAGATTATGCTAAATCTGTTGGTATATCACCTGAGATGAATAGTTGCGGTTTTTTAGTTTGTGAAAGAATAAATGAGATTAAAAATCTTGATGTTATAAAAATAAGCCTTGATGGGGATAGAGAAGTTCATAGTTTAATTTCACAGCGAAAAAATTCATTTGATGAGGCGATAAGTGCCATAGAGATATGTAGAAAAAATGGTATTTTGGTTGTTATTACTACAACGCTTACAAAGTATAATACCAATATTAAAACAATTGAAAAACTTCTTGATATAGCAAAAGATTATAATGTTATGATTGCTTTTCAACCAGTAAAAAAGATGTATTATTCAAAACTTGATCTTGATAATATTATTCCTGATAAAAATGAGTATCAAAAGGTTATTGATTTTTTGATAGATTTTAAGAAAAAGAATAATGGTTATTTAAGAAACTCTATATCAGGACTTAAATATATTTACAATCACCCTGTCTATAACGAAAAGGTTTGTGTTGCAGGGAAAGCGTTTATTATAGTTGATGTTGATGGAACAGTATATCCTTGTGATAGAGTTGATTTCCCATATGAGAGTGAACTTCCAAACTGGAAGGATTTAGGGATTAAAAAGGCAATTGAAAATCTTCCAAAGCCAAGATGCAGTGGTTGCGGTTTTTGTGGAGCAATTGAACTTGGTTTTTTAGTTGATTTTAGGTTAGATATAATTTCAACAGTTAAGAGGCTTGCAAGATGAAAAATAAAGTAATTAAAATAGTAAAGTTTCTATTTTCCTGGCCTTTGACAATAGCAATCTTTGTATATATTTTTAAGAAAATAGATTTTGCTGAGTTTGTTAAGACTATCTCACAAATGAATTGGAAATATATTATTTTTGCAGGTTTTCTTATTTCTTTTGCAACTCTATATTTGGGTGTTTTGAAATACAGATATATTTTAAAAATACTTGGTTATGATGTTCCTTTTAGAGATGTTTTTATATTAAGGGTTGGTGGTTTTCCTTTAAAATTTGTATTTCCTTTAAAATCTGGTGAGATGTGGAGAGTTTATTATCTTAACAAAATTGCTGGTGTTGAGTGGAGAAAAGCGATTTATAGCATAGTTTTAAACTGGGCTATAAGATTTTGTTTGCTTTCTTTGTTTGTGGTTATGGTTTTCATTTTATACAAAAAATTATTTATATTATCGCTAATTTTTCTTTTAATTGTTGTTTTGTTTTTTAGGTTTATTATGGGAAAAAAGGATTATCTTTTCTTCTTTTTATATTCTTTTGCTCTTGAGATTGTTCTTATTGCATCTTATTATTTTGTTTTCTTAGCTGCAAATATAAAGATTGATGTAAAGACATTTTATATTTTCATACCAATTATTCTTATAATAGAAGCATTACCAGTAGGTGTTGGTGGTATAGGTTTGAGAGAGATTAGTATTATATCTATTTTTGGAAGTTTATATGATATAGAAAAGTTGTTTTCTGTTGGCCTTTTAGGTTCTTTTGTAAATACACTTATTCCTCTTTTAATTGGTATGTTTTTTGTAAATAAGTTTTTACTTGAAACGATGATGATTCCTTATGATTATCTTAAAAAAAGAGAAAAAAATCCATTTACAAAATACAGACTTAATAGAAGAATGAAAGAGATTTTTAAAACATTAAAAAGCATTTCATCAAATAAAAAAATAAAAGTGCTTGATGTTGGTGCAAACGATGGTAAGATGATGGCATTTTTAAAATCAAAACTTGATAATATCATTGATATAGCAGGAATTGAGCCGAATGAAAGATATATAAATGCTAAAGTAAGTGATCTAAATATAGTGAGAGCAGGGTGTGAGAATATCCCATTTAGTGATGGTGAGTTTGATGTAGTTATTCTTGCTTCGGTTGTTGAGCATATAGGTGATATAGAAAGAGGAATATCAGAGGTAAAAAGAGTTTTAAAAAATAATGGCTATATGGTTATAAGTTTTGTAAATCCTTTTCTTGATAAGATTGCATCGCTTATAGGTTTTAAACCGGATGACCATTTAAGAAGATTTACAAAAAAAGAAATGGCTTTATTTTTAAAAGAAAGAGGTTTTAACATAATTGAAACAAAAAGTTTTGGACCTTTATTTTATAATTTAGTTGTGGCGGAGAAGAAAAATGACTAAGAAACTTCAGATAATTATTCTTGTTGTTGTTTCATTTTTGATGTATTCAAATACATTGAAGAACCCATTTATATGGGATGATAAAGGAATTATTGAGGATTTGAGTAAACCAGAGTATCAGAAACATCTTAAAAATCCATTTTTCTTTCTAACGCCATCTTATTGGAAAGAGTATACAAAATTTCACGATGTGGATGCTTATGTGCCAGTATCGCCGATTAGAATGCTTTCATTAAATATTGATTATAAAATTTGGAAACTAAATCCTTTGGGCTATCATCTTACAAATATTTTTATTCATATAGCAAATGTTATTTTAGTGTATCTGCTTATTGTTTCTATTTTTGGCTCTCAAAAACTTGCATTTTTCTCTTCTCTTATTTTCAGTGTTCATCCAATGCACACAGAGTCAATAAACTGGATAAAAAACAGAATAGATATGATAGCGACATTTTTTATGATGCTCTCTTTTCTATTTTTTGTGAAATTTGAGAAAGAAAAAAAGAATTTATGGCTTTATCTTGTTTCAATAATATCCTTTTTCTTTGCACTTCTATCAAAGGAAATCTCGGTGACGCTTCCAGCAGTTTTGTTGTTTTATATTTTTTGCTTTGTTGATAGAAGAGAGTGGAATAGAAAAATTATACTGACAATTCCTTTTTGGCTTGTTAATGGTTTGTATTTTTATTTCACTCAGGTTATATTGAAAAAAGGGCTTAAATTACCACTTGTCACCCAACTTGAATTGGACTTATACTCTAATATCCTTTTGGTTTTTAAAACAATTGTGTATTACATAAAGTTTTTACTTTTTCCCTTTGAATTTAATCTTGATAGAACAGTTGAAGTATCAAGATTTATTGTGGAAGATTATAATTGGTTGTGGGTAGTTATAGTTATAGGATTAATATATTTTGCTATTCATTTTTTTAAGAAAGGAAGTAATATCTTAGCATTTAGTATTTTTTGGTTTTTTATAACAATTTCTCCAGTTTCAAATATCATATACCTTGCTCCAAGACCTATTGCTGAGCAGAGATTGTATCTTCCCTCTCTTGGTTTTTGTTTATTAGTTGGATGGGCGATTTTAAATTTTAGTAATTTCTTTAATATTTCTAATTCCTTAAACTTGAAATTTGGTTATATACTCCTTGTTTTGGTTGTTGGTGTTTATTCCATTTTTGTCATTAGAAGAAACTTTGATTGGTCTGATGAAATATTACTCTGGACAAAAACAGCAGAAAAATCTAAAGGAAATCCTCGCCCCTGGTTTAATTTAGGGGAGGCATATTTTAGAAAAAGTGAGATTGAAAAAGCAAAGTTGTATTTTGAAAAATCGCTTGAAGTTGCTCCATCTTATCCACCAGCTCATCGTGGGCTTGCTTTTGTGTACTTTAAAACTGGTGAAATAGAAAAAGCAATAAGACATTTTCAAATGGCAGGTGATATAGAATGAAAAAAATTGATTTTATAATTCTTTTAATTTTGTGTTTATTTAGTTTTGCAGATACTATTAGAATTCCATTTATCTGGGATGATACATATGAAGTAGAAAGAAATCCTTTAATTAGAAATGCAAAAATTTCTGATTTTTTTAGTTTATCTTACTGGCGCGGATATAGAACAAAAAGAAGTTCGGTTGATATACCATTAAAACCAGTAAGTCCAGTGAGGGCATTAAGTTTAATATTGGATTATAACTTATTTCAAACAAAGGCATGGGGATATCATCTTACTAATTTGCTTTTTCATATTACAAATGTATTTTTAGTGTACATTTTTGTTTTTGTTCTTTTTAATGAGAGGTATCTTGCGCTTATTTCATCAGTCCTATTTGCAGTTCATCCAATACATATAGAAACAGTCTGCTGGATAAAAAACAGAATTGATTTACTAACATCTATATTTTTCCTTACTTCCTTATTGTTTTTTATCTATTTTGAAAAGTTCAGTAAGAAAATTTACTATATTATTTCGCTTCTATTATTTGTATTAGGACTTTTTTCAAAGGAAACGGTTATTGTTTTACCGCTTGTGTTGGTTCTATATCTGGTTTGTTTTAACGAAAAACTATCTTGGAAAGATATAACCATAAAAACACTTCCTTTCTGGCTTGTTACACTGATTTTTCTACTGTTTGAGAAGTTTGTTGTTGGTGCAGATAAAGTTGCAATTATGACGGCAAAAAGATTTGATCATCTCTGGCAGCACATATACCTTGTTTTTGAAACAATTGGGTATTATTTTTATCTTTTGTTTTTACCACTTCATTATTCACCTGAGAGATATATACCTATAAGAGAAAAAATTGTTGAGCCAACAGTATTTGTTTCTATTATAGTAGTTTTGCTATATTTATTTATGATGGTCTATTTATTTAAGGTTAATAAAAAACTTTTATTTATTGCCTCTTTAATCTTAATACCTCTTCTCCCTGTTTCAAACATAATCTATCTTGTAACAAGACCTATTTCCGAGCATAGATTATATCTTTCATCAATTTCTTTTTGCGTAATAATTGCTTATTTTCTACTCAAACTAAAAAATATATCTTTTAGATTTAAAAATACAGTTTTTATCTCTTTAATAATTCTTTTAACATCAATTTATACTTATGCAACAATATCAAGGATTTATAACTGGAGAACTCAAACTGCTTTCTGGGAAAATGCTGAAAAAACATCCGAGCCAAACTCAAGGGTATATATAAACCTTGGTATTTCATATCTTTGGGATGGCAAAATAGATAAAGCGATGGAGAAGTTTAAACTTGCTGAGGAATTTTCACCAAACGATCCTTATCTTTTGAATGCTCTTGGAACCGCATATATATCTTTAAATAAATACAATGATGCGATAAGGGTTTTGAATAAGTCCATTTCGCTTTATCCTTCTTTTGAGTATGCATGGGCGAATTTATGCTGGGCGTATTATAATATAGGTGAAAAGGAAAAAGCAATAGGTATGTGTGAGTTTGCAAAAAAAATTAATCCAACACTTGCTCTTTCATATATACAACTTGGTCAGATATATAAAAAAGAAGGAAAAATAAAGGAAGCAGAAGCAGAGTATAAAAAGAGTTTGGAGTTAGAGTTTTATCCCTGGGATGTTCATAGAGATTTGATAGATATGTATGAAAAAAATAAGATTTTTGACAAAGCAATAGATGAGTATAAAAAAGCAATTGAGATAAATCCCCTAAATATCTGGGCATATAATGGGCTTGGTATTGTTTTTGCTCAGGTAGGTAGATATGAGGATGCAAAAAAATGTTTTGAAAAAGCGCTTGAGATAGAACCAACAAATAGAACAATAAGAAAAAACAAAGGTGAGATTGATAGATTATTAGAGGATTTAAAGAAAAAGAGAATATGATTAAAAAAAAAGTGTTAAAAAAAATGTTAATGGTTTTTAAGAAAATCTATAGATATATTCCATTTTTATTTCTTTTCTTTTTCCTAAATCATAATTTATATCCCGCCTCTGTTGTAAGCGATAATGGCGTAACGCAGTATTCAACGGGCAGAAAGGTATTTAAAGATATTTATGGAACATACTGGGTTTTCTACAGAGATATAACATCTGATAGGTTTGTATATTCATACTCACTTGATGGCGAGACCTGGTCAGACCCTCTTGACCCATTTTCTTCCTATCCTGATGCTGACTCAACCGGCGCTATATGGTATGATTATTCAAATAATACTGTATATGTTGTAACTGGCAATAGAACTCAAACTCAACCTGTAGCAGGTTCAGCACCTAGTATAATGCAGGCATTTGTTGTGGCAGGTAAGCCACAAAGTAATCATACGATATCCTGGGGTGCGGTAGCAACACCAAAGTTGTCAAGAACATCAAGTCAATACTTGTACAAGGGTTTGTCAGTAAATATTGCTGTCTCGCCGCAGAATACAACTTCAAGAAATATATTAATCGGTGCAAGTTTGAAATTAGCAGGAGGGACAACAAAGATACTTTCCGGCTATTCACTTGGAGATGCTGACCCTACATATAAAACACTTGGAAATTTTTTATCACCTGCTGGCTTAGTTGTTGCTGTAACTAGTACTGACCCTGGTGGTGATAAACTTCCATTAATCATCCCTTCAAATGATGGAACACGCTCGCCTCAGTTTTATATATTTGACAAATCCCCAACTGCTTCTTGTGGAACAATAAACAGTTTTAGAAGGCTTAGGACTCTTGACTCAACTGCTTTAGCAAGCACTAATATTAATATTGCTGCCCATCAAGCCACATTAACAGGTAATGAAAACTATTCTCATAGTGCTGTAGTTGAGCCAACAGATGGTGCTTTATATACAATACACTATGTAGGTGTTGGTGGTGCAACTGCTGAACCGGTTTATTTACAATATTTTAGAAGAAAGTTAGCATTTAGTTTTTACCTTTTTCAAGGCTTGAAATAAAGTTTTTATACCCCTCTTTATTAATCGGGGTTC
>Ga0080004_1104175_pt1 | contig 11967 bp, 10 predicted proteins | sample WasSprMetagenome_FD_69207 | JGI IMG/M metagenome (GOLD analysis project Ga0080004, IMG submission 69207) | Sulfidic aquatic microbial communities from Washburn Spring, Yellowstone National Park, USA - WS (SPADES assembly) (version 2) | ecosystem: Environmental > Aquatic > Thermal springs > Hot... | reverse complement strand
CAGAAGTACTGGCTGAAATGGCCCAGCCGTTAGTGGCCCACTATGGCGAAGAGTGGACGGCTTTTTATAAGGAAACCATCGATCTTTTACGCAAAGTTTTTCAGACAAAAGGGGATGTTTTCCTTATAGTGGGCTCCGGCAGTGCCGGACTAGACGCAGCATTAGGCTCAACGGTTGCTCCTGATAAAAAGGTATTAATCCTCCACAATGGTTTCTTCGGCGAGCGGCTTGAGGAGATTGCCCGCACATATACGCCATATGTTACCACTTTAAAATTTCCCCTCGGGCAAACCTATGATCTAGAGCAGATAGAAAAGGCTCTTCGAAAGTGTAAATATGATGTTCTCGCAGCTGTCCATTGCGAGACCTCAACAGGTGTGCTCAATCCTATTAAGGAATTGGCTGGATTATGTAATCGATACAGTGTCCTACTTATTGTAGACGCTGTCTCCTCTTTGGCTATCGAGCCCCTTGAGATGGATGCTTGGGGGGTTGGGATTTGCGTTTCAGCTTCGCAAAAAGGGCTTGAGTCGCCGCCGGGGCTAGCTGTTGTAGCAGTGGGGCCACAAGCATGGGAACTTATCGAACAAGTTGATAGGCCTGGTTGGTACCTCAACCTGCGGGTTTGGCGGGAGTACACGGAGAAATGGGGAGATTGGCATCCCCACCCGATCACCCAGGCAGTGAACAATGTGCGAGCACTACGGGTGGGGGTGGAGCGAATTTTGGCGGAAGGGCTAGAGGCCCGGTTTCAGCGACATCTACAAGTTACAACATATTTGCGGTCAGGTTTGAAGACACTCGGATTTGAGCTTTTTGTCCCAGATGGGATTGCATCTCATGGCGTAACTTCGGTGGTGGTGCCGAAAGGGAAAGCCAATGAACTTATTGTTCGTCTTCGAGAGCGACATAGCCTATTTGTTGCTGGGAGTCTTGGTGAGCTTAAGGGTAAGATATTTCGAATTGGCCACATGGGGCCAAGCGCAACACAAGAAGTGATTGATAGCTTGCTCTCGGCTCTCAAGAAGGAGATTTAGGCTTGCCGTAAATGGTACTGATATTTTATTGTAGTGGTGGAACAGCGGTTTGCCAGCCTAAGTAACCATCATCCAGGATTGATAACGAGGGGCAGGTGTTTCCCGCACGGTCTCAAAGCTTCATTCTCCACGTGCCTTGCCTAGGCGAGTCGGAGAGGATCTTCCTTCTAGATTCAACGAGCTTGATAAAAGGTTTCGTGTCTTTTTCTTTTGGTGGGCTTTTCTAAGAATGCTTCTCACGCTATGCCGAATTGTTCCCCAAGGTAGGCTAAGGCATGAGCGATGCGTCCTCGTCTTCAATCTTCCTTGACCATTACGTCTTGGGCGCAGCTTAGAGTTTGCTCTAGCAGCTCCAGATCCTTGGCTTTCTCCTATTAGTAGTATCCAGGGGAATTGTGTAAAAGGGCAGCATGTAGCCTTCCCGAAGGGGCAGGTTTCAGAGAGCAGGGGAAAAGCCACCGCGCAGAAAAAGTCTGTGACGAAATGGTAAAGGCGTCAAGGCGTTGGTGCGGAACCTTCCGGAGAGCCTTATGTGCAAGGAACGGGAGATTTACCTGGAGCGACATCCTACCAAGGCCAACGGCTACTACACCCGCGCCCCCCTTACCTTGCTCCCGGTGAGGATCTCCGGTTTTGGTTGTCAATCAGCTTAGAGCTTAGCGAGGCATGAGGGAGCCCACAGGTTCCGACGGTTCGCGGAAATCCAAATAGGGAACTACCATGTCGCCCTTACACAATAAGTGGGACACTATGCTCCTGTTTCACAAGGGCTGGATAGTGGGCTTTTGTTGGTAGCCGGTTAGGACCATGAATTATTGAGACTCCTAATGAGCTCCTTCCGGCTAGCATTAAGATGCCTTGGTTTCCAGGATTTTACCAGCTTGGCTGTACTGACGTGGGGCGTTGGTTTCTCCAAAGACTGGGCGGCCTTTCCCAACCATCCTCTTGACTTATAGAGTTCAAGGTGTTATAGTAATATGATAACAGGTTTTGAAAATAACAAAAATGAGACCTATTAAAAAAGACGAAGTTGTAGAACTAGCCTATGATTTGCTTCGTATTCCTAGTGTCAATCCTCGTGATCGAGCACAGGTACAGGAAGAAGACATGTTGGGAGAAATTAAAATATGTGAATTTATTGCTGCCTGGCTAGATGAGCACAAGATTTCAGCTCAGGTTTTGCATTATGCGCCGGGCAGAGCGAATTGTGTGGCAGTTGTGGGAGATGATAAAGGGTTAACTCTTTGGCTAAATGGGCATGTTGACACGGTGGCTCCGCATTTTTTAACCAAAGACTCTTTTGTTCCGCATATTTCGGGAGATCGCTTATATGGCATTGGAGCAGCGGATATGAAAGGAGGCATTGCATCAATGATGGTGGCATTAGCGGCACTTGCTGGCGAGCCTCCGCCGTGTCGGGTAATTTTTTCTGCAGTGGGGGGCGAAGAAGGGCCGCCAAGCGGTACAGAATTTTTGCTTAATCAGGGATGGTTGGCTGACATTGCAATTGTGGGCGAGCCTACACATTTAACAGTATGCGCAGGGCAAAGAGGAGGTATGTGGGTCCAGATAAAAAGTGTTGGTCGTGCGGGCCATGGATGTATCCCTGAGCCAAAGGTTAATGCGGTTGAGGGGCTTGTTGTATATTTGTACACTTTAAATGAAAACCCGCCGCCAAGTTTTCAAGGAGGCTCTGATGCGGCAACGTATAATGTTGGCATTTTTTCCGGTGGACACCGGGCTAATATTATCCCTTCTGAGGCGCATGCGGTTTTAGATATTAGATATACTTCCAGTTGTAATCCGCAGCAAATTTTAGAAGAACTTACCCGGCACGCGGAACTAATTACAAAAAACAAAACACTGTGCAAGTTTTCTGTTGAAGTCGTTGAGGGCCCTTCGGAGCCCTTGGGTGTTCTCGACGAATTTTTGGTTTCTAAACTGGCCAAGATCGTACAAGCTACGTTGCGTCGTCCGGTTCGAGTAGGATGGGCTCCTTTTTGGAGCGATGCCTACTACTATTACAAAAAAGGAATACCCGCCTTTATTATTGGTCCCGGAGGAATAGAGCAAGCACATTCTTCAAATGAATATGTCTCGATTACTGAATTATATGAGGCAGCAAATGTATATTATGAATTGGCTTTAAATTTATGTACAGATAAGGAGGTGGTTCGCTATGTAAGAAATTTAACTTGAACCGGCAAAGAATATCATCAAAATAAAAAATACAAAAAGGAGGTGTTTCATGAAGTTAGAGCGAGTAAAACAGCTGTTGGTGCTAGTTTTAGGGTTGGTGTGTCTGGGTTTTGGCGTCGGGTTTGCGCAAACTTTGCGCATTCTTCACCCAACCATTTGGGTTCCAGAAGCTTCTCAAATTTTAAATGAGGCCATCGCTGCTTTCGAAGCGAAGCACCCGGGTGTGAAAGTCATTCGCACCGAAGTTAGTTGGGGAGACTTGCGGTCTCAACTCATGATCGCTCTAGCAACAGGTACAGCTCCTGATATTGTAATATATCCTACTCCGTGGATTCCGGAGCTTCTACGTATGCATGCTATCGCAGACATTTCTTCTAACCTTCCTGCTGGATTGCTCGATATGTTCCTTCCGTCAGCGCTGACAATACTTAAACAGAACGATAAGGTGTGGGGCCTTCCTTGGGAAGGAAGTACATGGGGCTTTTTCTATCGTAAAGATCTTTTTGCGGAAGCTGGTCTAGATCCGGAGCGCCCTCCTCGAACTTGGGATGAGCTTGTTGAATATGCTCAACGTTTAACGAAAGATGGTCACTACGGGCTCGGTTTTCCCGCAGCTGGCTGGGAAGGCGATGACTACTTCTTGCCGTTCTTGTGGCAAGCTGGCGGTGATGTAGCTCTTTGCGATGCACAAGGATGCAAGGCCGCATTGAATACTGAAGCAGCGCGCACCGCAGTGAAGTTCTATTATGATTTAGTCCATACTTACAAAGTGGTTCCACCTGCAATCACCGGGTGGGATTGGGAAAGCACTGTGAAAGCCTTCATCGCTGGGGATATTGCTATGATGTATAATGGTCTTTGGGCTGCAGGTACAATTAATTCGATTGCTCCTGAACTTAAGGGTAAGTGGAGCGGTGCATTTAACCCCGCAGGCCCTGCAGGATGTGTCCATTTAGGCTATCCCAATGCAATTTTTGTTACTGCACAGAGTCGTTATCCTGCGTTGGCTGCAGAATTTGTGATAAGCCTGCATGAGGGTAGCCCAAGCTACATGGATCGCATAACTCTTGCGCTCAACTCTTTGAACTGGACATATAACTTTGTACAAAACGCTTACTTAGATAACCCTTCCCTTCGCCCTCTCGTAGAAGCGATGGAGGTCTCAAAATGTCGCCCTGCTTTCCCTGAGTATGAAACCTTCCGTCAAACGACGCTCAACCCTGATTTGCAAGCCTTAATTCTTGGTCAACTTACAGTGGACGAGGCTCTTAACAAATGGCAAACATTGCTGACGCGGCTATTAGGTCAGTAAATCGTATACAATGGGGAGTAAGAGCCCAAGCTCTTACTCCCCATTTTTGTTATATGTATAAAACTAATCAAAAATTACATAAGTTTTTAATATGAAACTAATTTTTCCAGTTTTAATTATAACTATTGGTTTTTTATTGTATCCTCTTATTAATGGAATAGTTCTTAGTTTTTATGACGCACGCCTTGGCACAACGGCGATGCGTTTTGTTGGGCTGGCAAATTATTATCAACTAAGTACTCAAACTACATTCATCGCCGCTTTGCGAAATTCATTCGCATGGGTTGTGTTAGTGGTAGGAACGTCATTTGCTATAGCCTTTTCCGTTGCCCTATTATTAGCTAGAAATTTTCCTGGACGTGGCATATGTCGTGGTTTAGTTGTAGTTCCTTGGGTTGTACCTAATGTTGTAGCGGCATTAAGTTGGCGCTGGATTTTTGAGGAAAAATATGGAATCCTAAACTATATTTTGGCTAGTTTGGGCCTAATTTCACGCCCTATCAATTGGCTTGGGGACCCTTTTTGGGCTTTTATAGCAGCAATTATCGTTGGTATTTGGAAAGCGACGCCAGTTATGACGGTGATTCTACTTGCTGGGCTACAATCTCTATCAAGAGAATTATTTGAAGCAGCGTCAATTGACGGCGCTAACGCTCTACAGAAATTTTGGTATATCACATTGCCGCAAATGCGCAGCACTATTTTAATTTTGATAACTTTAGAGACAATTTGGAATTTTAACACTTTTGACATTATATGGGTTTTAACGCGCGGTGGCCCTGCAAATACAACGCATGTTTTGGCTACGCTGACTTACCAACAAGCATTTCAGCTATTTAATCTAGGAAGTGCAGCATCTATCGGTGTTGTTATGTTTGTAATTTTACTATTGATGACTTTTGTGTACTTTAAGCTATTAAAAAGGGAGGTGTAACAACATGAAAATAAATATCTTTTTCAAACTATTTGGCATTTATGTTGTATTGCTACCAATCCTTTGTTTTTTACTGTTTCCATTTTTCTGGATTCTTTCTACATCTTTTAAAAATCCTTCAGAAATCTATGCACTAAAACCTTGTTTAATTCCCAAAAGTCCTACAGGTGATAATTATGTATATTTGTGGTACCGAACTAACTTTTCACGATACTTTATAAACAGCTTGATTGTGTCTTTAGGCAACGCATTTCTTACTGTATTAATAGGCACATTAGCTGCCTATGGTTTATCTCGAAGTTCTTTTAAGGGGAAAGACATAGTAATTGTTTGGTTAATATCCAGTCAGATGCTTCCGCTTGTTTTGTTGGTTATTCCTCTTTTTATAATTTTATTACACACACATCTTTTAAACTCATTATTAGGTTTAATTATCATATATTGTGCATTTAGTTTGCCTTTTTCTACCTTGATGTTAAAGGGATATTTTGATTCAATCCCACGTGATTTAGACGAAGCAGCTTTGGTAGATGGTTGTTCTCGACTAGGGGCGGCTTTTAGAATTGTTTTTCCACTGGCAGCGCCTGGAGTGATAGCCACGGCTTTGTTTGCATTTGTGTTAGCTTGGCAAGATTATTTACTTGCTTTAACCTTTACACAAACCGATGAACTGAGGACACTTGCAGTAGGCATTACCTATTTCTTAGGCTTTCGGCAAGTTCAATGGGGGCCGATAACAGCGGCTTCTGTGCTAACTACACTGCCTGTGGCTATCTTTTTTATATATTTGCAAAAATACCTTGTGCAAGGAATGACATTGGGGGGTGTTAAATAATGGCACAAAGTGCAACGAAGAAAGAAATTCGGCTTGGGCTTATTGGTTTATCGATGGGGTTTTATGCTGTAACTTACGTTCGCGAAGCCGCCAGTCTTTCGGGGGTTAAAGTAGTTGCAATATGCGATCTGGGTAAACCTTCTGAATATATTGAAGCTTGCACAGGGTTAACATCTGAAAATTTAGCCGAAGAACTTGGAGTGCCTGTAGTGTCTAATTTGGACGACTTGTTTAACAAAGGAGTAGACGCTGTAATAATTGCAAGTGAAATCGGCGAGCACGCTGATCATGTAGTTGCTAGTTTGGAGGCCGGTGCTCATGTATTCTGTGCCAAACCGATTACGGTGTGGAATAGCCACATGCAACGCATTTTAAAGGCAGCTGCGCGATCTCACCGAGTCGTGCTGCCCGGGCAACCAGCCAGGTATGATGATGGTGTGCAAGAAGTTGTCCGCGCAGTGCATTCGGGTAAAATTGGGAAGCCATTGCTAGTCCGGATATTTGTGCAGCACGAGGCAATGTCCCAGGCTTGGAACCGAGACGCTATCCGAGGCGGTGGAGCATTTAGCGAGTTTGGCTATTATTGTACAGATTTTGCATATTGGATTACTAAGGAAAGACCTTTGGAAGTGTTTGGTTACGGCGAGAACTTCCTTAACCCTGATATGGCTTTTTGGGACAACGTTGTGATGCTCGCAAAACTGCCTAGCGGTACTCTAGTAAGTATGGATTTGAGCGCGACTATAAAATGGCAATATCCCTGGTTTAGCATCGAAGTGATCGGGGCAAAAGGCATCGCGCGCATGCCTGGGCACAACTATGCGTCGATAATCCACAAAGAAGAAACGGTACTCGGCACGATTCGATATGCACCAATGCATCTTCGTGAAATCCGACATTTTATCCGATGTATTCGTGGTGAAGAGCAACCTTTGATTAGTTTGGATGACGCAAAAGCAGCGGTAGAAATGCTTGAAGCATTGCGGGAGAGTATCATTTCTGGAGAGCCAGTGAGGTTGGAATGAAGAGCATTTTAAACATTGGGATAATAGGATGCGGATCTATGGGAGAAATACATGCGCGATGTATTTCACAAATAGAAGGTGTGAAGTTGGCAGCTGTGTATGATACTGACCCCCAAAAAGCTCGTGAGTTAGCAAGTAAATTTGAATGTGTAGTTTTAAATTCACTAGAACAGTTATTCGTTGAACCTGATATTGATGCCGTTTATGTTTGCACTCCTCATAATACGCATGGAGAGATAGTTATGGCAGCTTTGGAGCATGGGAAACATGTGTTTTGCGAAAAGCCATTGGCTCTTTCCACGGAAGAAGCTGTCGCGGTGGCAGTAGAAGCTGAGAAAAGGGGGCTAATAGTTGCAGTAGGTTTTAATCATCGCTTTACCCAGCCTGTGGGTGTCGCTCGAGCTTTCTTACGAGAACATAATCTTACTGTCGTGTTAGCACAACTGCAATTTTCGTGTTCCCCGTTTATGGAAGGCTGGGCTGGGGACCCAGTTATTGGTGGCGGTGTGTTACATTGTTTAGGCTCACACGCATTTGATTTGCTTAATTATCTTCTCCAAAAACCCGTGAATTGGGTTTACTGTACCACGGCCCGACGTCGACTACCGGTTGGCTTCGCACCTGACACAGCAATTGTTACAATCGGTTATGAAGGAGGAACCATTGCGACCTGTGCTTTGCACGATCATGCTCCCTCTGTGTTCAGCGTAGGCGAGAAAAACATGATACGGATTGAATTAGTAACCTTACAAGGAACCATGTTGATATGGGGAATTAAGGGTATAGTAGAATGGTTTTCAACGCAAGGAACCACGGTAACTTATAAAGCTCGTTACCCCAAAGAAACTATTGAGGAAATGTGGGGTTATCTTGAAGAAAATAGGCGGTTTATTGCCCGGGTGCAAGGAAATGATGTTGAATTACCAACTGCCAGGGATGGAGTTTACGCGTGTAAGCTCGTAAAAGCGGCCGAATTATCAGCGCAGGAGAATCGGCCAATAACTTTGGGCGAAGTGATATGACTATAAAAAAAATTCCGGTAGGTGTAATTGGATGTGGGTGGGCTGGTACTGTTCATACGCAATATTATGTCTCAGACCCTAGAGTCAAAGTAATAGGGGTGTATGACAAAATACCATATCGTGCACGAAAACTCTCAAGAGAGCTAGGAGTCCCATTGTGCTTGTCGCTTGAAGAGTTATTAGAGCGACGACCGTTTGCTGTTAGTATAGCGACTGATCCGCAAAGTCATTATCCATTAGCTTTACAATGTTTAGAGGAAGGTATTCATGTGTTTTGTGAAAAACCATTGACGCGAGATGTCTTAGAAGCTAAAGCACTTTGCGAAAAAGCAGAGCAAAAAGGCGTTTTGTTAGGTGTTAATTTCAACCAGCGATTTTCACCTCTGTTTAAAATAGTTAAAAATAGGCTAACGCAATCTTCTGAGATTCGCTTTGTTCATTATAGTTTTTTTCAATCTGTTCCTCAACTTCGCTATCACTGGGTGACGGAATCCTTTATAATATATGATGCTATGTCGCATCAATTAGATACTTTAAGATTTTTAGTGGGAGAAATTGAAAGGGTGTTTGCACAAGCTGCTTCACATGACGCGCGAGTATGGACAGAAATAGCTGCTATAATTATATTTTCTAATTCTTGCATAGGGACAGTAAATACCAGTTTTTCTGGAAACGTTAAAGGAGCAGATCCTTTCATGCGCCTCGAGTTGGTTACAGAAAAAGAACATATTGTAGTCAAAAACTTGATTGATCAACTGACCATTCGACCGCACCGCAGCAGTACTGCGAGTGTCATAGCGCCCACAGTGTTTGATCTACGCGACTATGTGGGGTTAATGAAGCTTTCTCTTCAAGCGTGGGTCACAGCTTTGCTTGAGGGTAGACAGCCGCCGGTAACGGGGTGGGATGGACTGGTTACTACCCTTATTTGTAGCGCGATTGAAAAAGCAGTTCGAGAGGGCCAGCCTCAAAAAGTGGAGTTTATAAAATAATTATGGATATCATGATTGATAAAGAAACTATTGTATTAAGCGAACCGACAAGAAGATTGGACATAGAAGATGAGTGGCCTGTCCCATTTCCTACATTGGTTACGTTGGTCAGTTGCGCGGACTTTAGTGGTAGAGCCAACTTTTTGCCGGTTGCCAGTGCCATGGTCTTAAGCTATGTGCCTTTCATGCTGGGTGTCGGTATCGCCCGGGCAAGATTCTCGCCAAATTATGTACGGCGCTTTTCCCACTATTTGATATGGGACACGCAACAGTTCGTAGTAAACATTCCATCCAAAAATTTACGGGAAGCCATTACGATTGCTGGAAGTATTTCGGGCCGAAGATGTGATAAGTTTAAAGCAACAAACTTGACCCCCCAAAAAGCAATGTTAGTTCTTCCCCCTTACATTGAAGAATGTCCAGTGAATTATGAATGTGTTGTTAGGCAGATTTTGCGCTTAGGGAGTCATGATTTTTTCGTAAGTAGAGTGGTAGCGGCTCATAAACTAAAAAATGTTCAATTAAAGTGGGCCCGCTTGCCAGTATTTTATGAGAAAATTGAGGCTTATGTTGAATTTCATAAAGAATATTCTGGAGCTAATATGCCACATAGTGATAGGGAACATGTAAATTTGAGTATAGTTGATGAAAATATAGTTAGAGAGTGGGCAGAATTATTTCCTATCATTCCTAGCATTATCAGTACTGCAGATCGAGTAGGAACACCATTTTTCGCTGCGGCTAGGACAACAGCTGTGGTCAATCGTTTTCCACTTATGATAGGTGTATCGCTACCAGTTTCTAACAAATTAACACATTATACAATACAAAACATTGAAGAAACTGGCGAGTTTGTTATTAATATGATTGACAATAGATTCGCAAGCCAATTATGGCAGCTAGAGCAAGGTAAAAGCACAACAATCTTTGAGGAAACAGCAGTTCTAACAGGAATGTGGGTATCCTCTCCATTGTTGGCTGTAGCTCCGATTAATTTAGAATGTGAAGTTAACAATATAATCAATATAGGTGATTGTTTTTTTGTTATTGGCACTGTGGTAGTAATACATAAACCTATTGATTTTATAATGAGTTCTAATAAAAATAAGCTTACCGGGAAAATAAACTGGTTTTGGGAGACATTACCAGAATATATAACAAATGAGCCAATATGCGATTAACAAAACATGTCTATCTTGTTGGCAGTGGAGATTCCGGATTCCGGCTTAGTGCTGATGCGGATTGCAATGTGTATCTTATTGCCTCTGCCACGGGAGAGTTAGGGCTCATTGATTCAGGTTCTGGGCTTGCTACTGATATTATATTAAAACAAATAATAGCAGAGGGGTTCGACCCTTCAAAAATAAAAATCATTTTTTGTACTCACGCTCATCCTGATCATGCAGGTGGGATTTACGAACTACGTAAGCTCTTAGGATGTATCGTTGCTCTTCCAGATGCCGAAGCAACCGGTTTTGAAGCGCATGACGAAGCGGCACTAGGACTGATTGAAGCACGTCGAGCAGGAATTTATGGGCCGGAGTATTCTTTTCGGACATGTCATGTAGATTATCGAGTACAACACAAAGACGAATTCACAATTGGAGAACTTCGGATAACAGCCATACATGTCCCTAGTCACAGCGTGGGATCAACATGTTATTTGCTTCAAGAAGGCCAACAAGGGCGTAAGAGTCTGTTTTCTGGTGATGTAATTTTTGCTGATGGGCGCTTGGGGCTTTTGAACTGCCAAGGAAGTTCTTTAGAGAATTATCGGAAATATCTAAGCCGATTACGCGGACTTGACATCGATGCATTATTCCCTGGGCATTATAGATTTGTTTTAAACAACGGACAAAAAGACATTGATAAAGCTTGCCAGATTTTGGAGACGAGTTTATTTATACCACCTACTGTTAAAGATTGTTGTTAAAAAATTACAACTATTTTGTTGTTGGCGCTTTACAAAAATACATAGTGCCCCTTTTAGTGTGCAAGGGCAACATGGTAGTTCCCTATCTGGATTTCCGCAAATCCTCGGGAGTCTGCGCGCTCCCCATGCCTCGTCCAGCTGACTCAAAACCACAGCACCTGCGTCACAGAGGACCTCGACCACTTTGGTTCGCCTCTTTACTTCTTTGGCCAACCGCTCCAGGAGGTTGGTGGTATAGAGATACCTTCGGATGGGCTTAGGGTGGCGTAAAAACGCAAGAAGGGCATAAGCCTTGGTTTCCCAACGCTCCACGAGCTTGGGATAGACCGTGCCCCACGGTTCTCGCAGGTTTCGCAAGGCTTCCTCCACCTCCTCCCGGCTTTCGGCCCGATAGATCTTCTTCAGGGCCTCGGCCAAGGCTTCCCGGTCCTTCTTCCGCGCTTTGTTCCAGCGCAGCCCGCACAGCGTGCAGAACACAAAGCTGTCGATCTGCCTCGGGAAAGATCTTTTTGATCGCCTCCTCCAACCAGGGAAGGCCATCAGTGATGAAGATTCGCACCCTTTGGACCCCGCGCCGCCTGAGGTCCTTAAGAACCTCTTCCCAATTCCGGGCGCTTTCCCCTTCCGCACCAAAGAGCCAAAACCCGAGGATCTCCCTTCGTCCATCGGGCTTGATCC
>Ga0080004_1239279_pt1 | contig 11968 bp, 11 predicted proteins | sample WasSprMetagenome_FD_69207 | JGI IMG/M metagenome (GOLD analysis project Ga0080004, IMG submission 69207) | Sulfidic aquatic microbial communities from Washburn Spring, Yellowstone National Park, USA - WS (SPADES assembly) (version 2) | ecosystem: Environmental > Aquatic > Thermal springs > Hot... | reverse complement strand
AATGACCCCTCTCAAGGCCGGGTGTCCTGCCTCCTCCGAGCTTCTAAGAAGCTCCTCGAGGAGCCAGGGCATTCCGGGTGGAGGGGTGAATGACGGGGCCATTTGGCCCCTCTCTGCTTCTTTATTTCTCTGCACGCTGAACAAGGAACGCTGGGATGAGAGGCCTTTTCTGTCATGCCAGGGGGCGCTCGAGGGGGGTGAGATGCTGTTTAGGAAAGCACTTTGTGATTGCGCTCAGCCCTGGTCATGGCAGAAAGGGTCTCGATGAGTCCGAAGAGCTTTCAAAACATCCTTTCTAGTTTTAACATGAGGGCTGTTGTCACAGGAGGAGCTGGCTTCATAGGAAGCCACCTTGTCGACAGGTTAATGTTAGAGGGGAATGAAGTTATTGTGGTGGACAACCTGAGCTCCGGAAGAATGGACAACATAAAATGGACTGGCAGCAAAGGATTCAGGTTTCTGAAAAGGGATCTAAAGGATTTGGATTGGGCAAAAGGAATAAAGGCAGATGTCATATTCCACTATGCTGCAAATCCTGAGGTGAGGGTGAGCACTGTAAATCCAAGGATACACTTTGACGAGAATTTGTTGACAACATTCAACGTTTTGGAGGCATGCAGGAATTTGGATATTCCCTTCATTGTTTTTGCCTCCACAAGCACCGTTTATGGAGATGCAAAAGTTCCAACTCCTGAGGATCATGAGCTCAATCCCATTTCTGTGTATGGAGCCGTTAAATTGTCCTGTGAGACGATAATAGGGACCTATTCAAGGCTCTATGGGATAAAAGCTTTGATACTGAGGTATGCAAATGTCGTAGGGCCGAGGATGAGGCATGGAGTTATAGTTGACTTCATAAGAAAGCTGAGGGAAAATAAGAGAAAGCTGGAGATACTGGGGGATGGATCCCAGAGGAAGTCGTATGTTTATGTGGACGATGCTGTCGAGGCCACCCTAGCTGCATTCAGAAATATGGATAAATTTAATGTTTATAATATAGGTTCAGAGGATTGGATAAGCGTGAAGGAAATTGCTGATATTGTGGTTGAGGAGATGGGCCTCAAAGATGTTGAGTATGTTTACAGGCCCTCTGAGGATGGGAGAGGGTGGCCCGGAGATGTGAAGATGATGCTCCTCGATATATCCAGAATTAAAAATACAGGATGGAGGCCCAAACTCAGCTCTAAAGAGGCTGTTAAAGCTGCTGTCAGGAGTTTGCTGAATGGATGAAATGATATCCGTGGTGATACCATCGCTCAACGAGGAGGCTACAATAGCCGATGTTATTACAAAGGCCAAAAAAGCCCTTGAGGGAATGGGAGTTCCATACGAGATAATAATATCCGACAACTCTACGGATAGAACCCCGGAGATAGCAAGATCCTTGGGAGCTAGGGTGGTAACTCCGGACAAGCTGGGCTATGGATATGCCTACATATATGCATTTAAGCATGCCAGAGGCAGGTATGTGGTCATGGGGGATGCCGATGGCACATACGACTTCACGGAAATGCCAAAGCTGCTGAAGCCTCTAATAAATGGGGAAGCGGATATTGTCACAGGTACAAGGCTCAAGGGAAAGATAATGAAGGGGGCAATGCCATGGCTGCACAGGTACATAGGAAATCCGGCTTTGACATGGCTTCTCAACAAATTCTACCATTTGGGCATCTCAGATTCACAGTGTGGATTCAGAGCTATGACAAAAGAAGCGCTGGAGAAGCTTGATCTGAGAGCAACTGGGATGGATTTGGCAACGGAGATCCTCATAAAGGCGAGACAAAAGGGATTGAGGATCAAGGAGGTTCCGATATCCTATTACCCAAGGGCTGAAGGTGCCAGATCAAAGCTTAGGAGCTTCAGGGATGGATGGAGACACTTAAAGTACATGCTTCTGTACACGCCGAAACATCTTTACATATATCCCGGCTTCGTTATGGTTGCTGCGGGCATAATCCTGATGATTGCAGCTATTTTCAGCATAACCCTCGGTTATTCTCCGGGGATTCACTCCTCCATTCTGGGGGGGATGCTCACAATACTTGGATATAACATGGTAGTGCTGGGTGCACTTGCAGATGCATACCTGAGCTGGACAGCCGGAACCACTACAACACGTGTTACCGGCATGATGATGAGGCTTTCTGGGGAGAAAGGAGCGGCAATTGGTGTTCTGCTTCTTACTGCGGGATTTGCATATCTCCTGTTCCTGTTCATTCAGTGGGTAAATAGCGGGTTTAGATACCTGCCGATAAGAGGGCAGAATATGCTTGCACTCACAGCGCTTGTGCTTGGTATTCAGACTGTAATATACTCATTTATTTTGGAGCTTGTGAGAAGAATTAGCAGCTTATCGAGATAATCTCAGCATGAATATCGCCATTATTTTGGGAACAAGGCCGGAGATAATAAAGATGTCCCCAATAATAAGGGCTCTTGAGAGGGAGAATTTGGATTTCTTCATATTGCACACAGGACAACATTATTCCTACAACATGGATCAGGTATTCTTCGAGCAACTGAAGCTTCCTCAACCAAAATACAACCTGAAAGTAGGCTCTGGAACGCATGCTGAGGAAACTGGCAAGATGATGATCGGAATAGAAAGAGTGCTGATGAAGGAGAGGCCGGATATAGTTCTTGTGGAGGGAGATACAAATACCGTTGTCGCTGGGGCTTTGGCATCGGTGAAGATAGGAATTCCTGTGGGTCATGTGGAGGCTGGCCTGAGGAGCTTTGACAGGAGCATGCCCGAAGAGATAAACAGAATAGTGGCAGATCATGTCTCAGAGCTTTTGTTCGCTCCAACGGAAATTGCTAGGAAAAACCTTATTAGAGAGGGTATTCCTGAGGATAAAATATTTGTAACCGGAAATACGATTGTTGACGCTGTATACCAGAATCTTTCATTAGCAGAAAACTTAAGCCTCCCGTTTGATGACGACTATTTTCTTGTTACAGTTCACAGACAGGAGAACGTAGATAATCCGGCAAGGCTTAAAGACATAATAGAGGGTTTAAAACTGGTGAGGGAGTATTTTGACATGCCTGTTATATATCCGGTTCATCCAAGAGCTAGAAAAAGTATAGAGGAGCATGGAATCGACACAAATGGCCTAGAACTGATTGATCCCCTTGATTATCTGAGCTTTCTTAGGGCTGAAAGCGGGGCTAAGCTTATATTTACAGATTCTGGTGGTGTTCAAGAGGAGGCATGCATCTTAAGGGTTCCATGCGTGACTTTAAGGTACAATACCGAGAGGCCTGAGACTATAGAGGTTGGTGCAAATGTGCTTGCCGGCACAAAGCCGGGGAGCATACTGGAGAAGGCGAAAATTATGATAAATGCGAGAAGGGACTGGATAAATCCATTTGGTGATGGCAAGGCTGGCATCAGAATAGTAAACTTAATAACTAATTCAAAAAAGCACTAAAAGGTGATACTCTTGGCCAGAGTCCTTGTTACAGGAGGAGCTGGCTTCATAGGATCAAACCTTGTTAAGGAGCTCAGAAGCAGGGGGCATAATTATGGTTCTGCGATCTAACGCATTCCAACGATCTAAAGTCCATCAGATGTGATGTGAGCAAGTACAGGATGGCGTGGTAGCATATCTAGGAACTAGCCTAATCTCAAGATTAATAGAGATTATTGTAGTAAATGTTGAAGAAGTTTAATTTAACTAGGCTTGTAGTCTTGGTATTTCATGAATAAATTTCATGTTATTCTTAATGAGAAGTAAAAAGCAAGATTTCGGTCTAAAGGATCGCAAAATTAGAGTGTTAGTAATAGCTCAGTATTATCCTCCCGATATGGGAGGTGCAGCAACAAGAACTTATAATGCCGTAAAAGGATTGATCTTAAACAATGCAGAAGTAGTGATAGTAGCTCCGTTTCCTCACTATCCGTATGGGCATGTGCCTAGAGAGTATAAATGGAAACTACTTAAGATAGAATATTTAGAGAACGTGAAAATTATTCGGACCTTTATCCTTCCTTTACCGTCATATAAAATTGCTTATCGACTCATGCTTTTCGCTATATTTGCAATATCTTCGCTTTTTGCGCTCCCAGCAGTAGGGGAGATCGACGTAATCTGGGCTGCCTCCCCTCCGGTTATTTCAGCCTTACCGGCGTTTGTATATAAACTTGTTAAACGGGCTCCCGTCGTAGTTAACGTTGATGATTTATGGCCAAGCGATCTATATCTTTACGGTCTTCTCGAACCTCGTAGCATGCTCGCTAAGCTTGGGGAAATTCTTGCACAAAGGGTGTATCATAAAGCAGACGCCATAACAGTTGCGAGTCCTGGTTATTTGCTTATGTTACATAAAAGGTATTGTATTGACTCTAGAAAAGTAGAGGTAGTTCCAATAGGTGTAGACACATCTAAGTTCAGACCATGCCCTCCTGTTAGTAAGGTGAAGAAAAATTTCATTATAGTTTACTCTGGCGCTTTCTCTGTAGCGTACGATTTTGATCAAGTATTATGCGCTGCAAAATTATTGAAAAATGAAAACGTTAAATTTGTACTTCAGGGAGGTGGAGAGCTTTTAGGTTATCTGAAGGATAAGGTTAAAGAATTAAATTTAAAAAATGTAATTGTGCTGAACAAGCAAATGAGCAGAGAGGAGGTTGCACATTTCCTTTGCGAGGCAGACGCACTCATTATACCTTACTCAGAGAAATGCTTCCTTCATATTCCAACTAAGTTTTATGAATACCAAGCAGTAGGTAAACCGATCATATATATTGCGCGCGGGATATTAGCATTGCACCCAGCAACGAGAAATTCAGGACTTATTGTAAGACCGGGAGATTGTATTGCACTGGCTGAAGCCATACTACATCTAAAAAATGACCCTCAACTTGCTGCAAAGCTCAGTGAGGCTGGTAGAAAGTACGTTGAAAAAGCAGCAACAATAGAGACTATAGGAAAAATCTTATTATCCTTTTTTAATGCTGTAACTCTTGCACATATGCATCAGATAGATAGTAAAGAACAGAATAATAACATATTAGAAAAACTTCTAAATGACCTCCTCCAACGCTAAAGAGGAAGTGCCAAAGGTAGATATAATTATAGTGGTTCATAATTCAGAAAGAACAATTGCCGAATGCTTAAAATCCATTTATCTTCAAGACTATCAACATGATAGATTAAATATTATTATAATTGATAATAAATCACAAGATAAAACAATAGAAATTATAAGAAATATGCCTTTAAAAGACATATCATTAAATATTTTTACGCTAAAATATAATATAGGATTTGCAAATGCTATAAAATTTGCACTAGAATTCTCAAATGCAGAATACATTTTACTTCTGAATCCCGATGCTACCATTCCTACATATTATATTAGAACTTTAGTGAAAGTTATTATGCAACCATACACGTCAAAAATCGGGATATTAGAGGGATTGATTAAAAATAGCAATATCGTGATCTCAGATGGAGCCTTATTCGATCCTTTAACAGGATTTGACTGGTCTCCTTACTGGAAAACCTATTTATCTACCTACAAAGGAAAATTTATAGAAGTACGAGACTATGTACCTCTCACAGCTGCTTTAGTGAGACGCGATTTGCTGGAGCTTCTGGATAAGCACTTCTTCCTCTACAATGAGGATTTGGATCTCGCACTTTGTGCCAGACAGAGAGGTTACTGCTGTGCAGTGATTCCGCAAGCACATGCAGAGCATAAGATTGAGCTGAGAAAAAGGAAGCTGTCCGAGTTTCGCGTATACAACCATGTAAAAGGGAGGTTGTATCTATTGTGGAAAAATCTACCATACCCTTTTCTTTTTACTAGTTTCTTCTTGTGGGGCATAATACTTCCATTAACCTTATTTTTTATCGATAGGAAATTGGCTAAGGCATCCATACTCGCGATAGCCCATTTCCTCAAGGAAAGAGGAGCAGGAAAGAGTCAAGGGAAATGTAAGGTAATTTTGCCCATTCGCACTTTAGATGCATTGAAACACATAGTTAAGCATATGGCTTATGGAGGCCATAGTTGGTGAGCGGTAAGCTAGAAACTAGATATAGATACGAATCTGAAGCCTCTATATATTTCGCTAAGAGGAGGTTCTACTTCAGCTATGTGGGACTCAGAATGATTAATGCAATGAATACTGTAATAAATCTGATAAGCAATTCTGATTTAAAAATTCTTGATGTGGGCTCAGGTCCTGGCTTCTTTGAGAGGAATAATATCCAAGAAAATCTATCCGATACAAGGATGTGGGTTTCACTTGATATTGCAGAGAACATGGTTAAAATGCAATATAGGGATTCTCCCGCAATAGATGCTATAGTGGCTGATGCAGAGCATCTTCCTTTTAGGGATAGCACATTCGATATAGTGCTTATGTCAAGAGCTATAAAATTTATGGATCCTAGGAAGGCACTAGAAGAGAGTAGAAGAGTGTCTAAAAAAGTTTTTATCCTTTTTGCTGACGTGGCCGATACTTTGTGGGCTTATGTTATGGAGCGGCTCTTTGGCATCACAGTCGATCCTGCTGTTTGGAATAATTACCGAACGCCCTCTAGCAAAAATATAGAAATCTTCTTAAGGAATTTTTTCATTAGAAGAGTAAAATTTCATATAACAGCTATGCCATTATCAATTTTTAACATATTATCTTCTTTTCTCATTAGAATATTCAATATTTTAGATAAACCTTACCTAGGTAGTCGGATAGTCTGTTATGTATGTTTAAAATAATAGGCTTTTTAATCGATCAAAATCTTGTGTTGATTTCCCTAGGTTGTCGGTGGTATACTTGTTACTTTTCCATCTCTTGACTCTGCCAACCTATTCTATTAGTAAGAAAAGTAGTGAAAAGTTCTATATACTTTTACTCTTTTTAGTATATCCTATTTAAATATATGAACTCCCGAAAATTACCTTCTATATCTATTATAATTGTAAATCATAATGGTAAGAACTACATACTGAATTGTTTAGGATCTCTGCAGAATCTTCAATATCCTAAAGATTTAGTTGAAATAATAATAGTTGACAACAATTCAACAGATGGATCTGCTGAGGTTATTAGGAAATTTTATCAAAATGTTAAAATTATTGAATTAAAAAAGAACTATGGGTTTTGCCTTCCGAATAATTTAGGAGCCAGAGCGGCTTGTGGGGATTATCTGGTTTTCCTTAATAATGACACACAGGTTTACCCGGATTGGCTGATTGAATTAGTGAAGCCTCTTTCATATGATCCCCTTATTATAAGCGTGGTGGGCAAACTACTATACATGGATAATCCCAAAATAGTCAACGTCGCAGGGGGGTACTTGTCTATCTTCGGGGGATACTACAACGGATACAGGAAACCTGATGGCCCCGAATTTAATGTACCTAAATACACGGGATTCGGAACTGGAGCGGGTGTGTTAGTTAAGCGCGATTTCTTCTTAAAAATCGGCGGATTTGATCCACTTTATTGGGCATCTATGGAGGAAGTTGAATTAGGCTGGATTATCTGGAGAACTGGTTATCGCGTTTATTATAATCCAAAGGCTTTAATGTTACATGCAGAGAGCGGTACATATGGGAAAAAAGGTATATACGATCCTATTAAACTGTTCTTCCTCACGCGAAATAGGCTTTTAATGTTATTCAAAGTAGCGTCTGCCAGAATGTTACTACTATCGCTATTGTTAGTTCCTCTTGTAGATATATTAAAGGCTATTGTACTTAAGAATAGAGAACTCAGAATATCTATAATTAGAGGACATATATGTTTCCTGAAGCATATTAAATATATTAAAAGGAAAAGAGCCTTTATCCAAAGATTTTTTATAAAAGATATACACCATATGAAAAGATTTGAAATATGGCAACCTCTACAAGATTCTCTGAAGGAATTTATACGACTTTTTCTGAAAGGCTGATAACTGGGAGCTAATCCAACAAAATGACAGCTATAGCATACTACCTGTCTTCGATAGGAGGTGTTTTTCTATTATTCACTTTTCCTTGCATTATTGGAGCTGGATGGATATCATTCATATTGCATACACTTAATAAAATTAACAAAAATAAAGAGATTACTATTTTGGATTTCTTACTTTCTAGTTTCTTTCTTGGGAGTATTATCCTAGTCTTTTATTATACTGTCATAACTAATAGTGCATACCTTGGCATTTTGGTTTTAATTAGCATTATCTTAATTTTGTATTCGTTAGATTCATTAAAGTCCCTCGCAAATATCAATCTGAGGAAGCATGATGCGTTTATTCTAATATTCTTAATTATAGCAGAAACAGCTATTGTACTATTTCATTTCAACGATAAACTTAGCTATCCGTATGGATATTTTATGTTGTACCCGTTTGTGTCTTTAACTATTTCGTACGGAAATCCGTTATTATTTAATTCTTTTTCCTACTTTATGTATCTTCATTGTCTTCTTACGGCAGTCGTTACTACTATAAATGTAGCACCGGAAATTCTTCTTAGTATATTGCCGTATGCCTTTATATCTTTATATATTACTGGATTTTATTTCTTATCCAAAGAATATAACCTTCCAGCAGTAGTAGGAATACTCATTGCTATGAGCTCTATTTTTATTGTCCACTCGACAACCGGAGTTTTAACGTATTATGCTCAAAGAACTTTCCTATTAGTTCTTTCACCGTTCTACTTATCTTATTATAGTAGATTACTAAATAGAAGGGTTATTAATCAAAAAATTTACATAGCTAATACGTTTTCAGCACCTTTCCTAATGCTGACGATGAGCTCGTTGCCGTCTCATGTGCGGCATCTTTATGCTATCGCCTTTATTAGCTCCTTTATTATCGTCTCTGTTCTAAATAACGAGATTCTAGGAGTTATAGATACTATAATTACGATGGGGTTCTTGCTTATTCATGTCTTCGAATCATTACCTTTTATATTCTTTAGGATACTTTCCTTATTACTAAGTAACTATATACTAATAAAACATAAGACAAGTTTTAAAACCTGTCTTATACTTTTGCTTATTTCTGCTTTCTGTGTGTTTTGTATAAACTTGGCCCCTCTCTTCAATGTATTAGATAGATTAGATAATATTAGTATATTTATAGGTAGTTTTATAAGTAAACTTAAGCTGCCTCTAGGCCAGTTTGGCTTTGAAAGCCTATCTGAAGCATGGGAAAAATGGATCTCCATCGCTTTAGGTCCTACATATTATATTATAATAATCTTAGATATTTTTGCCATTCTTTGGCTATTGAAAGCAGTTTTAAATCCCTTGAACTACGGATCATTTAATAATGAGATCCTAGTATTATTAATCCCAGGAACATTGCTATCCCTTATTCTACTTATACGTACAAGTGAAATATTTAGATTTCTCGATTTAATGACACCTTTCATCCTAGTATCTATATTGTTTATTACAAAAAGTATCTTAAACAAAGATTTAAAAATTTCTTTGCGAATTTTACTTTCGAATAAGATCATATATCATAATTTTGATATAAAAAAAATTCTAGTATTAGTATTAATTGTATCTACTTATGTTCAGTATGAATATGGAATAATGCAATATAGTAATTATTTTTATATTAATAATTATAGATACTTCACTAAATCTGATGAATTTTTAATAAATTATGTTAGAAATAACTACAACATTAAACGATCTTTCCAGCTTGATACTTATGAGGGGCCTCTCATAATATCTGATCCGTATACTATGCTTACTCTTTATTATTCTACCGCAGTTGAAATTTGTATGAAAGAGAAAGGCTGGATAACTCCTGAAGGGTATTCCAATCAATCTTTATACTCCCTAATGATTTTAAAAGAAGCTTTAAGAGCAGGAGACCTAAATAATGCTATCGCTAGCTGTCGTTCTATTACTATTTCAAAAGAGAATTATAAAGTCACAAAAATTGTAGTAATTATTAACTGGAGAACCATTTATTGGATAAATAGCAACACGATTATGAGTCAACCACCGCCGGGTTACATCAGCAGGAATTTAGAAAATAACACTAAAATGGTAGATGATTTTGTACAATTTTTTATCAAAAATACTAAATTGACTTTTACTAAAAAAGTTGAGAAATATATATATATTCTAGAAATAAATCCTTAAGCATACGGCACGCGCGCGCAACCCTTATGGTTGAGGCTGTTGTGACATCCTTCTGGAAGAAGCTCTGAGACAAGCTTCAGAGAGAATTGCTAAGAAGATAACTGAGGGAAAGAGGCTCACTAGCACTGATGTGATAATACTTCTCCTCGACCAGATGAACAAGAGGATGGAGGCAATGAATGAATCCTTGAATAAGAGAATCGATGATCTGAGTGTCTCTCTTAACAAGAGGATAGACGATCTAAACACCTCACTTAACAAGAGGATTGATGATCTGGGCATTTCTCTCAACAAGAGAATAGACGATACAAACAAGAGAATAGATGAAATAAAGGAGGATCTTAGATCGCTTCACCAGGAGGTATCCTCGATAAAGTCGGATGTGATGGCCTTGATGAGGGAGAAGCTGAAGACCGGTTAATTAGCATTTTTAACAGATTAGCATTTATAATCTGAGAATCTAAAGAGATCAACTTTGTGAGTAGCACACATTGTGATAGGAATAATGTCCATATTGACAGCCATCGCCTACAGGCTCTCTAGCTGTTTAACCTTTGGTTAAACTTATAAGATAACCAGCGAAGGAGCTATTAGGGGGGAGCTTGCAGCGGGAGGTCGTCAAGGTCCATAAGAAGGGCATCGTCGTCATACCTAAGGGTATCAGGGATGCTCTCGGCATTAGGGATGGAACCCTTCTGGAGGTGAGGGTTGAGAAGGGTAGGATAGTACTGGAGCCACTCGATCTCTGGGATAGGGCTTGGAGGTGCTGTACTGGTAGCGCTGAGGAAGCTGAGGAGGAGCTAGATAAGGAGGAAGAGGTGTTTTGGAGGAGAAGAGTGAAGCTGTGGTCGTAGCTACGCGATATTAGCGATGGCATACGAATTGGGAAGAGGGCTGAGGAGGTCCTAACACGGCATGCGCATTGCCACTTTCATAGCAAAATTCAGCAGAAAATAGAAAGCCTTTAAGAGCAAGTTTCTACGATTTTCTTTTTTAAGGCTCTTTAAGTCGATTTTTAAAATAAGCAGCTGAAAATTTTATCCATGTTAATTTTCCGCTTGGCACACTTTTATCTGCAGAGCTAATAATGGATGCAATACAATAGAAGATAAAAAAAATGCAAAGTTGTTTGCGAATTCCTTAGAGCGTTTTCTTGTAAAAAAGTTTATTGGAAGCGTATAATAAGCTAAAAACTTATGTGAGGATCAAGCTCCTCATTTCCCAGATCACTGAACCCTTTTCCTGCTTCTTAAGCTCTTTATAAGTCCCCAAAATTCTCTTTCTTCTCCTTTTTTCTTTCTCCTCCCTTTTGGCACACATAGCTTATGTCATCAAAGCCGAGGATCTCATATGAATCAAAGTGATTTTATGACATAAAGCTAGATCTCTCAACGAATAAAATAGAAAAGAATTACAGTTCTTTTGAGAAAAGATAAGATTGGAAGCCGAAGAAATGGTAACCTCACTAACAGCAAATGCATGCAAAGGAATCAAGGTATTCCTCTGGTGGGATAATGGAAAGGATCATGAACAGGGAGGATTGGATGCTGAACAATTACATAGCTTCAAATATCCGAAGAGAAATCGAGCTGGGAATAGTTGATACAAGATAGAAGTCTTTTTAAGGAGTAATGGGGGCTGCTATTTATCATCGCTCAACAAAAAGCTTAAAAATCCGAGCAATATCGGAGATTAATGGGCCTCGTGAGGGTTAAGGCATTGTTTGGAGATGCCAGTAGAAGAAGGGTTAAGGAAGTCCTATTTCTAGCGGATACAGGAGCATACTTCCCCATAATCCCCCCTAGCCTTGCAAAGGAATTTCGAATAAAGATACTTGCCAAGACAGGGCTAACA